>Ga0210403_10003402_pt1 | contig 14044 bp, 12 predicted proteins | sample IncBWC19MmetaG_FD_150863 | JGI IMG/M metagenome (GOLD analysis project Ga0210403, IMG submission 150863) | Forest soil microbial communities from Barre Woods Harvard Forest LTER site, Petersham, Massachusetts, United States - Inc-BW-C-19-M | ecosystem: Environmental > Terrestrial > Soil >... | reverse complement strand
CATTGTGCGCAAGGCGTCCGAGCCGCTCTCCGTTGCCGCTGCGATCGAGGCGACGCCGGAGCACCCCTACGTGTCACGCGGGGGCATCAAGCTCGTGGCGGCGCTCGATTCCTTCTCGCTCGAGGTCAGCGGCCGCGTCTGCCTCGACGTCGGCGCCTCGACCGGTGGCTTTACGCAGGTGCTGATCGCGCGCGGCGCCCGCCGTGTCTACGCGGTCGATGTCGGCCGCGATCAGCTTCATGACATCGTCTCGATGAAAGAAGTGGATATCCGCACGCTCGACCCGTCACGCCTGCCCGAGCTGCCGGACTTTGCGACCATCGACGTAAGCTTCATCTCGCTGAAGCTCGTGCTGCCCGGCATCGGAAAGCTTCTCCGGGCTCGCGCGAGCCTTGTTGCTCTGATCAAGCCGCAGTTCGAAACCGGGCGTGGTGACATCAAGAAGGGCATCGTCCGCGACCCGGCGGTCCATCACCGGGTGTGCAACGAGATTGCCGTGTTCCTCGCCGCGCAAGGATGGAACGTGGGCGGCGTGGTGCCCTCCCCGATCCTCGGCGGCGACGGCAATCGCGAGTTCTTCATCGAGGCCGAACGTGGCTGAGCGCCTCATCATCGAGAAGCTCGGGCATCGCGGTGACGGCGTCGCCGGCAGCGCCGACGGCCCAATCTATGTGCCCGGCGCTTTGCCCGGCGAAACGGTCGAAGTCGACTCCGTCGCCGGGCATCCGGATCGCCGCCGCCTTCTGCACGTCGACACGCCAAGCGCCGAGCGCGTCTCTCCCGTCTGCCCGCATTTCGGCGTATGCGGCGGTTGCGCCGTACAGCACTGGGACCTTGCGCGCTACCGCGCCTGGAAGCGCGATCTCGTAGTCGAAGCGCTGCGGCAGGCGGGCCTCGACGCGCCGGTCGCCGAGCTCATCGACGCGCACGGCGAGGGCCGCCGCCGGGCGGTATTCCACGCCCGGCGGGGCACGCATGAGGTGCTCGAGGTCGGCTTTTCCGCCGCGCGTGCGCATCGGCTGGTGGCGATCGACCGCTGTCCGGTTCTCGCAAAAAGCCTGGACGGCGCCATCGATGCGGCGTGGGCGATTGCGGAAGCGATCGGTCCCATCCGCAAGCCGCTCGACATTCAATTCACCGCGAGCGACGCGGGCCTCGACATCGATGTGCGCGGATCCGGACCACTGTCGCCGGGCGCCATGACGGCGCTGGCCAGCCTCGCAGGCAAACGCGATGTCGCCCGCCTCACCCGGCACGGCGAAATGATCGCGCAGCTGCGGCCGCCGACCTTGCGCATGGGCAAGGCGATCGTGCATCTGCCGCCGGCCGCGTTCCTGCAGTCGACCGCCGCAGGCGAGGCGGTGCTGGCGCGGCTTGTCCTCGACGCGTGCGCCGGCGCCGCAAGCGTCGCCGATCTGTTCGCCGGCATCGGCCCGTTTGCGCTGCGGCTTGCCGAGGTGGCCCGGGTTTTCGCCGTGGACGATGACGGTGCCGCACTTGCCGCGCTCAAGCGCGCCTCTGCAGCGACTGCCGGCCTCAAGCCGGTCGCGATCGAAACGCGTGACCTGTTCCGTCGCCCGCTCGCGGGCGCGGAGCTTGAGCGCTTCGACGCCGTTGTCTTCGATCCGCCGCGCCAGGGCGCGCTGGCGCAGGCGCGCGAACTCGCCGCCAGCACCGTCCCGCTCGTCGTCGCGGTATCATGCAATCCTGCGACGTTCGCCCGCGACGCGAGCGAACTTCTCCGCGGCGGCTACCGGCTGACCTCGGTCACGCCGATCGATCAGTTCCGCTACGCGGCGCACGTCGAGATCGTCGCGCGGTTGGCAAAATAACCGGCTATCCGCCGACGAAACGTGTCAATATTCACGCGCCGGGAACCGCAAGCGAACAGGAGAAGTGGATGAGTGGGCTCGGTGGATTGAACAAGGCTCCGGACGGCGTGGTCATCGGCCTGGTTCAGTTGCAGCTGCCGACGATCGCCAGCAAGAGTGATCTGGCAGCGCAGACGAAGAAGATTTGCGCGATGGTGCAGAAAGCGCGCAAGGGAATGACCACGATGGACCTCGTCGTCTTTCCCGAATATTCGCTGCACGGCCTCGCCATGGATACGAATGCCGAGCTGATGTCTCGGCTTGATGGGCCGGAGGTGGCAAGCTTCAGGCAGGCCTGTGCTGAAAACCGCATCTGGGGCTGCTTCTCGATCATGGAGTACAATCCCGACGGCAATCCCTACAACAGCGGCATCATCATCGACGATCAGGGAGAGATCAGGCTCTATTACCGCAAGATGCATCCGTGGGTGCCGGTCGAGCCCTGGGAGCCGGGAAACCTCGGCATTCCGGTGTGCGATGGCCCGAACGGCAGCAAAATCGCACTGATCATCTGCCACGACGGCATGTTCCCCGAAATGGCGCGCGAATGCGCTTACAAGGGCGCCAATATCATGTTGCGTACGGCCGGCTATACCGCGCCGATCCGGCACGCCTGGCAGGTCAGCAACCAGAGCAACGCATTCTCAAACCTGATGTATACGGCCAATGTCTGCATGGCCGGCACCGACGGCGTGTTCAACTCCATGGGCGAAGGCATGATCGTCAATTTTGACGGCGTGCCGCTCGTCACCGGCAATGGCGCGCCCGACGAGATCATCACCGCCGAGGTGCGGCCGAAGCTCGCGGACGAGGCGCGGCGCCTCTGGGGCGTTGAGAACAACATTTATCAGTTCGGGCATCGCGGCTACGTCGCCGTCAAAGGCGGCGCGCAGGATTGCCCCTACACCTACATGCGCGATCTGATGAATGGAAAATACCGGCTGCCCTGGGAGGACGAGGTCGAGATCACCGACGGATCGAGCTGCGGTTTCGCCATCCCCAACCGGGCCTATCAGGCATAGGGGCTTCCGCTCAACAAAGCGGAGCCGCTATAGCCGCTTCGCCACCTCCTCGAGCATGACTTCGGTGGCGCCGCCGCCGATGTTCTGCGCGCGCGCGTCGCGCGCCATGCGCTCGATCGTGCTCTCGCGCATGAAGCCCATGCCGCCGTGAAACTGCAGGCAGGCGTAGGTGACTTCGTTGACCAGCTCGCCGCAATAGGCTTTGACCATGGAGACTTCCTTGGTGGCGTCGATGCCCTGCGTATCGAGCCAGGCCGCGTGGTAGACGAGCTGACGCCCGGCCTCGACCTTGCTCGCCAGCATCGCCAAGCGCTGGCGGATCGTCTCCTTTTGCCAGAGGGTGGCGCCGAAGGCCTTGCGCGTGCGGACGTGATCGAGCGTGAGGTCGATCGCGGTCTGCGCTTCGCCGATCGCGACCGCGCCGATGACGGTGCGCTCGTTCTGGAAGTTCCTCATGATCGCATGGAAGCCGCTGCCTTCCTCGCCGAGCCGGTTCTCGGCGGGAATGCGGCAGCCGTCGAAATGGAGCTCCGCCGTGTCCGAGGAGCGCCAGCCGTGCTTGTCGAGTGCGCGGCTGACCTTGAAGCCCGGCGTGCCCTTCTCAACCAGGAACATGGTCACCGAGCGGCTCGGCGGACCTGCCCGGTCGGTCTTGGCGGCGACGCAGTAGAGATCGCCGTAGACGCCGTTGGTGATGAACATTTTGGTGCCGTCGATCACGTAGCTGTCGCCGTCGCGCCGCGCGAAAGTGCGGATGCCCTTCACATCGGAGCCGGCATCCGGCTCGGTCACCGCGACCGCAGTGATGACCTCCCCAGAAATGATGCGCGGCATCCATTTGTCCTTCTGCGCTTCGCTCCCGGACTTGAAGACATGCACCGAGGCCATGTCGGTGTGATCGAGGACCGTGTAGGAAACGCCGGTAAACGTCGAACGGCCGAGCTCTTCGGCGAGCACGACGCTGGCGAGCGTGTCCATTTCCGATCCGCCATAGCGCGCCGGATAGCGGATGCCGAGAAAGCCCAGGCTGCCCATGCGGCGCAGCACCTCGCGCGGTACGTACCCCTGCTCTTCCCAGGCCAGCGCCTTCGGCTTGATCTCGGACTCGACGAACCGGCGCACTTGCGCGCGGAGCATTTCGTGCTCCGGCGAAAAATACGGGGAACGCAGATTGGAGAGCGGCCCGCTGGCAGCGGACCTTGCATCGGCAATTCTGTTCATGGCGGCTGGCGGCTCCCTCCCACTGGCGGCGTTGGTAACGAGATTGGCGCGAGTATAGCCGAGTTTCGGCCAGCTAGAGCGATGCGACGAACTCCACCATACGCCGACGCTGATCGGCGTCGGGTAGAGGCGCGCGCATGGCGCCGAGATTGTCGGTCATGTGCGCCGGATCGGCGGTGCCGGGGATGACGGCGGTGACCCGCGCGTCGCCGAGGAGATACTTGAGAAAGAACTGCGCCCAACTACCGGCGAACGCCTTTGCCCAATCAGGAAGTTCCTTGCCGTGCACGGCGCGAAACAGCCGGCCGCGGCCGAACGGGAGTGCGGTGAGCACGCCGCATTTCATCTCGGCGGCGAGCGGCAGGATGCGTTTTTCGGCTTCGCGATCATCGACCGAATAGTCGATTTGCACGAAATCCGGTTTCTCACGCTGCAATATCGCTTCGACGGCGGGAAAATCCCCGTGCCGGGTCGAGGTGATACCGATGTAACGGCAAATGCCTTGCTCTTTCCATTTCCTGAACTGCGCCAGCGATTGCTGCGGATCGCGCACGTTGTGGAGTTGTAACAGGTCGAGCTTCTCCGTCTTCAATCGGGTCTGCGAGCGTTTCAGCTCGGCGGCTTCGGGCGATTCAAGCTTGGTGGCGATGAACAGCTTGTCGCGGAGCGCCGCGGCCGCGATCACCTCGCCCAACACGGCCTCGGCATCGCCATAGGCCGAAGAAGTATCGATCAGGCTTCCGCCGCCGGCGACCAGAGCCTGGACGACCGCGGCCGCTTTCCCCCGGGTGGTCTCGTCGTTTCGATCGAAGACGTAGGCGGTACCGAGCCCCACCGCCGGCAACCGCTCACCGCTCCCTGGAATGGCGCGGGCGATGAGTTCGCCGGTTTGTGCCGATGCCGGCGAGGAGAGCACCACCGCCCCTGCGAGCGCGGCAAATTCGCGGCGCGTCATGGTGATGTTCATCTCAGCTTCCCTTGGCGGCGCCGACTTCTGCCAGCGCCGCGCGATGTTCCTGCGCCCGTCCCAGTCTCGCCGAGAGGACGAGCCAGGCGGCCGCTACCGGCCAGGCGACGAGCGCGATCGCCCCGAGTTTCAGGCCGAGCGCCTGCAAGCTGTCGAAGACCCATCCATACAACGCATCGGAGCCGCGATAGACCACTACATCGATGAGGTTCTTTGCCTTGTACTTCTCTTCACGCCCGAGAACGGTGAAGAAGACCTGCCGCGCCGGATTGGCGACGGCGAAGTTCATCCAGCGCTGCATCACCTGCACGACGACAACGACGGTGAGCGTCGGCGCCAGGAACAAGGCGGCGAAGCCGACGATGTAGACCGCCGGAAGCGCGCCGGCGGTGAGGCCGCTGCCGAAGCGCTTGAGCAGTTGGCCGGTAACAAACACCTGGGTCGCCAGGCTGAGCAGGTTCACCGCCAGATCGATGCCGGCGAAGAGGCGCGTCTGCGCGTCGCGATCGTGCACTGCCGCCGAGACGATGTTCGCCTGCTCGAAATAGACGATGGTTGCGCAGAAGGAGAGGAGGCTGACCCAGGCGCCGACGCCGATGAGATAAGGCGAGCGGAGCACCTCGGGGAGTGCCGCGAAGGCCGAGCCGCCGACGCGCTGCGGCCCGGTGTCAACAAGCCCTCGCGCTGCTGCCTGCGCGGTCGCCGCGCGCTCGAGCCGGTGGACGCAGAACACCGCCAGTTCCAGCAGCACCGCGGCGGCGATCAGGAGGTTCACCGCGCCGAACGGCACCGAAAGGCCGATGGTGATCAGCGGACCGAGCAAGCCGCCCGCCGTGCCGCCGGCGCCGATGAAGCCGAACAGGCGTTTGCCCTGCTCGGCCGTGAATAAATCCGCCATGAACGACCAGAACACGGCGACCGCAAAGAGATTGAATACGCTCACCCAGACGAAGAACACGCGCGCGACAATCACCGGCGCGACACCGACCGTCAGCGCCAGCCAGAACAACGCAAGATTGGCGACGAAGAAGTGATAGACGATGGGGATGAAGCGCGCCCGCGGCAGTTTCGCCACCAGGGCGCCGTAAACGGGTTGCGCCACGATGAGCACAGCGAAGGTGGCGGTAAACAGCCACGGCAGGGTCTTGACGCCGCCGGCGATGCCCATCTGGTCGCGCAGCGGCCGCAGCACGTAATAGCCAGCGAGGAGCGTGAAGAAATACGCGAACGACCACATCGCTGCCGCCCGCTCCTCCGGCGTTGCCGGCATCGCCCAGGAAACCCAGCGCTGCAGCGCCTTCATGGCGTCAGCGACAGCTTCTGCCTCAGTTCGGCCGCCGTCACGTTCTGGCCATAGCCCGAAGTCCCGCGCTGGAACCGTTTCGCGTCGGCGAGTTTACCGACCACCACAGGATCGAAACCGGCGTCGCGAACGAGCCCGGCAGCGACCTGCACTGCTTCGGGATCGTCGCCGGCGATCGGGACTGCGAGCTTCGGATCGGGCCGGTTCGCCTCGCTTTCGAAGATCTTGTAGTTGAGCGTGTTGAAGGCGCGCACCAGCCGCGTGCCCGGCAGATATTTCTGCGAAACGACGCCGATGCCGTCGCGCTCGACCTCCTCGAAGATCGTATTGCCGTCGCGCGCCGGGACGGCGTTGCCGGCGTCAAGCATGATCTTGCCCTTGAGCGCCGCGCCGTAGTCTTGGCCGATCTGCGGCATCGCGCCGTACGGCACGGCAATGAACAGCACGTCACTGAATGCGATCGCCTGCTCTACCGTGCCCGCCTGAGCCTGCGCTCCAAGTCCCGCCACCAGGTCCTTGAGCTCCTCGGGATGCCGCGAGGAGAACAGCACGGCGTGGCCGGCCTTGACCCACAAGCCGCCGATCGTGCCGCCGATATGACCCGAGCCGATGATGCCGATGCGCATCTTGGCGCCGCTGTTTGTCTGCGCCGGAGCGTGCGCCGGCCACAGGTTCGCGCCAAGCACCAACGCGCCGCCGAGAAGCACGGCACGGCGGTCGCGCCTGATCGTGCGGTCACGCTGGTCAATGTCATGTTCGGGCATGGCAACCTCCTGGCATTTGCGCATCGCGCATGCGTGGTGGGCTCGCCCAACAATATAACCCGCGTCAGGGGTCCCGGTCAGAGCCGAAGCGCATGGTCCGCATGCGTGTAGGGAAGCTCCAGCGCGTCGGCGACGGCGCGGTAGGTGACGCGGCCGTCGTGCACGTTGAGCCCTTTGAGCAGATGCGGGTCCTCGCTCAACGCCCGCCGCCAGCCCTTGTCGGCAAGCGCGAGCACGAAAGACGTGGTCATGTTGCTCAGGGCGAAGGTCGAAGTGCGCGCCACCGCGCCCGGCATATTGGTCACGCAATAGTGCACGACGTCGTCGACCATGTAGGTCGGATGCGAATGCGTCGTCGGCCGCGAAGTTTCGGAGCACCCGCCCTGATCGATGGCGACGTCGACGATCACCGAACCGGGCTTCATCGCCTTCACCGTCTGCGCCGAGATCAACTTCGGCGCGGTTGCGCCCGCCACCAGCACCGTGGCGATGACCAGATCGGCGCGGCGGCAAAGCAGCTCGACCACGTCGCGCGTCGAGAACAGGGTACGCACCCGATTGCCGAACTGCGCGGCGATCCGGCGCAGCGCCTCCGGGTTGCGGTCGAGCACCGCGACGTCGGCGCCCATGCCGGAGGCGATCAGCGCCGCGTTGGTCCCGGCCACCCCGCCGCCGAGGATGACCACACTGGCCGGCGAAACGCCGGGCACGCCGGCAAGCAGCACGCCGCGCCCGCCGTTCTCCTTTTCCAGGCAGTGGGCGCCGACGTGCGGCGCCATGCGGCCGGCGACCTCCGACATCGGCGTGAGCAGAGGCAACGCGCCTTGCGCGCTGGTCACCGTCTCGTAGGCGATGGCAGTGACGCCCGCCTTCATCAAATCCTCGGTCTGCGCGCGGTCAGGCGCGAGATGCAGGTAGGCGAAGAGCACCTGGCCGCGGCGCAGCTTCTTGCGCTCCGCCACCAGCGGCTCCTTCACTTTCACGATCAGCTCGGCGCGGCCGTAGACGGCATCGGCCTCGCCGACGATCTCGGCGCCCGCAGCCTTGTAATCCGCATCCGGGAGGCCGGCTCCCAATCCCGCGCCCGCCTCGACGATGACGCCGTGACCCTTGTCGGTGAGCTCGCGCACCGTCGATGGCACGGCGCCGACCCGGTATTCGTTGTCCTTGATTTCCTTCGGCACGCCGACCAGCATGGCCATCCCGCTATGCTCTCTCGTCCTTTCGGGGACGGGAAAGCGCCTGCGCTACATCACGTAGAGGCGATCCGGCAAACCGTCTGCCGATCCGTCGGGCGGAGCGTGCGCGGCGAGCACCGTTGCGCAGCGCTCGATCGCGTCGGTGAAGCCCTGCGCGATGCGTCCGTCGCGTATGTGGCCGGTCAGGGCGTCGATCGCAGACTGCCACTGCGCACTATGCACTTTTTGCGCCAAGCCCTCGTCGGCAATGATACGGGCGTAGCGTTCGCCGAGTGAAACGAAGATGAGCACGCCCATGCGGTTCTTGGTGTGGGCGACGCGGCGGATAACGAACTGCTCGAGCGCGATCCGGTGCGCCCGCGTGCGCCGCACCGCGCGCGGCACCAGCGCAAACCGCAACGGCATCCAGGAGAAGAGAAGGCCGGCAACGAGGAAGACCGCGAGCTGAACGAGGAAAATCTGCTGCACGCTCCACGGCGTGAAGTAGATCAGCGGCCACGGTGCGAGCAGCGCGAGCAAACTCGCCCACATGATCGGCACGTGAGCATAGCGCGACGAGGCGCGGGCGAGCACGCAGACGATTTGCGCGCTGGTATGCTGCTCCGCCGCGCGGATCGCGGCTGCGATGGCGGCGTGATCCTCCTTGGTCAGCATCACCAGCTCCCGGATGCGCCGCCGCCACCCGACGAGCCGCCCCCGCCGGAAAAGCCACCGCCGCCGGAAAATCCGCCACCGCCGCCCCAGCCCCCCGACCCTCCTGATCCCCAGGAGCCGCCGTAAGGCACGAAGACGCTGCGTCCGCCCCTGCTGCCCGGCGGGCCGTTGGCGTTATGGATCAAGTACCAGACGAAAAAGATCACCACCACCAACAGCAGAGCCGGAAACAGAGCGCCGAAAGCCACCGTCGGATCGTCGGATCGGACCTTCGCCTTGCGGTGCCATTCCGCGGCGTCGGTGGTGAGCACGGCGATGATGCCGTCGACGCCGCGCTCGATGCCGGCCGAGAAGTCGTTCGCCTTGAAGCGCGGCGTGATCGCGCTGGTGATGATGACCGAGCTCAAGGCGTCAGTCAGCGTGCCTTCGAGGCCATAGCCGACCTCGATGCGCACCTTGTGCTCGGCCGGAGCAACGAGCAGGAGCACGCCATTGTTCTTCTTGGCTTCGCCAAGCTTCCAGAAGCGGAAGAGCTGATTGGCATAGGTTTCGATGTCGCTGCCCTGCAGTGACTTCACGGTGGCAACGACAAGCTGGATGCCGGATTTGTCCTCGAGATCCTTCGCCTTCGCTTCGACGTCGCTGCGGGTCACCGGCGACATGATGTTCGCTTGATCGACCACGCGGCCGCTCAACGCCGGAAAGTCGAAGGCAAAAGCGGTCAGCGCCAGCGAGAGAACGAACGCCAGGGCCGCGGCGCACGCCATTGCCGCCGGCGCGACGCGCGAGGCCGCAAGCGATGGCCACCAACGGCGGAGGCCTTCGTCGGCTGCCGCCACCGCGCCCGCCGCCGCCTGATCATGGACTGCGGACGCGGCCCTTGTTCCTCCGCCAAGAAAGTGGCGCCGGTGATCCATCAGAACTTCACCTGCGGCGGTTTGTCCGAGCCTTCAGTCGCCGTGAATTCGGCCATCGGCTTGTTGCCGGAAAACGCCGTCTTCGCCCAGATCACGGTCGGGAATGTGCGCAACGCGGTGTTGTAGCCGCGCACCGCCTCGATGTAGTCACGTCGCGCCACCGCGATGCGGTTCTCGGTGCCTTCGAGCTGCGATTGCAGCGCCAGGAAGTTGGCGTTGGATTTGAGATCGGGATAGTTCTCCGACACCGCGAGCAGCCGGCCGAGCGCACCGGTGAGCTGGTTCTGCGCGTCCTGGAAGGCCTTCACCTTGTCCGGATCGGTAAGCTGCGAGGCGTCGACCTTGACCTGCGTCGCCTTGGCCCGCGCCTCGATGACGGCCGTGAGCACGCTCTTCTCCTGCGTGGCGTAGCCTTTCACCGTCTCCACCAGATTGGGGATGAGATCGGCGCGGCGCTGATACTGGTTCTGCACATCGGCCCAGCGCGCCTTCGCCTGCTCCTCGAGCGTCGGAATGGTATTGTAGCCGCACGCCGAGAGCGTGAGGCCGGCCACCACAATCGCCGCCAGCGCGGCGATACGGGAAACGATCCTGTTCATTGTGCGCCTCGTCTGTTTTCTCAACACATTGTTCGCCTGCCGCAATGTCATCCCTCGACCGGCTCGGTTCCGACAATCTCGATGCCGAAGCCGGAGAGCCCGACATAGGTCATGTGCCGCGAGAAGCTCAAAAGCCTGATCGAAGTCACGCCGAGGTCCTTGAGAATCTGCGCGCCGAGGCCGACCTCGCGCCATTGCCTGATGCGCGCCTCGCCGGACGGTGTTTCATCCGACTTCGGAATGGAGACGACCGGCACGCCGGCGGCACCGTCGCGCAGAACCACCAGCACCCCCCTGCCCTCGGCCTTGAAGCGGTCGAGCGTCCGATGGATCGCCTTGGCCCCGCCGAAGACGTCGAGGATCAGATTGGCGCGATGCAGGCGCGCCAGCACGTTCCGGCCATCGCCGATGCGGCCATGAACGAATGCCATGTGGTAGAACGGATCGAACGGCGTCTGAAAGGCATAGCCGGCCAGCGTTCCGATCTCGGATTCGACGGGAAACTCGCCGACCCGCTCGATCAGTTTCTCGCGCGCCTGGCGAAAGGCGATCAGGTCGGCAATGGAGACGCGCTGCAACTTGTGGCGCTCGGCGAACGCGGCGATGTCGTCTCCGCGCATGACCGTGCCGTCATCGTTCATCAGCTCGGCGAGCACGCCGACAGGGGGCAAGCCGGCGAGCCGGCAGAGATCGACGCACGCTTCGGTGTGACCGGAGCGCATGAGCACGCCGCCGTCCTTGGCCACCAACGGAAAGACATGGCCGGGGCGCACGAAGTCGCCTGCGCCCATGTTGCCGTTGGCGAGCGCCCGCACTGTGTTGGCACGCTCTTCCGCTGAAATGCCGGTGGTCAGGCCATGGCGGACATCGACCGAGACCGTAAAGGCCGTGCCGAGCGGCGCGTCGTTGCGCGCCACCATCGGATCGAGATGAAGCCGCCGCGCCTCTTCCGGGGCGACCGGGGCGCAAACGATGCCGGACGTATGGCGGATGATGAACGCCATCTTCTCCGGCGTGCAAAGCGCCGCGGCGACGAAGAGATCGCCCTCGTTCTCGCGGTCGTCGTCGTCGGCGACAATAACAAGTTCGCCGCGCGCGAAGGCGGCCACGGCAGCCCGGATGCGTTGGTGGGCGTCGCTCATCGGGTCGCTGTTGCTATCCCATCAGCGTGAAGCATCATTGCCGTCGACGCCAAGCCATCGGACTTCATGCCGCCAAAGCTTGACGGCTTTGCCGCCTCGCTCCGCGCGTTGACGTTCTGCCGCTGTCATGAATCGCCCCCGTTCTTGCCTTCAGCGCGCCGGCGGCGGAAACGGCCAATGCGGCGCCTCGCCGACCTGGCCGCGCTGACGCAGATAGTGATCGGCGATGACGCACGCCACCATGGCTTCGCCAACCGGCACCGCCCTGATGCCGACGCAAGGGTCGTGGCGGCCGGTGGTGGAAATGTCGGTCTCGTTGCCGTAGCGGTCTACGGTGCGCCGCGCGGTAAGGATTGACGACGTAGGCTTGACCGCGAAGCGCGCGATCACCGGCTGGCCGGTGGAAATGCCGCCGAGGATGCCGCCGGCATTGTTGCTGAGAAAGATCGGCTGGCAGTCGTTGCCCATGCGCATCTCGTCCGCGTTCTCTTCGCCGCTGAGCGCCGCCGCGGCGAAACCCGCGCCGATCTCGACGCCCTTGACGGCGTTGATGCTCATCAAAGCGGCGGCGAGGTCGCCGTCGAGCTTGCCGTAGATGGGCGCGCCAAGGCCGGGCGGCACACCCTCGGCTACGACCTCGATGACTGCGCCGACGGAAGAGCCGCGCTTGCGCACGCCGTCGAGATAGTCGGCGAAGAACGCCACCCTTTCCGCGTCAGGGCAGAAGAACGGATTGCGCTCGACCTCGGCCCAGTCGCAACGCGTCCGATCGATCGCATGCGGGCCCATCTGCACGAGCGCGCCGCGCACTTTGAGGCCCGGCACGACCTTGCGCGCGATCGCCCCGGCGGCGACGCGCGTCGCCGTCTCGCGCGCCGACTGGCGGCCGCCGCCGCGATAGTCGCGCACGCCATATTTGACGTCGTAGGTGTAGTCGGCATGGCCGGGACGATATTTGTCCTTGATGTCGACATAGTCCTTGGCGCGCCGGTCGACGTTGTCGATGACGAGCGCGATCGGGGTGCCGGTCGTCACCTGCGTGCCAGTTGCCTCGTCCGTGAACACGCCGGAGAGGATTTTGACCGTGTCGGGTTCCTGGCGCTGCGTGGTGAAGCGCGACTGGCCGGGCCGGCGCCGATCGAGATAGGGCTGGATGTCGGCCTCGCCGAGCGCAATTCGCGGCGGGCAGCCATCGACCACGCAACCGATCGCCGGCCCGTGGCTTTCGCCGAAGGTGGTGACACGGAAGGAATGACCGAATGTGTTGAACGACATGGATCGCTCAAATCACGTTTCAATGCCGCTAAATGAAAGTGCGGCGGGCTTCGTAGCCCGCGGGTTCCAGCGGGTCAAATGCGCGCCCGCCGCCGCGGCGCGTCACCGCAATTGGTTCATACCGCGCGGCATGGCAAAGCGTCTGCTAACCGCGTCCTGAAAATTGGCCGCGACACCGGCCTCCATTCATATCGCATTCATCTCGCTGAACGGCGGTTAATGACAAGCTGAATATCCGTTAAGCTACGGAAAAATCACGATTATTTGCATTTTTTCCATTGCGGTTTCGCTCGTCCTGTGGCATCGTTCGCGGCGGTCAGGGCGGCGAAGGCCCAGGGTATCCGAGACAACGCCCGCAAAGCTTGAACTCAACCCTGCCGTAGGAACCAGATGAAAAGGAAATAGCCATGGCGACGCAGAAGAAGAAGAAGAAGAAGATGGCGAAGTAACGATGCGAGCACGAGCCTCGTATTGGGGCCGTGCGCGCCATCGACTTCGAAATTCGCGAGGCGCCTGAGCGGTGTTTCGTGACAGCGGCCGGGTTTCGATCCGGCCGCTGCTAATTTCAGCGGCAACGCCAGGCTCGATGTTTCGGCCCGGGAACACTCCGCGGCGCGCCATCGGGAACCGGGCGGAAAGATCATCGCCCGCGAGGTATCGGCTTCGAGCCGCGCTATCCGTGCCAAGCCAGCAGGCGCACGGACCAAACCGAACGCCTTCAACCGCTGAAACTTCGGAGAGCGCGATGCGCGGGCCGCGGCCGCGCGGTGAGCCTCAGTCCTTGTCGGCACCACCGTTATTGCCGACCGTGATGTCCGGCGCGTCGGGGTGCTTCATGCCCACGATATGATAGCCGGCGTCCACGTGGTGCACTTCGCCGGTAACGCCGCGCGACATGTCCGAGAGAAGATACACGCCGGCCTCGCCCACCTCCTCGATGGTTACATTGCGGCGCAACGGCGCGTTGTACTCGTTCCATTTGAGGATGTAGCGGAAGTCGCCAATCCCGGAGGCCGCGAGCGTCTTGATAGGTCCCGACGAGATGGCGTTGACGCGGATGTTCTTCACGCCGAAATCGGCGGCGAGATAGCGCACCGAGGTTTCGAGGGC
>Ga0210403_10003399_pt1 | contig 14049 bp, 13 predicted proteins | sample IncBWC19MmetaG_FD_150863 | JGI IMG/M metagenome (GOLD analysis project Ga0210403, IMG submission 150863) | Forest soil microbial communities from Barre Woods Harvard Forest LTER site, Petersham, Massachusetts, United States - Inc-BW-C-19-M | ecosystem: Environmental > Terrestrial > Soil >... | reverse complement strand
AGTGGTCCGCGCCAAACTTGCGAAGGCCTTTAGCGCCCACATTAGCTGGGGAAATCAAGCAGTTCGATTGCCAGTCCCGCCACTGTCCACGGGCGAGCGAGGAACCCCCGGGCTTAGTGTCAGCCTCCGGGCACTGTCACTTGGGGGACTCCATTGACACCATTTTTGTCCCATTTTTCCACCATGTTTGCACGCAGAGCAGAGCCATGATGCCGAAACTCTTTGGCTAGGTAGGTGCTTTTCCCTTTCGTCGGAACGAAAGAACATGTCGGACGCAGACGCACGTACACAGACTGCCCAATACCCGGGCGTGGCAACGATCATTAGCGCGGCCCGCGAACTGCAGAAAGTGCTACCGCTCAGTCTGCCGTCGTTTTATCGTTGTGCTTTGCGTCTTCTGCGGAATAGAGCTGACGCGGAGGACGCGGGCAGGAAGCACTCTTGGTTGCTTACAAACATCTGCACCAATTCAGGGGACAGTAGCAGATGTCCACTTGGCTGACGACGATTGTCTGCAATTGAGCCCGGATGCAATTGCGCAAACGGCCACGCCAAACCCATACGCCGTTGGATGAGCAGATTGCGCGAGGAGCAAAGATATTTCCTACGCGAAAGACTTGCGGACCCGAGACCAAGCCCTGAAGATGCGTGTCGAGACTCCGAGCTTACTCCCACCTGCGAAAGTGTACGGCGGAAGCATGATGAGTTCCAATGCTGCGGCAAGTGCCGTAGAAAGTGGCTCGCGGAATGGGAATGGGCGATGAGTGCGACGGGGAGACCAGTTGCCTCCGGTCACCAGACAATCAGGCAAAGTACAAGGCGCTACTGAATGCGTCCGCTTTGCTGAGATGTGCTTTCCAAAAGAGCAGACGCAAGCACGGAGATATCTGGATCATTGGAGTGCAGCGCGCGAACCAATTCTTCACCGGCGTCTTCCAAACCGAACTGAGTCCACATTACCCCGCACAAAAAGACATAGTCTGTTTTCATCGTCACCTTTCATTAGGACGTCTTTGTTGGGAGCTGAGCACCTTCAATTCCACGCTGACGGTTCGCTGAGTGAGTGGCAAGTCCTTTCACACGCGAAGTGATTGAATGAGAATCAGACTTTACCGGCCAACCCGTTTGGGCAACCACACAATCGCAAGGCTTTGACAGGTGACGGGTGTGCAGTCAACTGATTGGTCATGAGATCGCTGATTCTACAAGATTCGACGATGTGCTCGCAGCGGCTTCCCGGTCAGATACACAACCTCGTTTTGCTCGCTCTTCAGCCACAGAACGCCAGATCATGCAGAACGAGGCCATCGTCGGTACTGCGAGGTAGATGCCAACGATTCCTCCAATTTCGGCCCCGACCATCACTGCGAAAATCGCAGCCAGAGGGTGAATCTTCAAGTGACTTCCCACGATCCTCGGCGTGGCAAAATAGTCCTGAATCACTCTCCAAATGACCAACAATGCCGCCATCCAGACCCAGTGAGAGTGTTTCAAAATACCGACGCCAACAACCGCAGCGAATGTGCTTGTCCAGCCGACAACTGGAATAAACTCCAGCAATCCACCTAAGATCCCCAATACGATGGCATGCGGGAAACGCAGGACGAGCATAGCTGCTGAATAGAACACGAAAGAGAGCACACACAGCAACAGCTGCGCCCGAATGTATTGGGTCAGCAACAGGTGCAGTCGGCCTACTAATGCATGAATCTTCGGACGCCGGTCAGTATGAATGAGCAGCCGAATGAGAACATCCACGATGCGATGACCGTCGCGCAGGAAAAAGATGGCCAAGATGGGAATCAATAGCAAGCAGCCGAAAATTTGCGTAGCGTTTGAAAGATAGCGATCGACCGTTGGTACAAGACTCTGAATATCTTGTTTGTGCCGTGCAAGGAAGGCCCTGAAGCGAAGTTCCTGCGCCTCGCTCCAACCGTATTTTCCTCGCAGATCACTTGCGATATCGCCAGTGGAGAGACTATTCAGAAAAGCGGGTGCCTCATCCAGCACCCTCGCCGTACTTCTCGCCAGGCTTGGGGCAAACGTGTAACCCGCGAGCGCTATAAGCAGCACAAACGTGAGGTACACCTCGACGACCGCCGGCCCTCGGAGATTTCTGAAGAACAAAGAATGTCGTTGCAGAAACTTCACTACGGGATCGAGGAGGTAGCTGAAGAGTATGGCAAGAACAAAGATCAGGATGACCCGCCGAGCGCAATAGACGCCGACGGCGACTGCCGACAACAACGCAGTCGTCAGCAGAATGTCGACGGTATGTCGCTCGGGGAATGCCATGTTTAGTGATCGATAGATGAGATCCCAATTCTGCGCGGTCTTCTCGTAACGGGCTTACTCAGTCGAGCGCGCAGGGATGGTGCTTGCAATCGCATTGAATTTCTGTCTCCTGTACGCGATCGGCTTGGGAACAATAGACGCTGCAGTACGTCTCCGTGGCTGTGCTTGTGCATTGGCAAGCCGAATAGGCGCACTTTCGTTGACCTTGAGCATTCATCTTTTCACCTCGCGTCGTGCAGGAAGTTCGCCAAAAGGCTTATGCACGACAAAGGCCACATCCCCTTGGACGGAAAGCCGATAAAGTCCAGGTCCGGCTTCGATCAGTTTCAGGAATCTCCCAGCGCCAACGGTGTCGATGACACTACCGTCAATGACTCGCCTTGCACGCATTTCATCGTGGAAACGAACTCGGGGCAAATCGTCCCTTTGACTCGATCTCGGCGTTTTAATTCCAGCGAGTTAGGAAATACCAACCCTTCGCCCGATTTGGCATGTTAGTTGCCCTTCGTTTATGTGATGGAGGTACAAACCGATGACTCTACAAATAAGTCAGCCGGCAGACAAGAATCTCCAGGCGGAACTTGATCGGCTTACCTATTCCGCCTATCTGCTGACGCTCGACCCCGGCGTGGCCTTCTCAGTCGTGATGCGGGCAATCGATGGATCGATCGAGCTCCCCACCGCCGATCCCGATTTGTTCGAACGAACAGTAGAACTCTCATTACAGCAATTACGCGGTGAATCCAGTGCGCGCTGGGATGGTGAGTCATCGGCCTTCGACGCTGTGCTCTACGTCCAGTCCACAGCGACGAATTCCCGGGCATTTCAGTCGCTGAACGACCTGAGCGGCAACCCGATTCTTCTGCTCGATTCCGCCTCTCGTGTGGCCTTCGTTCTGCATCACGTGCTTGGGTACACGATTCATCAAGCCGCGGTGAAGGCACAGGTCAGTGAGAAACAATATCGCAAGGAGTTGCGGAGAGCATATCTCCAGTTAGCGTCATGCGAGTTAGATCACGAGAGTTCGTCAAGCCATGAAGTCGGAGAGTCCGCGCTGGCCTAGCCAGGAGAGAAAATATGGGCTGGCTGAAATGGATTTTGGCGTACTTGTTTGATTGTGTCCATCCACACACCACTTGGCCGCGCCGCAATGCGACTGGACGCGTCTACATCTGTTGCGTTGATTGTGGCAGAGAGCTGCCGTATTCGCTGAAATACATGAGCATCATTAACAGAGTGGGTCAAAACCGGAGGCATGGCGCAAGGGTTCCAAATGGACGCGAATCGCAGATGGGTTGAGCGATACGGGGAAGGACAACCCAGTCTCGTTCGCGAATGCGAACCAGAGAGCTCCGTTTTCTTCGAAGTCGTCGATCAAACGTCACCCTGTTGTTCCATGAGGATCGACTTAACTTCTCTGCATTTTCGACCTCGACATCCTCCTTTTGCCGGACTGGTTATCTACAGTTTAGGGCGACCCGTCGAGATGAACTTTCCACCGCTTTGCCCTGCCGACCGAGATGCAGTCGATGAGCGAGAACGACTTTGAGTGTTTCGCGAGCGCCGGCGTGAAGACATCAAATAGCGCCAAGCTGGCATTTGTTCCAAAAGATGGTGGACCTGATCGGGATCGCGCCAACGACCTCATACATACATAAAGAAGCGGTCACAGCATTTTGAAGCCAGATAAGATCAAGCTGGAGATAGGGGTACCTGCAAGTGGCTGAAAAGATGGTGGACCCAGTCGGGATCGCACCTAACGTCTTCAATGAAAGCAGAAGTATTTCCGGTGTTGTGACACCCAAATGACGCCAAACTGAAAAGCGGAGTATAGGCAAGTAGTTGAAAATGGTGGACCTGGTCGGGATCGAACCGACGACCTCTTCCATGCCATGGAAGCGCGCTCCCAGCTGCGCCACAGGCCCACTTGGTGCGGAGGGCAATTGCTATCCTTCAATTCTCGCTTAGCTTCGCCGCCGCGTCAAACTCGACTCGCGTGGTCGATGTCAAATAGGATATGGTTGGCAAAACATAAAGGACACAATCGGAGCCCCATGTCGACTTCGCAGAAGATTCTCGTTCGGTCACTTTTCTGTTTCATCTTCATCGCTGGGTTTGCGATTGCGCTTGCGCCGGCCTTAGCGGGGAGGCAAGACGCAGCCGGCTCGCAGCCGCCGGTCGCGTATGCATCGGTGAGCGAACTGAACAGCATCGTGGAGCAATTGAAGCTGACGGCACAAAGCATGCAATCCGATCTGGCAAAGACCCGCATCGAGAAATGGAAAACGGATGGTGCGACCAAGCGACAAACGCTGGCGAACGTGGAGTCCATCCAGCGCAACTTGCAGGCGGCGCTGCCGGAAACGATCACGCAACTGAACAACGCGCCGGAAGACTTAGGTGCGAGTTTCAAACTCTACCGCAACCTCGATGCGCTGTATGACGTGTTTGGTTCGGTGGTGGAAGCGGCGGGAGCGTTTGGATCGAAAGATGAGTTTCAGAGTCTGGGCAACGACATGACCGGACTCGAGAGCGCGCGTCGCACGCTGGGAGAGCGTGTGCAGAAATTGGCCGCCAGTAAAGAAGATGAGTTGACGCGTTTGCGCGCGCAGGTGAAAAAGCTTTCGGCAGCACCACCTCCGCCCCCGCAAAAGGTTGTGGTGGATGACACCCAACCTCCGAAGAAGCCGGCGAAAAAGAAGGTCGCGAAACCGAAGCCGCCGGCGACAACTCCGGCGACAACGGTAGACACGCCGCCGAATACTTCTCAGCCGAACTGATCAGACGGCATTTGGCGCTGGGCTCAGAAGGCGGCGAAATAGTGGATTTGCCAATCCCCGGCCCCTTCCTGCGTTAGCTACAGGAGGGGCATCCATCCTGCCGAGCTTCGCACGGCTTGGACAGCCGAGGGCGGCTGTCCCTACGCGAATCGTTGCAAATGCTGGACTTACCACGGGAACTCTATGGGCCGCTCCGGAGTCTAAGTAACTAGGTGGGTCGGGTCGTCCGGCGCAGCTTCGGCACAAGAATTAAGATTCCCGCCTGGGGCTCGAGTGACTTTATAATTGGGGGCAACGCCACCATGGCGGGAGCTACGACATTGGGCGATCTTGCCAGCGCGATCGGGGCCCGAGCTGAGGAATCCGCCGTCATCGCTGAACTGAAGGCGGGGTCGGAAGAGGCCTATTCCTGGCTCATCGGCGAGTTTCACCAGCCGATTTATGGACTCATCTATCGCATCGTGAACGATCCGTCGGATGCGGCGGACACTACGCAAGATGTGTTTCTGAAAGTGTTCCGCGGGATGAAACATTTCCACGGCGAATCCAGCCTTAAGACCTGGATGTACCGCATCGCGCTGCACGAGGCGGCCAATCGAAGGCGCTGGTGGTTCCGGCACAAGGCACAGGAAACGCCGATTGATCCCATTGCAGCGGGCGAGTTTGAATATTCCGGAGAAGAGCGGCTGGTCGATCGGGGCGAGTCTCCGTTTGAAAAGTTCGCGCATACCGAGGTGCGCGCGGCCGTGGAGCAGGCGCTGCAACAGGTGCCCGAGCCATATCGGACGGCATTGATTCTGCGCGATCTGGAAGAGATGTCGTACGAGGAAATTGCGGAAGTTTTGGTGATTTCGCTGGGAACGGTGAAGTCCCGCATCACGCGGGGGCGCGACGCGCTGCGCAAGAAATTGACGGGATATGTCCGGGAAGTGGGTCCGGAGTTGGGGCTTGTCGCTCCGGTTGACGAGCGGCAGAACGGCGCGACCCAGAGTTCGAGGGAACGTTTCCGAGAAAATTCACGGGAAGGTTCGCGTGGTGGCAGAGAGGTTGAGGTGACGCCATGAACTGCGCTGAGACGAAAAGATTGTTCTCGCCGTATCTCGATGGCCGGGTGAGCGGGTCGGAGATGCGCGCACTCACGCGCCACGTGGCACAGTGCACTGGTTGCGAGCGGGAATATGCCGCGATGCAGCGCACGCAACAGTTGCTTGCCAGTCTGGGTCCGAAAAGGGCCCCGGCCGATTTGGCGTTGAAGTTGCGTCTTGCGATTTCGCGCGAGGCCGCGCAGACGCGCCGTCCGCGGTTTGAAGGTGCGCTGGTGAGGCTCGAAAACGCGCTCAACGCCTTCATGGTTCCGGCTACGGCGGGACTGCTCAGCGCGGTGTTGACTTTCGGACTGCTGCTTGGCTTCTTTGCCTTGCCGGCAGAATTGCAAGCCAGCAGCGGAGACGTTCCGCTCATGCTGTACACCGGGCCTCAACTCGAACAGTCAGCCTTCGGCACGTCGCTCGGCAATATGGGCGACGACGCGGTGGTGATTGAAGCCTACGTGAATGCCAATGGCCGCGTGGAGGATTACCGCATCCTGTCTCAGCCGGACGACGCCAAGGCGGTGCTGCCGCAGTTGAAGAACCTGCTGATTTTCACTACGTTCCATCCGGCGCTTTCCATGGGACGGCCGACGGCGGGGACGGCGGTGCTGTCGTTTTCCAAGATTAGCGTTAAGGGGTAGCGACCACCACCACGAAAATCTAAAGGGACATCCGATTTCCCGAAGGAACCCCTGGCATCCGAAACCCAGCGAGATTCACGCGCAAGACCATCTTCCAGCGATTGTTGCAGCACTTGTCGGTTTGACCGCGAATTGACCAGTTCGTACACTATTTTCTAGCCATCCATCTATGCCTGAGATCAGAAGTGGTTTCCTGGGACAGCAACGGGTTCGACTGGCGTTCTCTCTAAGCTTGGCGGTCGTGCTGTTCGTGTCGACTGGCTTTGCGCAGAACCGTCCGCAGGTATCACTGGAAACCAGCGAGACGCTGTTCGCGGTGCTCGCCGCCATCAACACGTGCGGTTATGACCAGGAGCTGAATGCTTCCGATCCGCTGCGGACGCAGATCCGGTCGGAAGTTGCCAAGGCAGTTGCGAATACCGCCGGGGCTCAGGACGTGATCGCTCCGATGTGCGGGTTCTACCGCCAGCACCAGGCGACGGAGGCCGCGCGCGACTTGTCCCAGTATGTATCGCTGGCGCTCTATCTGGAGGAGCCGCCGACTTTCACACCGAAGGTGAAGCCGACGGACTTGCCGCCCGACGCCGCAGTGTTGGCGGACATCGTGCCGATGATCGAGGCCTTCTACCAGAAAATCGGCCTGCACGCGATCTGGCAGCGACACAATGCGCGCTACACTGAATTGACCGAGATCTATCACGATCCGCTGGCGAAGATGACGTTCGACACCGAGATCTATCTGAAGCTGCCATCGTCGGGCTACCTGGGACGGCAGTTCACCGTTTATCTGGATGCGATGGGCGCGCCCAGCCAGACCAATGCGCGCAATTACGGTTCGGATTACTACGTCGTGATTTCGCCGACCTCGAGCACGACGATCAAAATGCAGCAGATCCGGCATACGTATCTGCATTATCTTCTGGATCCGCTGGCCATGAAAAATGGGAGCTCGTTCAAACGCCTCGAGCCGTTGCTCCTTGATGTGAAAATGGCTCCGATGGATGAAGCTTTCAAGAGCAACATTTCGTTGCTGGTAACGGAATGCCTGGTGCGGGCGATTGAAGAGCGATTGACCAAGATTCCGGAAGCGGAGCGGACCCAGGGCATCGACGAAGCCGACAAGGAAGGGTACGTCCTGACGCGGTATTTCTACGACGCGCTGGTCAAGTTCGAAAAAGATCCGGCGGGCATGCGCGATGCCTATGCGAGCCTGGTGGGCTCGATTGACGTCGGCAAAGAAATGAAGCGGGCATCGCAGGTTCAGTTCTCGGGCGAAGCGGCGCCGGAGCTGCTGCACCTGGCTGGCCGCCGGAACGAGCATCTCCTGCTGAACGCGGAGCGGCGACTGGCGGCTGGCGATCCGGAAACCGCGCAGAAACTGGCGCAACAGGCGCTCGATGAGCAGGAAGAAGATTCGGGACATGCGCTATTCATCCTGGCGGAAGTCGCAACGGCGAATCGGGACATGGATGGGGCGCGTAAATACTTTGAACAGGCGCTGCAGACGGCACATGAACCCAAGGTGATTGCATGGTCGCATATTTATCTGGGGCGCATTTTTGATTTGAAGGAAGATCGGTTCGCCGCCCTGGACCAGTATCGTGCGGCACTGGATGCGGCAGGAGCGGTTCCGGAAGCGAAAGTAGCAGCGCGGCGGGGATTGGAACAGCCGTATGAGCCTCCGGTGGCGAAGCAGCCGGAGTAAAACGGGTTTCAAGGTTTCGGAGTTTCAAGGTTGCGGAATCGTTCGACGTTCGATGCCCAGCCCATGAAGGGGCGGTCGAGTTTCGTAGGACTTGAGGTATCGCTAAAGCGATACCCTGATACGAATCCTGCGTCGCTGACGCGATTCGTTGATACGCAGCCAGGTAGAACGGACAGCCGGGGTTGGCTGTCCCTACGTGAGAGAATCTTGGGTTTGAAATTTTGCACTATGGGAGACAGCATGAGGCGAGCAGCAATCATTCTAGGCGCACTGAGTCTAGGGATAATGAGTCCAGGCACACTGAGTGTTGCGGTTTGGGCGGAGGCCCGGAACAGCGCGCAAGCGACACAGCAGAACCCGCCGGCTGCGGGTCAGGCGGCCCCAGCGCAGGGTACCACGGCGGCGCCTGCGCAGGGTGCAACTCCAGGTGCCACGGCGGCGCCTGCGGGAAAGCGTCCACCGCAACTCAAGACCAAGCCGGAGCAAGATGCCTATAACACGGCGGCAGCAAATACCGATGTTGCTGCGCTAGAGAAAGCCTCGGACGATTTTGCTTCCAAGTTTCCTGACAGTGAAGTTCGCGTGCTGCTTTATCAGACCGCGATGCGGCTCTACCAGAACGCTAACAACGCCGAGAAATCCGAGGCGATGGGCCGCAAAGTACTCAGCCTCGACGCGGACAATCCCGAGGCTCTGGCAATCGTCGCCGAGGTAATCGCCGAGAGAACGCGCGACTCGGATCTCGACAAAGATCAGCGCTTCGCCGAAGCGACCTCGATGGCGCAGAAGGCCACGCAGACGGTGGACACCGACATCAGCGTCCCAGCGGGCACGCCGCAGGAGAAAATCGACGCCTACAAGTCATTTCTCCGCTCGAACGCGTATTCGAGTCTCGGTACCATTGAGTTCAAGAAAGAGAATTACCCGGCGGCGCAGGAGAATTTTCAGAAATCCATCGACGCGTTTCCTAGTAGCCCCGATCCGGCCGTAGTTCTCCGTCTGGCGTTGGCGATCGACAAGCAGGGGAAATATCCGGAGGCGCTCAAGGTGGCAAACCGCGCTGTGGAATTGACGCAAGACAATACTGCGATTGGAACCCCGGCGCGCCACGAACGCGATCGCTTGCAACAGCTCACCGGAGGCGCGGCCCCGGCCCCACCGCAGAGCCCGCCAAAGAACTGATTGAATCATTGAGGCGTTGAGGTATTGAGGCGTTGTCTTAGTGATTCAATGCCTGAATGATTCAATGTCTCGATTGCCCTTTTGTGATGAAGTCACGCGAAATCATGGCGCTCGAAGAAAGCCTGGGTCACCACTTCCAGCGCCGGGAATTGCTCGAGCAGGCGCTTACCCACAGCTCGCAAGCGCGCGAGGTGGAGGCGCTGGGCGCTGGGAGCGGCTCGTCGAGCCTCGGTTCGTTTAACGGCGATAACGAAATGCTCGAGTTCCTGGGAGATGCGGTACTGGGGCTGGCGGCCAGCGAGGCGCTGTTCCACCGCTTCCCCGAATTCCAGGAAGGGCACCTTTCCAAGCTGCGCGCGCATCTGGTGGGACAACGGCATTTGCTGCGGGTGGCGGAACAGCTTCACATTGGTCATTACATGCGGCTCGGTCGGGGCGAAGAAAAAAGCGGCGGCCGTAACAAGGCCAGCCTGCAGGTGGACGCGCTCGAAGCGATCCTGGCTGCGCTTTATCTCGACGGGGGGTGGCCGGTGGCGCGAGACTTTATCGTGCGCGCGATCGTGGAACCGGAACTGGCCCACATGAAACTTGAGACGAGCGCCATTCCGGTGATGGATTTTAAGTCCGCGCTGCAGGAAGCGTTGCAGGCCAGAGGAGGATCGCAGCCGGTTTATGCGCTCGTCAAAGAGGAAGGGCCCGAACACAAGAAGACTTTTACGGTCGAGGTGAAACTGCCGGAGCCGGAGATGGGCCAATTCGTGGGGCGCGCACAGGGCGCGACCAAGAAACGGGCAGAACAGGAAGCGGCGCGGCAGGCTTTGGAGCACCTGGCCCGGTTGCCCCGGGCATCGAGTCTCCCGTAGAGACACGGCTTGCCCCGGCTCGGACCGGACGCAACATTTCGTGCCCGATACGCAGGAGACGGGCAAGCCCCGTCTCTACTGAAAAATTATGTTGTTGAGTCAGAAAATTTCGGCTGGGGATTGGCCCGCGACCATTCAGTCGGTCGCGGGAACGGTCGTGATTGCCGTTTTTGTGGTTACGTTCCTCGCACAGGCGTTCACTATCCCCTCGGAATCGATGGAGCAAACGCTGCTGATCGGCGACTACCTGCTGGTGGATAAGTTTTGCTATGGCGACAGCACGGGATGGAACCGCTTAATGCCCTATCGCAACGTCCGGCGCGGAGACGTCATCGTCTTCCATTATCCAGTGAATCCCGCACAGGACTTCGTGAAGCGAGTGGTGGCCTTGCCGGGAGATCGCCTGCGGCTGATCAACAAACGCGTTTATATCAACGGCGCTCCGCTTCACGAGCCCTACGTGCAATACATCACCGCGCTCCGCAATTTTTATCGCGACGACTTCCCGCGCACGGATTCTCCCGACTACGGAGTGGATGCGAAATGGTGGAAAGAAATGCCGAAACTGGTGGAAGACCACCAGCTGATTATTCCCGAGGGCCACTATTTTGTTCTGGGTGACAATCGCGATGACAGCCAGGACAGCCGATATTGGGGATTCGTGCCGCGCGAAAATATCATTGGGCGCCCACTTTTGATTTACTGGTCGTCGGGCAATTTGAACAACGACCTTCCCGGATCGCCCACCGTGGGTGATAGACTTTATCACCTCGCCTACGCGGTAACTCATTTATTGCAGATAACGCGCTGGGAACGCACCTTCAGGCTGGTACGCTGAGATTATGGATACGCGGATGAAGTTGCGCCGAGAACAAATCCTCTGAAACGGGTACCGAACGTGCCGAAGAAAGAAAAAGAAGAAGTCCGAGGCAACGAAAAGCCAGTGGACGAAAAGCCGCGCGAGACGACGGTGGAATTCCTCGCCTCCCTCGCGGGAGTGCTGGTCACCGGCCTGTTCATCATCACGTTTGTGCTGCAGGCGTTTGAGATTCCCTCCAGTTCGATGGAGGACACTTTGCTCATCGGCGACCACGTATTCGTGAACCGGGAACAGTTCGCGCCGCCCACGAGTTGGATGGGGCCGCTGATGCCTTATCGCGATGTCCGCCGTGACGAAATTGCAGTGTTCATGTCGCCAGAACAACCGGGTCTGTTTCTGGTGAAACGGATCATCGGCACTCCCGGCGACCGCATCCACCTGCGCGATGACGTCGTCTACCGCAACGGTGAGAAACTCGTGGAGCCGTTCGTCCGCCACAAACGGGAGGAGCACAACCTCTACACCGATAACTTTCCCGCTGTGCTCCCATCGGAAGCATACGGAGTAAGAAACGAAAAATGGGCGCAGGAACTTTCTTCACATATTCAGGGAGAGGACATTGTTGTGCCGCCAGATAGCTACTTTGCCATGGGCGACAACCGTGACGTGAGCTACGACAGCCGCTTTTGGGGCTTTGTTCCGCGAAAGAACATCATCGGCCGCCCTATGTTTATCTACTGGTCGTTTGAGACCCCGGACAACCAATACGAGATGCGCAGCATGGGCGACCGGCTGGGATTCCTGGCGCACATCATCATTCACTTCTTTGATGAGACCCGCTGGTCGCGCACCTTCAGGATCCTGCGGTGACGTTTCTAAGTTCCAAGCGCGGGGTAGCGGCCATCGTGGCTCTCCTGCTGATCCTGTTTCTGTTCCGGCCCGGCGTGTACAGGTTGCGAAACCGGATTGCCACGTCCATAGGAAGCGCGCTCGGACGCAGGGTCGCGCTCGACAAGGTACGTTTTCATCTTCTGCCGCGGCCGGGCTTTGATCTTGAGGGACTCGTCATCTACGACGATCCCGCATTTAGCGCGGAGCCGATGATCCGCGCGCAGGACGTTTCCGCCGCGATACGGTTCCGTTCCCTGCTCCGCGGCCGGCTCGAGATCGCCAACCTGAGCGCAACCGAGCCCAGCATCAATCTGGTGCGCAACATCCAGGGTCGCTGGAATTTGGCGAGCCTGCTCGAGCGTAACGCGCAGATTCCCGCGGCTCCGACCGCGAAGGGCGTTTACGAGCGGCGGCCGGCATTCCCCTATCTCGAAGCCGGCCATGCTCGCATCAATTTCAAGCTCGGACAGACGAAGAAGTCGTACGCACTGACGGATGCCGACGTGGCGCTTTGGCAGGATTCGGAGAATTCCTGGAGCGCTCGTATCAAGGCAGCGCCCGTGCGCACGGATTTTAATCTCACCGATACGGGGTTGCTGCAGATCAACGCCACGTGGCAGCGCTCGTCCAGCTTGCGGTTGACCCCGGTGCAGTTCACCGTGCAATGGCAGAACGGGCAACTCGGACAGATCACCAAGTTGCTGAGCGGAAAAGACGGAGGATGGCGCGGCGGCGTAAATTTCACGGCGAACGTTTCCGGCACTCCGGAAGCACTGCGGATCGAGAGCCAGACCGCAATCGATGGTTTCCATCGCTACGACATTGTCGGCAGCGAGAACGTGCGCCTGGCAACCGCTTGCTCGGGACGGTACAGTGCGGTCGTGGGCACAGTTGCCGACCTGCTGTGCGAATCGCCGGTCGGCGGCGGGACGGTGCGCCTGCGTGGAGCGTTGTCCCTGGTGGCCCAGGGACCCAATTATGATCTAACGCTCGAGGCGGAGAAAGTGCCGCTGACCTCCGTGGTTCGATTGCTGCGTCAGGCGAAAAAACAGATCCCCGGCGATCTCACCGCGAGTGGGCTGCTGAATGCGGAGTTCCGCACAGCGCGCAATGTTGCCGATGCGGCTCACAACGACATACTGCAGCACTGGAGCGGTAACGGCTCGGCGAGCAATGTGCGCGTCGCATCGCGCCTCTCCTCGAACCCGGGAAAAGATGAGGTTGCCTTCGGGACCATTCCACTGACCCTGGTGGCCGCCGATTGGCAGGGAACTTCGCCGCAAATCCGGTCCCGTCGTCCGGCAACCAAAAAGCAAGAACAAGAAAAGAATCAGGAGCCCGCGGAAACTCACCTGCGGATTGGTCCGGTTCAACTGACGATGAACGCTTCCGGGCCCGTGAACGGCGCGGGGTGGATGTCCGTCAGCGGTTACCGTTTTTCTCTTCGTGGCGACATGGAACTGAAAGACGTGTTTCGGCTGGAGGATGTGTTGGGATTGCCGGCAACCCGCCCAGCGGCAGAAGGTTTGGCCCAGTTGGACGTGACTGCTTCCGGCTCCTGGCAGGGCTTTGCCGCTCCCATTGCGGTTGGGACAGCTCAACTGCGAAATGTGCGGGCCGAAATGCGCGGCCTGAATACACCAATTCAGATTATTTCAGCGACCATGTCTCTCGATCCGGACGCAGTAAGGATGGAGAAGATTTCTGCCCGGACCGCAAGCACTCATTGGAGCGGCGAAATCACCGCTCCCAGGCATTGCGCCGGACCGGGCGCCGCACCA
>Ga0210403_10003397_pt1 | contig 14057 bp, 11 predicted proteins | sample IncBWC19MmetaG_FD_150863 | JGI IMG/M metagenome (GOLD analysis project Ga0210403, IMG submission 150863) | Forest soil microbial communities from Barre Woods Harvard Forest LTER site, Petersham, Massachusetts, United States - Inc-BW-C-19-M | ecosystem: Environmental > Terrestrial > Soil >... | reverse complement strand
TATTCGCGCGATTCGCCGCATCGTGCCTCAACTGCCGCGTTCGCGCCAGACCATGTGTTTTTCCGCGACCCTCGATCCCGCCGTGGCCCATCTGATGGAAGACTACCTGCGGACTCCGGTCCGCTTGGCCTTCGGTTCGACCCGCAAAGCATCGGAAAGCGTAGATCTGACCGCCTATGAAGTGCATGCTGATCAAAAGCTCGCACTGCTGCGGCGCTTGCTCGAAAGCGAAAGCGGACGGAGCCTGGTCTTTGTACGCACCAAGCGCTCCACCCAACGCCTGGCCGACAAACTGGAGCGGGCCGGTCTGCCGGTTTCCGTGATTCATGGCGACCGCACCCAATCGCAACGCACCAACGCCCTTTCCGGCTTCCAGCAAGGCAAGTCCCGTGTGCTGGTGGCCACCGACGTGGCTTCGCGCGGCATCCACGTCGATAACATTGCCCAGGTCATCAACTACGACCTGCCCGCGGTCGCCGAGGACTTCATTCATCGCGTCGGCCGCACCGGAAGGGCCGGCCTTTCAGGAAACGCCATCACCTTCTTCACCCCGCTGGAACGCTCCGATCTGGCCGTGCTGGAGCGCAATCTGCAACTCCGCATCAAGCGTGAACGCGTCGATTCAGACCTGCAGAAGGAAGACCGCGTCATGCCCGTGGATGTCTCCGGTCTGATACCCGTACCGGTGAAGCCCGGTTCGAAAACCATGCGCCTGCCTGGGGAAATTCTCCAGCGGCACGTTTAACCAGAAGTACTTTACAATTTTTCGTGGGGCGCCGCCCGGAACTGCTAAATGCGGCGCCCCGCGAATCGAAACTCACGGCAAGTCGAAGAAAGGTAGCCCTTGGCCCTCCACAACAAATACGAGCAATTCGGAAAAGCGATGAACATTGACGACGAAGGGCGGGACTTCCTCACCGACGACGAGGCGGGTGCCCCGGACACGGACAAATCCTCTGCCATGGATGGCGATTTGGACGGCCTGGCTGCGATGCTCGACCGCCAGGGCCTCTATCCCCGTCACATTACCGAACTGCCTTCTCAGCGCCGCATCAAGCTCGAACCGGAGCTCGAGGCCGGCGAAGAAGTGGAATTCAGGCTCGCGCCCGAAGTGCTGGAAAAGACCAGCGATCCCGTGCGCCTGTACCTGCGCGAGATGGGAACTGTGCCGCTGCTCACCCGCCAGGGAGAAATTGAGATTGCCAAGCGGTTCGAGCGTGGCCATCTGCGCGTGCTCAAGGCCATCTCCCGTTCTCCCCTGATCATTCAGGAAATCATCACCATCGGCGCCGACCTGAAGCGCGGCAGCCGCTCGATCAAGAGCTTCGTCGTTTTCGATGAAGAAGAAACGACCGACGAAATTATCGCCGCCCGCGCCCGGGCCACCATCACCATCATCGACCTAATTGAGAAGCACGCGAACTCGGCCCGGCAGTTTGCAGAAAAACTCGCGGCCCTCGACCGCAAGAAGGCCCCGAAGCCCTACCGGCGAATGCGCTGGAAAACCGGCCGCGCCCTCATCGAGGTTTCACGGCTGATTCGCTCCATCAAGTACACGCCCTCGGAACGCAAGCGGCTGATCGAGCGCGTAACCACCACCGCCGACACCATGCGCTCCTTCGACCGCCAATTCCAGCGCCTGGAAAAGAAGTGTGAGAGCACCCGCAGCGAGCAAGTCCGCTCTGAATACCGGCGCCAACAGCGGGATTGCAAGGCCGACCTCAAGAAACTTGAGCAGGAAGCCGGCGCCCAATTCGCCGATCTGCAGCGTACCCAGCGTGAAGTGATCCAGGGCAACGTGGATGCCGAGTACGCCAAGCGTGAACTGGTCGAAGCCAATCTTCGCCTGGTGGTTTCCATTGCCAAGAAATACATGAATCGCGGCATGCAGTTCCTCGACCTGATCCAGGAAGGCAACATGGGCCTGATGAAGGCCGTGGACAAGTTCGAATACCGCCGTGGCTATAAATTCTCGACCTATGCCACTTGGTGGATCCGGCAGGCGGTCACCCGCGCTATTTCCGACCAGGCCCGCACCATCCGTGTGCCCGTACACATGATCGAGAACATCAACAAGGTGATTCGCGTATCGCGCCGGCTGGTGCAAGAGTTGGGCCGTGAGCCCACTTCCGAAGAAATTGCCCAGCGCCTCGATATCCCCGTGGCCCAGGTCCGCAAGGTCCGCAAAGTCGCACAGCAACCCATCTCCCTGGAGACACCCATCGGCGAAGATGCAGATGCCCATTTGGGCGATCTGATCGAAGATGCCGGGGGAATCTCACCGGCCGATGCCATGATCAATGTAGACCTGAAAGAGCAGACCGCCCACGTCCTGCGCACCCTCAGCCCGCGGGAAGAACGCATCATCAAAATGCGGTTCGGCCTCGAAGATGGCTCCGAGCACACGCTGGAAGAGGTAGGAAACAACTTCCAGGTCACGCGCGAACGTATCCGGCAAATCGAGGCCAAGGCCCTGCGCAAGCTGCGCCACCCTTCGCGCTCCGGCAAGCTGCGGGCCTTTGTGGATGGCGCAGGAAGCTGAAAACATTGGGGCCGCTGATCTTCGCAGATCAACGCTGATGGGATGAGCGCTGGGGCTTGCAAAATATATGATTGAATCGTATATTTTGCATATGTGGATTCCGCGCACCGTCGAGCCTCGCTTGCTGCGCTCCGCCCGCACTCGTCCGGCCATTGTTTTGACCGGGGCGCGGCAGACGGGCAAGACTTCCACGCTCCGGCGGCTCTTCCCGGACCATGCATTTGTCTCTCTCGATCTCCCCACCGAAGCCGAGCAAGCCGAGAAGGAACCCGCCAGCTTTCTTCACCGCCATCCGCCACCGGTAATCATCGATGAAGTGCAATATGCGCCAATTTTATTCCGGCACCTCAAATCAACGGTGGATGCCAGCCGGACCCGCAACGGACAATTCCTGCTGACTGGTTCGCAGAAGTTCACCCTGATGAAGAACGTCTCTGAATCCCTGGCCGGGCGCGCGGACATTGTAGAGTTGGAAACACTCTCGCTGGCAGAGATTCATGCCGCCCTGCCGCAGACCTCACTCGAACGGACCATCGTGCGCGGCGGCTTTCCTGAACTCTACGCCAACCCCGATATTGACCTCGCTGCCTTCTACAACTCCTATCTGGCGACCTATCTTGAACGGGATGTGCGCTCTCTGGCCAATGTCGGCAGCCTGCGCGACTTTGAGCGATTCCTGCGCGCCTGCGCCCTGCGCTCCGCCAACCTGCTGAACAAAGCCGATCTGGCGCGTGACATCGGCATTGCTCCTTCCACCGCCAACATCTGGCTGTCGATGCTGGAGGCATCCGGTCAGGTGGTGCTGCTCGAACCGTGGTTCTCGAACCGCACCAAGTCAATCACCAAGAGCCCAAAACTCTATCTCGCGGATACCGGCCTGCTGTGTGCCCTGCTAAATGTGCGCACCGAAGAGGCCCTTCGCCACTCGCCAGCAGTGGGCGCCATCTGGGAAACGTTTGTCTTCGCCCAACTGCGGGACCGCGAACGCCGCGCGGGTCGCGCCGGCAGCTTGTTCTTCTGGCGCGACCGCTCACGCGAGGTTGACTTCATCGCCGACATCGGCGGACGACTGGAACTGTTTGAGGCGAAGTGGACCGAAGTGCCAGGCAGCGGCGAAGCTGTGAATCTGGAGTTTGTACGCGAGGTAGTGGGCAAGCCGCGAATCATCAGCGGAGCAGTCGTCTGCCGCACCCCCAACAGCTTTCCCCTACCCAACGGTTTTCGGGCAATACCGGTAACGGAATTGAGCTGGTACGGTGACCGGGAGATTAAGTAATCACTGCGGATCGGGTGATCTGGAGATCGCGTGATCGGGTGATCGGAACTTGCGAGCTTGCGTTTCTGCCGGCACGATCCCTCAGACCCTTCGCGGTACGCGGCGATTCCGGAAGCAACGACAACCCACATCCCATTCGCGTTGATTCGCGGCTAATTGCTTTTGATCTCAGTTGCGGCTACTTGCCGCTAGGCGCAGTCTCCGGCTTGCTCACAACCGCCTTGCCATCGGTATCGAACAGTTCAACCTTGCCATACTTCTCTACCGCCTCACGCACCTGTTTGGCGTCGCCGACCACCACAATCTGCAGATGTTCCAGATCGACAAACTTGCGGGCCACGCGCTGCACGGTTTCGGCATTCACAGCGGCGATCCGGTCGGCGTAAGTGTCCCAGTAATCATTGGGTAGGCCGTAGTATTTCACCGTCAGCCAACTATTGAGCAGGTTGGCCGGACTCTCCAGGGACAACGCAAAGCTGGAAACGATAGAGCGGCTGGCTTCCTCCATCTCACCCTGTGGGACCCGCTCGTCCCGCAGACGTTTCAACTCATACATCAATTCATGCAGCGAGCCGTCGGTCACCGCGTTGCGCACCTCGGTGTTGGCCGCCAGGGTCCCGGGAAATGCATGCACATTGAGGCGGCTATAAGCGCCGTAGGTATATCCCTTTTCCTCACGCAGGTTCATAAAGAGCCGGGCGGCCCCGCCTCCGCCGAGAATACGGTTAGCAACTACCAGTGGAATGTAATCCGGATCATTGCGCCGCAGAGTCAGCGCACCCGCAAGAATGTTGCTTTGCACTGAACCGGGGCGGTCCACCAGAAAAATCCTGGCGGGCGCAGGAGCAGGCAGCGCCGTCGCTACCTTGGCCGTCGCCGGATGGCCCTTCCACTGGCCAAAATATTTCTTCACCAGCTCCGTAGCTTGCGCCACTGTCACATCGCCGCCAATCGCCAGAATGGCGTTGTTGGGCGCGTAGACCCGGTCATGAAACTCTTTCAATGCCGCCGGCGATGCCTTCTTCAGTGCATCGGACGTGGTTGTCTGAATCGAAGCGGGAAAGTCGCCATAAACGGCGCGCGCGAAACGTTCCTGCGCCAGGAAGCCCGGGCTGGATCGCTGCTGCGTAAGACCGGCAGCCTCGCGACGGCGGTACTTTTCAATCTCTTCTTCAGGGAAGCCGGGGTTAAGCACCATGTCACTCATGAGGTCCATGAGCTTATCGGCGGTGCTGCTCAGCCCTGATGACTGTATATAAGTGACATCGTCACCAAACGGCGCGTTGGCGGCGAAGGTTGCACCCAACTCATCCAGGTCGGCGGCGATCTGTGTGCTGTTGCGCTTCACGGTGCCTTCCCGCAGAAGATCGGCAGTGAACGACGCCAGCCCCGGCATTTCCTTCGGATCGGAGAGCGCCCCGGCCTTGACCCACAGGGCACAGGTCAGTGTCGGCAGCCGGTGTTGTTCGAGCACCAGCAGCGTCAGACCATTGGGCATCCGGACTTCCACCGGATGCGGCAGCTTGACCCTGAGGGTTTCAATGCTGATCGGCGCTTTGTTGAGGCGTGTGACCTTGGCCGGCAGTTGTTTGGAATCGCCGCCTGGCGTCTGTGCGGCAACGCCGGCCATCAAGAAGACCGCGACCAGTATGAGGATGGAAAGTTTCTTATGCATGGGGTCTCCTTACCGCATTCCGGAAGGCGCAGCCGGGGCCGTGCGTCCAGCGGGCATCGTGATGACAACCGAGCGGTGCGCGGGCACCAGATACTTCCGGGCAACGTCTCTTACCTGTTCAGCGGTAATCGCCGACAGCTTCCCATAAGCCGTGTTGACCAGGTTCGGATCGTTGTAGTAAACGGTGGAGGTCCCAATCTGGTTGGCCAGGAACAAGCTGGAGCTGCGGGTCTGTATCTGCTGGCGCAACAACTGGACGCGCACCTTGTCCAGTTCCTGCCCGGTAATACCATCTTTCTTCACTGCTTCAATTTCGTCGTCGATGGCCTTCTCCAGATCTTCCACCTTCACCCCCGGCCGGGGCGTGGCGACGATATTGAAAAGGCCTGGTCCACGGCGGTTCTGCATGAACGCAAAGGCATTTACGGCCAACTGCCGCTCACGGACCAGATGCTGGTACATGCGGGAGCTGCGTCCGGTGGAAAGGGCCGACGCCAGGATCTGCAAAGCATAGCTATCAGGCGTGTTGCCGGGCGGGGCGTTGTAGGCAGCCTGATACCGTGGCAAACGCGCCAGGGAATCATCCAGGGTCTTGCGCCGTTCCTTTTCATGGTCTGGTTCGGAAATGCTGACGGCCGGCGGCGCAGGCTGGCGCGGGATAGGGCCAAAGTATTTCTTTACCTTTGCTAAAGCGTCCGCCGACCCGACATCGCCCGCCACCACCAGCACGGCATTGTTCGGAGCGTAATAGGTGCGGAAGAAATCTTTCACGTCATCCAGACTGGCGGCGTTGAGGTCTTCCATCGATCCGATCACCGAATGGTGATAAGGGAAGTTGTCATAAGCCATGGATTCCAGCTCTTCGAACGATTTGCCATAGGGTTGGTTGTCCACTCCCAGACGCCGTTCTTCCTGGACGGCATTGCGCTGATTATCGAGATTGGCCGGAGTAATGTTGAGCCCGCGCATGCGGTCAGACTCCAGGAACAACGCCATATCAAGCTGGTTTTTCGGCAGCTCTTCGAAATAGTTGGTCTGGTCGTTGTTGGTGCTGCCGTTGAGCGTACCGCCGTAGTTCTGAATCAGCAGCATGTGTTCGCCCTTGCCCACGTTGGTGGAGCCTTGAAACATCATGTGCTCGAACAGATGGGCAAACCCGGTGCGCCCCGGCTTCTCATTGCGTGACCCGGTGTTGTATGTCAGCGAGGTCGAAACCACCGGCGCAAAATGGTCAGCCACAATGATGACGCGCAAGCCGTTTTCCAGGGTCGTATCAGAGAACTCAATTTTCGGGAGTTTGGTTTGGGCGCCGGCCAGGCAAGATACGGCCAATAAACACACGCACAGTAGGGCCTTGATCAGCGTACGCGTCACAGTGACACCTCAGCTTGGGAATAGCTGCAATATTACATCAGAAACCGTCAGGTTCTTCCCTTCGCCACTGAAAGAAAACAAGATCTCACCCGCAACCAAACCACCACGGAAATCTTGGCGTAATGAGTTGTCACGAAAACCTTTGCAACACAGAGGAACAGAGGGTTTGGGGGTTGTGAGGCGGCGGAAAAATCGCCGCAAGCCGCGAAGGTTCTAGTGGATAGTAATACGGAGTCACGGAACGCCTCACGGCCCCAATTCCTGCTGCTCCTCTGTTGCCTCTGTTCCTCTGTGTTTCAAAGGTTTTGTTTGACACTACGTCGCACTGGTGTTCAGAGGCCCTGGTTCTTGATTTTTCAGTTGCGCCTATGTCGCGCTGTGCGGCTTCTTCGCCTCTTCCACCCGGTCGAACTGCAGCACATCTTTCAGCCGCTTGCGCTCCGCATCTTCAAACCAGAGAATCTTCATGCTCTTGCCATCGAGCCCCACCACACGGCTGTAGTACCGGTGTCCAGGGTCGCTTTCGTCGATGATTTCACCATCGACCCAACTGCGGTTCTTGTAGTCGCATTGGATCGTCACCGTGTCATACGCTGGCTCGACCGTTCCATCGCACTTTGCAGAAAGACTGTGGGACGAGGCCTTCCCAGCGGCCGGATGAGCGTCCCACCACTCTTTGATCTTGTCGCCATCCAGGCTGTAGACGCGGGTCATGGCCGCAATCCGGCCCTTCGGATCGCGGAAGCGTGATTTCCGGGCGTCCATCTTCCACCGTCCGAGAATGGGATCGCGTCCGGTACGCGCCGGCCCGCTCTGGGCCCCGGCGGCAATAGAAAAAACACAGGCAACAATGAGGGCGAAACACCAAAACCGCACGGATCTGTGTTGAATCATGTCACCTCCCTCGATAGCCTACACGAGCCGGAGTGAATTTGAAATTTGAAATTCAAATTGGAAATTTCAAATCTTAAGATCACGGCCTTTCGACAGCCGACTATGGCTTGCAAGCACTGGTATATTTGGATGGGATAGATTCCAGGAGTTCTACGATGAGGATTTCTCCAGCGACCGCCATTCTTTGTTTCGTGGGCATGGGTGTTGTGTGCCTGGGCGCTATACAATCTGCCGCGGCCCCTCCGCAAGCCGCCCGCACAGATTTAAATGCCGCACTCTCAGAACTTCAGCGCGTCGCTTCGGCGACCAGCGCCGATATCGCCAACCTGCGCATCGATAAATGGGGCGCCAGTTGGAAGGTATGGAAAGGGCGCGCGGGGCAGAAGAAAGAGGACATGGAGCACATTGCGGCCTCCTTGCAGAAGAACCTGAGCAGCGCCATACCGGGCCTGATTAAGGACGTACAGGCCGCGCACGGCAGTCTTTCCTCCACTTTCAAGCTCTACCATGACGTGGACGTGGTTCACGAGTATCTGGGCCGTCTGGCCGAGGCCGCTGAAGTCAACGGCAAGAAAGAAGAATACCAGCCGCTTTCCGATGATGTCGCAGCCTTGGAAGGGTTGCGAGGCAAGCTCTCTTCTTATATCGAGCAGGCCGCCGCTGCCCTGGAATCATCCGGCAAGCTGCCGGTCATGAGTTCCGCCGCAACCAGCACCCCAGGCCAGCTACCGAAGAAGATCGTGGTTGACGACCCGGCATCAAAGAAAACCAAGAAAAAGCCCTGACCCCGGCTTTCCCCTTTAACTTCTAACTTCCTCCAAGCGTGGCCATCGGCAAAAAAAGGTGGAACTTTCCTCCCCAGGGTGGGGTCTATCTTTAAAAGAAGGAAGCTGCTTGGAAACCCCGCCCCGGACGGCAAGGGTACCGAGGTTTCCAGGAAGCGGTTGTAGCAGCCCTTAAATACTGGTACCGTTGGGGTAACGCCATGGCCAAAGTGGCGGGAGCAACAACATTGGGGAACATCGCCAGCGCGATAGCGGTCAGGCCGGAAGAAGCCTCGATTGTCGCTGAACTCCAGTCCGGTTCAGACGAGGCCTACAACTGGCTGGTCGCCCACTACCATCAGCCGATTTACAGCCTCGTTTACCGTATCCTGAGCGATCCCTCGGACGCCGCCGACACTACCCAGGAGGTCTTCCTGAAGGTGTTCCGGGGCATCAAGCGGTTCAACGGGCAGTCGAGCCTCAAGACATGGCTCTATCGCATCGCCGTCCACGAGGCTTCCAACCAGCGGCGTTGGTGGTTCCGTCACAAGAGCAAAGAGACCTCGATGGAAGCCCAGGAAGATGGCGAGGGCAATGCTTACGGGATCTGCGACACGCTGGCCGATCAAGGTGAATCGCCGCTCGAACTGCTGGCGCACGAGGAAGTGCGCACCCGGGTGGAGCAGGAACTGCGACAGATCGCCGAGCCTTTTCGCACGGTGGTATTACTACGGGATATTGAAGGCCTTTCCTACGAGGAAATTGCCGAGGTCCTTCAGATTTCTCTGGGCACCGTGAAATCCCGTCTGGTTCGGGGGCGCGATGCCCTCAAAAAACGCCTGGAGGTATTTGTCCGGCAACTGGGTTGCGAACCGGGCCGGTCTTCGGGGCAATCCCGCAAGGACTGCGCCAATTCGTCTGCGCAAACCCGAGTGGAGGCAGTAAAGCGATGAGATGTACAGATGCAAACCCGCTGTTCCCGCTGTACCTTGATGGTGCGGTGACCGGAGTTGAAATGCACGCTCTTGCCGAGCACATGAATGTTTGCTCCCAATGCTGCTCGGAATACAACAAGCTGGAAAACTCGCGTCAACTGCTGGTGGCGCTGGGCCGCAGGCCCGTTCCGGCCGATCTGGCGCTGAAGATCCGGCTGGCCCTTTCGCACCAGCGCACGCACAGCCTGGGCTACGTGTTGCGGGGCTACGCTCTGCGCCTGGAAGAGGCCCTGAATACATTCATGCTTCCGGCCACCGCCGGCGTTGTCACGGCCGTGACCTTCTTCGGAGTGCTCGCCGGCTTCTTTGTCCCGGCCAAGGCCGGGGCCGATGATGTGGTGCCCGCCATCTATTCGCCGGCACGGTTGCAGCCACCGCAGAGCGCTATGGCAGCCTCCGCGGCAATGGACATGAACCTCGAAGCGCCGGTGGTCGTTCAGGCATGGGTGGATGCCAGCGGAAAAGTGCAGAATTACCAGATCATCTCCGGCCCTGATAATGAACGGGTCCGTTCACGATTGAATCGCACCCTGCTGTTTTCCGATTTCTTCCCTGCTCACGCCTTCGGACAGCCGGTGCCTGGAAAAGCGATCGTCTACTTCTCCAACGTCAATGTAAAGGGCTAAGAGCTTATAATTGAGGGTGACGTTTTAAGCTCACAGGGAAGAGATGGAATACTGCGTTCAGACCTGCTGACGGGCCTTGGCCCCTTCCAGCAGAAGCGCTTGGCCGGAAACGACGATAGGCCCGCTTGATGCTGACACTTCATTCCCGATTTTCCCTGTAAAACTGTGGAGGGGTTCTGAGACCCAAGTCGCAAGCGGTCCTATTTTGCCTGCTGTTCGCAGTCATTCCGGTTGGCGCCAGCGCCCAGAACGCCCAGACTAAAGCCCAGCTTGAAGTCAGCGAAACCATATTTACAATCACGGCCGCGCTCAACAGTTGTGGTTATGACGCCGGCCTCGATGCTTCCCTGCCCCTGCGGCGGATGGTGCGTAGCGAAATCGAGAAAACCCTGCTCCGATCGCCGGAGGCGGCTACCGCCCAACGCGCGCTGTGCCAGTTCCAAAGGGAACACACCCCCGCTGAACCAAGCCGCGACACCGCCCAGTATATTTCCCTGGCGCTCGACCTCGGCCCTCCTCCGGAATTCAAAACCACCGTGCCGGAAGCCGACCTGCCCCCTGACGCCAGCCAGGTGTTGGGCGTGGTTTCACTCTTGCAAACTTTTTACCGGGCGGCCGGAATCCATGCCCTGTGGCAGAAGCACGAGCCCGAATATGAGGCATTGATCCGGCGCTTTCACGAGCCGGTGGCGGGCGCCATCGTCCAGACGGACCTCTATCTGCAACTGCCGTTCAACAGCGCCCCAGGCCGAAGGTTTGTCATCTACATGGAACCCATGCTGGCGCCCAGCCAGGTCAACTCCCGGAACTATGCCGACAGTTATTTTCTGGTGGTCTCGCCGGCGCGTGAGGGCGCCAGCGAACCCTTGCGGATGTATGAGATCCGGCACACCTATCTGCACTATGTTCTGGATCCTCTGGCCTTGAGCCATGGCCGCAGCCTGAAGCGGCTGGATGCGATCCTGGAAACGGTGGTGACCGCGCCGCTCGCCGATGCCTACAAGCAGGATGTTGCGCTGCTGACTACGGAATGCTTGGTTCGCGCCGTCGAAGTCCGATCGGCGGCGCCCGGCGGACGTATCGACGAAGACACACAGTCCTCCTATATCAAGCACGCCATGGAAGAAGGCTTTGTGCTGACCCGGTATTTTTACGAAGCTCTGGGCAAGTTTGAAAAGGAATCCACGGGCATGAAAGACGCCTACGGAGACCTGCTCTACAACATCGACCTTGCCAAAGAAAAAAAGCGAGCTGCCGCGATCGTCTTCGCCCGCCAATCCACTCCTGAAATCATCGCCGTTTCGAGGCCGCTCACCCGCGACCAGGGGCTGCTGGAGAGCGCCGAGCAGCAACTCGCCAGCGGAGACGCGCTGGGCGCGCAGAAGCTGGCCACCGAAGCCCTGCAGTCCTCACGCAGTAACGCCGAGCCCGGGCGGGCATTCTTCATTCTCGCCCGCGCCTCCCTGCTTCTCAAGGATCTGGAAGGGGCGCAGCAGTATTTCGGGCGCGCTATTGAATCCGCCCATGATCCCCGCACCCTGGCTTGGAGCCATATCTACCTGGGCAGAATTCTGGATATCCAGGAGCAACGAGACACCGCCGTGACCCACTACCGCGCTGCACTCAATGCCGGAGACCCGACACCCGACACCAGGACCGCCGCGGAAAAAGGCCTGGCCTCACCCTATAAATCCCAAGCCTCACCCCAGAATTAAAGGAGGGACTCTTTTGTCTATGCTGAAAAAAATACTTCCCATCGCGCCCCTGGCAGTCATTCTCTGCGGGCTTTCCCTCTCGGCGCCCCAGCCAGCGTACGGCGCGACTCCGGCCCCGGCGCCCAGGCACGCACAGCAAACGCCCGCAGGCGCCCCGCCTCAGGCAAAGACTCCACCGCAGGCCAAGACGTTGCCGCAGGCCAAGACTAAAGAGGAATACAAGGCATACACCGAGGCCGCCGCCGTGACCGGCGGCGCAGCCATGGAGAAGGCCGCACTGGATTTTGCCGGGCGATTTCCAGACAGCCAACTCACCGTCTATCTTTTCTCCCGTGCTCTGCATGAATATCAAAATGAAAACAACCCCGCCAAGATCCTGGAGATCGGCAGAAAGATCCTGACCTACGATCCCGATAACGCGGTTGCTCTGGTGCTCACCGCCACCGTGCTCACCGATGGCCTGAGTGAGAAGGATACCGACCGCCCCAAAAAGATCAGCGAGATCCGCGAGAATTGCAGCCGCGCACAGAAATCGATAGCCGCCGGCATCGCCCCCCCGGGCGCAGATCCTCAGCAGGCGAAGATCGTCGCGAGCACGCTGCAGTCGATGGTCCATTCAGCGCTGGGCATTCTGGAGCTGAAACTCAGCAATGACGCGGAGGCAGAAGAACATCTCAAGGCCGCCACCCAGGTGGAAAACGTTCAGCCCGATGCCTATGTCTGGTACCATCTGGCATTGGCCATGGACCATCAGAAGGAGTATCCTCAGGCGCTGGTGGCGGTCAATCAGGCATTGCGTTACGTGGGACCGAACGCAGACCTTCAGAAGCTGGCGACCGGTGAACGTGACCGGCTGGCGAAGCTGGCTCCGGCAACTCCGCAGCCGGCGCCTCAACCGGCGCCGGACAAGCTTCCCCATTAGTACAGTGGCTGGGAGATTCAGTAATCATCGCGGATCGGTTGATCTGGTGATCGGAAATGCGAGTTCGCATCTTCGCCAACATTACCAATATTGCCGGTCACGGTAACTAGCACGGCGTACTCTATGGACCAAACGCACCAGGAAGATATTACAGCGCTGCAGATCGTGCTCGGGCACCAGTTCACAAACCTTGAGCTGTTGGAGATCTCCCTCACGCACAGCTCCAGGGCGCATGAGGAATCCAAGGCCTGCGGACAGGAGACCCCATCCGAACGGCTCGACAACGAACAATTCGAGTTTCTCGGCGATGCGGTGCTCGGTCTGGTGACCAGTGAGATATTGTTTGAACGGTTCCCAGGGTTTCACGAGGGCCAACTCTCGAAGCTCAAGGCCCATCTGGTAAGCGCCGGCCACTTGGTAAAAATCGCCAGCGGCCTGGACCTGGGGAAATATCTTCGTCTCGGCCGGGGCGAGGAGCTCAGCGGGGGCCGCGCCAAATCCGCACTGCTTGCCGATGCGCTGGAAGCTGTCATTGCCGCAATGTACCTCGATGCCGGACTGGAGAAGGCGCGCGCGTTTATCGTTCGCGCGATTCTTGGGCCGGAACTGGAGTGCATTACGAAGGAGGCTGAAGCGGACTTCAGTCTGGCCGACTACAAGTCGGCCTTGCAGGAACTGGTCCAATCCGCCGGGCGGCTGCAGCCGGTATACGCGACGGTAAAAGAAGACGGCCCGGACCATAAGAAGATTTTTACCGTGGAGGCGCGCATCTTTCGGCCTTCCGTTCCCGGCCCAGAGTTCGTCGCCCGCGCAACCGGAGCCACCAAGAAAAAGGCGGAACAACAGGCGGCCAGGCAGGTGCTCGAATACCTGAAGACCCAAACCGCAATAAAGGAAAATCAGAACGTATGACGCCGGACGAACCAGGACATACGCCAGTCTCAGAAGACCTGCAGCCGCTGGCCGCCGACCTTGGTCCCACGCCCTAGCATCAGCCGGCCGGCGACGGCGAACCCATGCCTCCGGCGCCGTTTGACGGCCAATCGGTGATTCAAACCCTGGTCTCGGTAGTCATTATCGCCTTGTTTGTTATCACCTTCCTGGTGCAGGCGTTTGTGATTCCTTCGGAATCGATGGAAAACACATTGCTGATCGGCGACTACCTGCTGGTCAACAAAGTTCCCTTTGCTCCGGCCGGCGCATGGGGCCATCTGATGCCATATCGCGCCATTCAGCACGGGGACATTGTGGTATTTCATTATCCCGTGGACCCA
>Ga0210403_10003396_pt1 | contig 14058 bp, 8 predicted proteins | sample IncBWC19MmetaG_FD_150863 | JGI IMG/M metagenome (GOLD analysis project Ga0210403, IMG submission 150863) | Forest soil microbial communities from Barre Woods Harvard Forest LTER site, Petersham, Massachusetts, United States - Inc-BW-C-19-M | ecosystem: Environmental > Terrestrial > Soil >... | reverse complement strand
GAATACTCCACCCGCGCCCGCAGCACCGGAGGCGGAAACGGCAGCGTCACATATTTCGCATCGTCGATCTGATTCACACTCTCCGTCTCCGGATCATCGCGATGCCAGTACGGACGCGTATACGCAGCATCCTTCGGTACCTTCAAACGAAAAACTGCGCGCTCATTATCCCCAGGTTTGATGGCAACTCGCTTCGTCTTGTCAGAAACCGTTCCCCATCCCTCCGGCACGTTTAACTTCAGCCCATCAACGAACAGCCGGTCTTTCGATCCATTGTGAAAATCCACTGCCACAAGAAATTCCTGCCCCGGAGAAACCGTGGTCACCGCATCCGCTTCTTTTGCGATTTCTTTCACCGGGTCCCCATTCGTGCCCACGCGAGAAACCACCGTAGCCTCCAGCGTGACGCCCAGAGCCTCGTTCAGTGCCGTCTCCCCCTGTTCGCTCTTCTCCTCCAGCCGCGCCAGGAGCTCGGACTTGGCCCCCGCGCTCAGGCTGCTCTTGTCAACTTCGGCCCGCGCCCGCTCCAGCCCGGCCAAAACCCCCATCAGCGGCCCCGTTGCCACCGACGAGTCCTTCCCGTTAGCGTCCGCACTGGCTTCGGCAATCCTCTTCGCGATCTCCGTCAACTCCTGCGACAACTGCGGAACCTTCGATTTCTCCGCTCCCAATCGCGCCACCAGCCCCGGCAGACTGGTATCAATCCCATCAAAGAAATTCTTCTCGTGCCCGTCTTTATCCAGCTTCGCCGGCTCTGTCGAATCCACCAGCTTATAAAACGTAAACCGGTCTCCCGGATCAACCGTCCAGTTTGCCGATCCCTGCGAGAGCTGATGCCGCAGTCCCTCCATCGCGAACTGCACATACGACTCTCCCAGATCAGCGCTATGCTCACCGGCATTCAGCTTGATGGTCCACTTCGCATCAGCACAGGTCATGGCCCCAAACCCGCACACATTGCCGATGTAGAGCTTCTTAGCCTGCCAGGGCAGAAGCCCGTCCGCAATCTGCTCGGGAAAGCGCTTCGCATCAGCCGCCGCCCGGAACGCCTCTTGTGTCAGAATGCTCGACGCCTGATGATGCCCATGCCCATCCCGCTCGGTGCCCGAAAACCGTGCCACCAGCACATCCGGACGGAACGTCCGAATCACGCGCACCATATCCGCCAACGGCACCTCATGTCCGCCCCACTTGGCAAAAGTCTCGTCTGCACTCTTAGAAAATCCAAAGTCAGCCACGCGCGAGAACCGCTCCTGCACGCCGTAATACTCGTCCGCGGCCAACAATTCCTCCGTCCGCAGCACGCCCAGCACGTCCGACAAATTACTGCCAACTTTGTTCTGCCCGCCCTCGCCGCGATTCAGCGTCATCAGCAGCACGCTAGCGCCGCGACCCCGCGACTCCAAAGTCAGCATCCCGCCATCCTCATCATCCGGATGCGCCACGGTCTGCATCAGCCGCGCAGTCGTCCCCAACCGCCGCAGCATCAGCCGCAAGCCCACAGGCCCTTGATCTTGAGGCAATTCGGGCGGAACGCCCTGATAAGGAAGTTGCTGGAACTTCGTAACCAGCGAAGCCCGTTTCGCCGCCGGCGCAGCAGCCTCCGCACGCGGTTTCTCAGCCTGCGGCGAAGCCAATAGGAGAATTGGGGCTATCAAAAAAAGCAACGCGAACGAGGTTCGCACGATCGAGGTTGCAACAAAATACGGCACAAGCCGCCCCAGGCGGCTCCGAAGGTTCTCGCTTCCCAAGAAGTTCACCCTGTAAGGATGGGGCCAACCCCCTTTCCGACGCAAATTTCTTTCCTCTCGTACCTACAAAGTAGACGCCCGCCAGATAAAAGAGTAACTCCCTGAGCCAAGAAGCCAGATCCAATAACTGAGAACTGAGAACTGAGAACTGAGAACTGAGAACTGAGAACTGAGAACTGAGAACTGAGAACTGAGAACTGAGAACTGAGAACTGCCTTACTGCCTTCCTTCTTTCAGCGCATCCTGACAAGCGCTCCCCGCGGTCAGCACCTGATTAAATGCCGTGTCCTTGCGCAAGTCCTTCAGCAGCGGATCTTCCAGCAGCGCCGAATACGCGCAGTAATTCTGCTGCACCGCCGCTTTCAGCAGACGCAAAGCTGGTTCTTTCTGCCCGCAATACGCCATCAGCACCCCTACGTGATACCACGCCTCCGGATCAGGCTCCATCATGGCTGACGATTCCGCCTCCCGCACAATCCGGTCCATGTCGGCCGGCCGCTGCGCCGCCGTGCACGCCGCCAGCAATTCCCGGTGGTAGGCCGGAGCCTTGGCCACACTCTTCACGCTCTCCCGAGCCTGTGCCACATTCCCCGCGGCCAGATAAACATAGGGCGTCACCCACGCGGCCCATTGCGAGCCCGCGTCCAGCCGTACGAAATCCATCGCCCGGTCCGTCTTGCCCAGTTCTAAAAACGCCCATGCGCACGACCGGAAATCAAAGTTTCCCGGGTCCAGCGACCGGGCCGTGGCGCACTCTTGCGTTGCCTGCTCTTGCATGCCCGCATAACGCAGCACATAGCTGAGTGCGAAATGTGCGTCGGCGCTCTGCGGACGCCGCCGCACCAGGTCCTTCGCCGCATCATTGGCCCGTCCGAGCTCGCCTCGTTCCACGCGGTTCGTGATCAAGTGGCTTGCCGCCAGCATCCGGTTCGGATCCAGAGTAACGGCCCGCTCAAACGCGGCATTCGAGCGCTGGAACATCTCCTCACCGCCTCCGCCAAAGTACGAATCGTAATAGCATCTGAGTCCCAGCGCCTCCCATGCCGGCGCATACCCTGGGTCCACTCCCACCACGTGTTCCAGCACAGTGATCGCATCCTTGTTCGGCAAGGGATCATGGGGTAAAGCGAGGCTATGCAGATAGAGGTCGTACGCCTCTTGGCTCTTCGGACGCGACGCCGTGCTCAACTCTCCTCCCGAGCCGCCCCCCAGGGCCGGCAACAACCCCTGCTGCACCTGCGTGGTCAATTGGTTTTGCAGGGAAATCAAATCGTTCACCCCAGCCGTCACCGTCGTCTGCCACAGCAGTCGGTCGCTCGAGACATCAATCGCTTCCAGCGTCACGCTCAACTGTTCGCCCTGCCGCATGAAGTGTCCAGTCAGCAGGCGGCCCACGCGCAATTGCTGCCCCACCTTGCGCGGATCCTGGTCCGGGTCCACATACTTCCGCGTCGCCGACGATGGCCGCACCTCGAGCGACCGCGAATACGTCAACGCGCTGGTCAACTCATCCGCCAGCGCGAAGCGCAGGTAGTCCACCGCGAAATCCCCATTCACGTTCTGCAGCGGCAGCACCGCAATCGCATTTGCCTGCTCCAGGCTCGCCACTGACCGATGCTTGAACCAGTACGCTCCCACCGCCGCCAGCACAGTCACCAGCAGCGCCAGCGTCCCCAGCAACAGCCAGAATTGCCACCGGCTGCCGCCCGGCCGCCCAAATGTCTTGCTCGCCACCCGCAGCTTGCTGGGATGCAATCCGCTCTTCACCTGCCCAGACTCATGCTCGCGCTTCAACTGCTGCAGGTCCGCCTTCATCTGGGTCGCGCTCTGGTAGCGCTCCTTGCGGTCCTTCTCCATCGCCTTGCCGATGATGCCCTCCAGCTCCACCGGCACTTTCGGATTCAGTTCCCCCGGCGGCACTGGCTTGTCATGCAGCACCGCGTCCAGCGTCATCAGCGAGTTCTTGCCTGAAAACGGCTTCTTCCCCGTCGCCATTTCGTACATCACCACGCCGAAAGAAAACAGGTCGCTGCGGAAGTCGATTTCCTCACTCCGCGCCTGCTCCGGCGACATATAAACCGCCGTCCCCGGAATCACCCCCACCGCCGTCAGCGAATTGTCCGCCGCCAGGGCGTGATCGCTGTCCGTTCCCACGTTGTGCAGCAGCTTGGCCAGCCCGAAATCCAGCACCTTCACCTGCCCGGACGGACACAAGAAGATGTTCGCCGGCTTAATGTCCCGGTGCACAATCCCCTTGGCATGCGAAGCCGCCAGAGCGTCCGCCACCTGGATGCTGATGTCGAGCAACCTCTCCGTCTCCACCGGCTTTCCCGAGATGCATTGCTTCAGGCTTTCGCCCTCCAGCTTCTCCATCACAATGAAGGGATGCCCGCCGTTATCCTCAATGCCATGAATGGTGCAGATGTTGGGATGATTCAGCAGCGACGCCGCCCTCGCCTCCCGCGTAAAGCGTTCCAGCGATTTGGGGTCGCCCGCAAGGTTTTCCGGGATAAACTTCAGCGCAACGTGCCGCCCCAGCTTCAGGTCCTCGGCCTCGTACACCACACCCATACCACCGCCCCCGAGCTTCCCCAGGATGCGATAGTGGGAGACTGTCTGGCCAATCATGAGAAGACCCAACCCCCGGACGCGGTAATGTTAGGCCGGTCAGCGACTCCGGTCAACTGGCCCGTGGGTTGGTGTATGGCGACGGCAAAATGCTCCCTCCGCCCATCGATCATCTATCCTCTGCGTGATGTGCTCGGCCGCGGAGCGTGAGTAAGCATCTGGCCACCGCTCCCTCACTAGTTTTCTATAAAGGGTGGCTGGCAAAGTCGAGAGACTGGTCAAGGCGTTACAACGAATTGCCTGTTGCTCGTCAGCATCCCACTGGGCGTGGTGACGGTGACAGAGCCTGTGGTGGCTAGATTGGGAACGGTTGCTGTCAGAGAAGTATCCGAGACTACGTGAAAAGTCGCAGCCGTTCCGTTGAACGCCACGGCCGTTGTTCCTGTGAACCCTTGACCGAGAATACCGATAGTTTTTCCGACTTTGCCAGAGGCAGGCAGCAACCCGACGAACGGCGCCAGACCAACATCAAAACTGAAAATTGTTCCCTCACCGAAGGTTCCAGACTGGGGAGTGTGTCCATAAAGCTTGCCGTTGGTGTGTTGCAGCAGCGTGGTCAGCGGAAAAATGCCCGTCCCAGAGCTTGCGAAGGAGAAAAGCTGGGAATACTCGCCGCTCGATGTAATCTTGAAGATGGTCCCCGATTGGTATAAGCCGCCGCCCGCGGTCACGCCATAGAAACTACCGTCAGTCGCCAGCACCAAGCCTGCGCTAGGCGCATAGCCGTCGGTGGAACCTTGCGACGAATCGAAAGCGTGTAAAAGGGTGAAAGCTCCCTCCGTTGTGATCTGAAATACGCTCCCGCCACCCTTAGGCCCGCCTGACTGGGCGGTTCCGTAAAACGTGCCGTCCGTCCCCTCCACTAGCGGACCGATAGGGTACAAACCATAACTACAGACTGGGTTGATAGGGCAAAGGCTGTAAAGCACCGTAATCTTCCCCCCTGGCGTCATCTTGAAGACCTTGGAACGGCCATCTGTCCCGTAAAAATTGCCATCTGTTCCCAGCACCGGCGCGGCCAAAGCGTAGGTTTCGTGAGAAATCATGGTGAGCTGGCCGGCCGGCGTTAGTTTGAAAGCGCCGCCTCCGCCATACGCCCCGGTAGCGGTGATGCCGTAAAAATTTCCGTCGGTGAACTCGACTAGTCCTGTGCCCTCTGCTCCGTCGCTTCCGTCCGTAAACTCATAAAGCACGGTGAGAGTCCCTGACGGAGACAGCTTGAATAGGGTTCCCTGGCCGGTACCAGCGCCGATGCCCCCGTAAGCGGTTCCACCGTAGAAGTTTCCATCCGTGCCCAGCGTAAGTCCACTGAACGGAGCGCTCCCGTCTCCTCCGCTGAAGCTGAACAGCGTTGTAAAGCTGCCTGAGGGCGTTACGCGGTACGCGCCTCCATCTCCGTGAGCGCCTCCACCTATCGCTGTTCCATAGATGTTGCCATCGCGACCCTGTGCGAGGATTTCGGGATAGGCGTAAATAAGATTTTCATCGTTTGGCTCTGCACGGTGAATGTTGTAAATAACGGAGAACGTTTGTGCGGGTGCGGAGCCGAGGAGTAACAAACAGGACGTTAGTACTGGAATCGTCTGACGGAGTTTTCTGGCCAGATTCGCACGAGTCATGGGCACCTCCAGCCTCGGCACTATCCCCACAAAACTAGACCGAGCCACCCGGTAAGTCAACCAAAGGCCGAAAGTCCCAGAGAACAAAGTCCTGTTCATGAGAAATTCGTGCCGACTCCGTCGCAATACAACGCGCTTCAGCTACATCGCTTTTGCGGCGAGCAAAATAAAAGCCTCCGGCGAAAACCGGAGGCTCAAATGGCAGATTTTCGTCGCTATTGCTGAGGTTGCTCGCTCTCCCGCACCGAGGCAGGCACGCCCGCTTTGCGGGCATCTTCTTCGATGTCGCTCATCCTGATTGGTTTGATCTGATTCGTTTTGGTGGTCATCGTTCCCAAACTGACAACCGCCCTGTCCTTTTGTGTCCGCTAAGTAACGCAAGGTTGGTCCATAGAGACTACTATGAATCTAGCGAACCCTGTACGAGCAAGGCGGCCCTGTTATGGTGCGGATCTCCGGCAACTATTCTCCAGAAGTGCAGGAAGCGATCCGTCGCCGCGCCACGGAAATCTACGAGAGCAGCGGCGAAGTTGCGGGCCAGGACTCCGAAAACTGGTATCAGGCCGAAGCCGAGATCCTGCGTGAATCCGCCGGCACTCCCATTCGCCGCGCCATCGTTGTCAACGTCCAGGGCGTGGTCTACACCGGCGAATACGAATGCACCTCTGCCGACGGCTACACTCCCGGCGAGTGGAAGCCCGGTGACCCAGTCCCCATCCGCCTCTCCGGCGACAAACTCTACCTCCGCCGCCCCAACGGCCGCGAACTCCAAACCACCGTAGTGAAAAGAATCGGGTGATTGCGTGGCACGGGCGCCCTCGCCCGCAACTGGCGTCTGGCGAGCGTCACTCCACCCACAGCCCCGCCGATGCCCCCACCCACTCCATGTTCTTATTGTGGTCCACGCCCATCATCAACCCCCGCCCCATCCGGATAATCATCAGCACCGCCTGCAACTGATCGACCCACACATACATCATCCGCACCTCCGCCTTGGTCCCGCCAAACGGAGTCTCAATCACCGGCTCAAAATTCAGCCGCTCCTGCAGAATGTAGTCGCCCCGCTTCTCCGCCGGAATCGCATTGATATCTTCTCTTCGAGGCGCAATCACCACTCCCAGCCCGGCAAACGAATACAGCGGCTTCAGCACATAGTTCTGCAAGTCGTCGGGAATTCTCTCCGGCCGGTCCAGAAACCACGTCTTCGGCACCGACTCATGCCGCAAATACGGAATCGAAAACTTGCTGATCCGGAAATACCAGTTCGGATGCCCCGCCCACTCCACGTCAAGATCGTCCCTCCAGTCGAACCCCAGCTTCACCTGCTTGCGCTGCAACTCGTCCACAATCGCCCGGTTATAAATCCGCCGGATCGGCACCCGCCCCCCATTCCGCTCGTAATAAAGCTGCCGTCCGTGCTTCCGGATCGCCTCGATATCCACGGTCCGCACTCCCAGCATCTTCTCCGTAAGCAGAAAATCTGGCAGCGTCTTTTGCGCCTGAGGATGAATCTCCATCAGAATCACATTCTCCGGATCATGCGTCCCCACAATCGCCCGCCGCAAAAGTTCCCGGTAGGTTCTCTCATCCAGCCCGCCCAGGAAAAACCGCAATCTCTCTCCCCCTTCGAATCGATTAAGCCCAAACACGTCAATGTAGCTTTGCGCCAGCGTCACCTGATAGGCGTACAGGGAAGGGAAGGCCTGCAACTCCACCAGCTTCGGCCGCAACTCTCCGCCCGCATCCCGTACCAGCCCAAAATCCACCTGCACAAACATCGGATGCGCCGGCTCATTCGGGACTCGAAACTCCTCCGGGATCGACGCGCTCGACCGTGCCAGATACTCCGGACTCTCCACCAGTTGCCGGATCAATTCCTTCCCATCCTGCGCCATCCGCTCCAGCAAAGCCTTGGGAAAGAAACAAGGAGTCTCCGACAACCGGAACTCCACATGCGTCCCGCAAGCGTCGTCAATCCGCCTCAGAAATGTCTGATATTTGCCGGGAGTAAAGCTGGCGTTGAACTGCGAACGCAATGAAGCGATCATGGGAGAAGATTATCCCGCATGACCGTCATCACCGCCAAAAAAGATGGGGTTTTCCGGAATTCCGAACAATCTCCATCGCCTGCGAGTTATCGCACGATCTCGAACACTGTCCCGCACCCTTCGCCCTGGCCGGTGCACCGGCCTTTTTCGGCGTGCTGCTGCTCAGTTGACCACGAAAGCCACTTTGGTGGATAACGTTCCCGTGGGGGTGGTGACTTGCACGGAGCCTGTCTTCGCCCCGGTAGGAACAGACGTCGTAATTTCAGTATCGGAGGTGACGGTGAATGCCGCCGTGACACCGTTGAAGGTGACGCTAGTCGTTCCGGTCAAACCTTGGCCCAGAATGATCACTCTGGCACCTATTCCGCGGGACGGCGGCACCGCCGTTACAAACGCGCCGAGGCCTGTCGAGAGACTGAAGGTTGTGCCACAGCCGCCTAACGGCTTACAGCTGTAGCCGCCGAATTCGTAGGTTGTCCCAAAGAAGGTTCCGGTGGTGGCTTGCATCAGGGTTGGAAACCTTCCGCCCGATTCTGTGCCGTTCAAGGCGGCGAGGCCGGTGACAACGCCGCTTGGAGTGACTTCAAAAAGCTCGCCTGTATTAGACCCGCCGCCGCCCGCACTCGTGCCGCCGTAAAAGTTTCCGTCGTTGCCCAGCACCAGCCCTGTGTTCGGGTTGCCCCCGTCCACACCGCCGGTAAAGGTATACAGCGTTTGAAACGTGCGCCCACCCGGGCTAATCACGAAAATCGTGCCGGCGCCCGAGGGGCCACCAGCGTAGGTCGTTCCATAAAGATTTCCATTTGCAACTTGTACCAGTGCACCTTCGGGTGTCGAGCCGTCGGTCTCGTTGAAGTTATGAATGGTCGTGAGGGTTCCCCCACGCGTGATCACGAACACAGTGCCGTAGCCGTTCAAACCACCCATCTCGGTGGTTCCATAGAAGTCCCCGTTGACTCCTTGGATGAGCGAGCCAAAAGGAGAAGCCCCATCGGTGCCGTCAAAGGCGTGGAGAAGCGTGAAGGTTCCCTGGGGAGTAATCTTGAAGATCGTGCCGTATCCGGAACCACCACCCAGCGTGATTCCGTAGAAATTTCCATCCGAGCCGAGAGTCATCCCGAGTGGAGCACTGCCGTCAGCGCCATCGAAGCTGTGCAGCGTAGAAAGAGTCCCGGCCGAGGTGAATCCGAACACCGTGCCGCAACCGCCAGACGTGTTACACGAGTTGGCTCCTCCAAACTCAGTCGTTCCATACAAATTGCCGTTAAGACCGAGGACGAGTCCCAAAGGATTTGCTCCGTCGGTGGTACCGTGAAAGTAGTGAACCAGCGAAAGCGTTCCGTCAGGAGTCATTCTAAAAACCGTGCCGTCTCCTCCGGACCCTGCGTAAAAGGCTGTCCCATACAGATTGCCGTCGACTCCCTGGACCAGTGGATTGGAGGGATTGCCTCCAGTATTTGGGGTGAGCCAAAACGTATTCATGGTCTGAGCCGGGGCAGCAATCACCGCAACGCACAAGACAAAGAGAGCGAGGGTTTTCCATTCGCGCACTGAATCCATGGTCTACTCCTTTGGCTGTGGCGCGCTTCTCGGGAGGAGTTTTAGACGTTCTGACTCCGGAAGTATGCTAACTCCCGTTTCATTGAGGGGTCAAGGATGCAGGATTTTGCACATAGGCTCCTGATTCGACATTAACTTGCGTTGCTCTGAAATCGGGATAGGGGTGCCTTCGAGGGGACTAAGTTGATATTCGAGGTTGTTTCCGAGGACGAAAACGCGAAGAAGTTGCAGTTCGATGGCGTCGAAATTCGTCAGGCTTTCACCAAAAACTTCCCGTCCCGCATGATCTGTTCGTCGTCCACCCAGATGTTGAACTTCCGTCCCACCACATCAATGTGGGTCGAGGAATCCCACTCCGCCCCCGTGTGCGCGCCGTAAGGGTTGCCAAACGCAATATGCACGCCGGGATACTTCTCATCCTGCAGGATCTGCCCAATCACTTCCTTCAAATCAATGTTCGTTCCAATGGCGAACTCGCCCACCCGGTCGCTGTTCTCGTCAGTGTGCGTGTACTTCCAGAAGTCGTCTTCCAGTTCCTGATTCTCTGAGTGCGCCTCGGTAAGCCTGTTTCCCTTCATCTGGATGGTCAGCGGATTCTCCTTCAAATTCCCAAACTTCGCGCACAGATAATCGCCCACCACGCCGTCAATCACGAAAGTGCCATTCACTTCGCCCGGCGTCGTAAAAATCTCCCCGCCCGGCAAGTTTCCCCACTTTTCCGGAGTAATAATCCCGCTCGTCTTCAGCCAGTGATATTTCGGATTCAACTCCGCGGTCAGGTCCGTCCCCGCGTCCGTCTTCGCCCGCACCCGCTGTGCCTTGCGCACCATCGCCACAACCTTGGCACTCAGCCGGTCCACCTTCTGGAAATCCGCCCGCATGCCTTCCAGCATAATCTGCGGATTGATGTTCACCATGTGCGCGTGCCGGATCTTCCGCCGGTTCACTACATCCGTCATCTGCATGCGCGAGTGCAGTTCGTTCCGCTGCGCCTGCACCGCAAAAATCGAAACTTGGCTGGTCTCCAGATCGGCAAGAATCTCCGCTGGCAGATCCGTCAGAGGACGCTCCGCCAGATCCTCCAGCACCCACGCCCGGTAAGGCGCGCCCAACTTCTCCAACTCGCTGACGATCGCCGCAGCAATCTCAATCGTAGCCTCATCCGTGATAACGCAAACCTTCTCGTGAGGCTGCACCCGCAGACAAACGTTCACCGCATTGCGAGCCCCAGGAATAAATTCCGGATCAAACGAAACCTGATTGATGCGGGTGCCCCATCCTTCTCGCGTTCTGTGCGAGAGAGTGGGGATGTTGACTTCCTTTCCAGATATCGTCATCCTACTTTTCTCACGGACTCCGGCGTATCCTCCGCCAGTCCCGCTTCCGTCTCCTCAAGAATGTAATCAACCACTTTCTTCAAATCTCCAGTATCCTGATACACCTTCAACTGCCGGTCCGCGCCGCTGCCCGTTTCCAGCATGGTGTGGATGTAATTCAACTCCTCGCGAGAATCCAGCTCGTCCACCACATCGTCCACAAAATCCAAATACTCGTGGATCAGGTCCTTAGCCGGAACTTCCGTCTGCTTGCCGAAGTCAATCAGCTTCCCGCTCATCCCATAACGCGCCGCTCGCCACTTGTTCTCCATCAGCAGCGCCCGCCGGTACAAACGGAATCCCTGATTCGCGGTATGCAGTTTATACAGCTTCGCCACCGTAGCCTGAATCAAGGCCGCCAGCGCCAGGGTCTCGTCCGCGCGCATGGGAATATCGCAAACGCGAAATTCAATCGTATTGAAAAACGGATGCGGCCGGATGTCCCACCATATCTTCTTCGCATTATCAATGCAGTTGGTTTTGATCAGCAGCTTGATGAAATTTTCGTATTCACCCCAGCTGGGAAAATAATCCGGAATATTCGTCCGCGGAAACTTGTCAAACACCTTGCACCGGTAAGATTTCAACCCCGTATTCATCCCCAGCCAGAACGGCGAATTGGTCGACAAGGCGAGCAAGTGCGGCAGAAAATACCGCGCATGGTTCATCATGTGGATCGCGGTCTCGCGGTCCTCGATTCCGATATGCACGTGCAACCCGAAAATCAGATTCGCCCGCGCCACCAGTTGCATGTCCTCGACAATATTCTTATACCGGTCGTCGGGATAAATCTCCTGCACCCGCCAGTCCGCAAACGGATGCGTCGCCACCGAAGCCAGCCGCAGTCCATTCTCCTTGGCCAGCCGCACAATATCGCGCCGCAGCATCTTCACTTCCGCCTTGGCTTCCTTGATGTTCTTGCAAACCCCAGTGCCCACCTCCACCACGGACTGGTGCATCTCCGCCTTCACCCGCTCTTGCAGAATTAACTGGCCCTTCTCAAGGAGTTCAGCCTGAATATGCGACCGCAGATCCCGAGTCTCCGGATCTATCGTCTGATACTCCTCTTCAATCCCGATACTGAAAGTAGGTGGCATTATATTTACAAAAATTCTATCTTTAGTCTCTCAGAGCGAAATGAGGACCCTTGGTCTCGTCCAGAGCTCCCAAACTGCCCGGTGCCCATCGTTTGCTCGGGAACCACAGCGCCGTAAAACAGTATAGTCAATTTAGTGACCCGGGCACCCCAGGCGCGCAGCTGGAATCACAGTATTCTGAAAGGTGGGATCTTGCGAAAAGTTGAAATTGTTCGATTCTCGAGCCATTTCCGACTCCTTTAGCGCTCGGCAGTTACTGCCGACATGATTAAGTGCGTTTGCAAAGTTCCTGTAAAGGTATGCTGTCCAGTTATCACGTAGGCCGTGCATGCGTACATAAACCCGGGCTCTCTCGTAGTGGCAAAGGGCTTCACCCCAATCCGCCACATCATGCGCTTGCCCCGCTCGGAATTCCGAATACGCTTGATTGTTATCGGTTGGTTCCGAATGTACTCTTTCGAGACAATTAGCCACGCGAGTTACAATTCGAGCCGCTACTTGGTCGATCCCCCCCAACTCAGTGGCCAACAGCTTGTAGGTCGAGGCATTCGGTCTTAGTTCGAGCGCCATTTCCAGTGACCTTTCAGCTGCAGCAGGGTCCCGATCTTGCTTTTCGGGATTATCCTGGCGCTTGGCCAGTCTTTCCCAGGCCTCAGCGAGCTTGAAATCCGGAAAGATCGACTCCAAATCTGTCGCCCTCTCCAGATCCTGCCTTTCCTTTAGTTTACAATCCTCGCAATTGAGTTTGTTACGGTTATCGGCTGCGCCCTCAAGGAGATTCTTCAACGCAACCTTTGCGTCGGTGCCGTTGACCGTCGTTTGGTCTGCAAGAGCCTCGCGCGACTCCGCTAGACCAGTATTAAGCTCGGTAGCGAGGTGCGGTTCCGGAACGTATTCCTCGATCGCAGTCGCGTATAACCTGATCGCCGCATTGAAGTTACCCTTGTCCTGCAGCTGCTTCCCTTGAGCGTAGAGCGCTTCTATGGGCGAGAGGCGCACGAACCATCCTTTCCACTGGCCATAGAACACAAGGGCGCAGCCGATCGCTACTAAACCAGCAAATACACGAGGAAGCGGCTTCGAGAAGTCGACCTCAACCCATTCCTTCGTTTTCCCGCCAGCGACAGCCAACGCCAATCCAAATATGGCTACGAGGAATAGTACGGCACGCATGCAATCCATTTGTCTTCGCTCCACGGGGCAGGCTACTTCGCCACCTTCCCCCGCTTCCGCTCCGCCACCCACACCGGCTCTGGCTTACGAGTCTTCTTCATAGGCGCTCCGTTCAGAAACCCAGCCCACCGCAACTCCTTCGCCGGATTCTCCCCGCTCAAAGCCATCTTCACCGCCATCTCCGCCACCGCATTCACAATCCAGTCAAAATTCTCCTGCCCCACGGAAGTAATCTCCGCATCCGGCGCCGGATTCAGAAAATCAATCGCATAAGGCACTCCACCCTCCACCGCAAACTCCACCGTATTCAAGTCATACCCCAGCACCCGGCACAAAGTAAGCGCATCTTTTTCAATTCTGGACCGTAAGGCGTCTGACGACGGCGGCGGGTTCCCCTTCACATACCGCTCATGATGCGGCGCCCGCGGATCATACTTCATGATGTGAACTTTTTCCTGCCCCACCACATAGCACCGGTAATACTCCTCAAACACCACGCCGTGTTGCAGCGTCATGCACAAATCGCCGGTCTGGTTGTAATGCTGAAAAAATTCCTCCGGCGAATGCACGTGATAAACATGCTTCCACCCGCCCCCGGAATAAGGCTTCAAAAAAGCGGGGAAGCCAACGTAATCAAAAACTTCCTGCCAGTTCAGCGGGAAAATTAAATTCCGCATCGACTTATCTGTAGTTCCCTCGGGATGTTTATTGTGCGGCAGAATCACCGTAGCCGGAATCGCCACCCCCAACTTGTGCGCCAAAGCATAATTAAAGAACTTGTCGTCCGCCGTCCACCAGAACGGATT
>Ga0210403_10003395_pt1 | contig 14059 bp, 14 predicted proteins | sample IncBWC19MmetaG_FD_150863 | JGI IMG/M metagenome (GOLD analysis project Ga0210403, IMG submission 150863) | Forest soil microbial communities from Barre Woods Harvard Forest LTER site, Petersham, Massachusetts, United States - Inc-BW-C-19-M | ecosystem: Environmental > Terrestrial > Soil >... | reverse complement strand
CCAGCATGGCCCCGCTTGAGCAATACCTGATTGCCGACCGAGACGCCGAGATAGCCCTGGCGCGAAGCGCGGCCTCGGAATCCATCTCACGTGATGCCGACATTTTGATCCTTGGACGGCACGGCTACGAAACCGCAATCAAAGGTAAGAACGGTTTCGTGTGCTTTGTACAACGATCATGGGCCGCTGGACCCGACGATCCCGAGTTCTGGAATCCCAAACTGCGTTCTCCGATCTGCCTCAACCGGCCCGCCGCGCGATCCTTCCTTCCACTCATTATTAAGAAAACCGAGTGGGTATTGGCAGGACGATCCAAAGCGCAGATTTCCGAGGATCTCCAAGCCGCTTTCGACAAAAAAGATTTGCCCACGCTGGAACCTGGCGCGATGAGCTATATGCAGTCCAAGGAAGGATACGTAAGCGATAACGGCGGGCACTGGCATCCCCACATAATGTTTTTCGTTCCGCTGGCTGAAGCTCAGACTTGGGGCGCGAATCTACCGGGATCCCGCTTCTGGCAGCTGAGGACCCTCCGGAGCGCATGACAATATTTATGATTCCAGTCGCCAAGTGGTCGGATGGCACGCTCGATGACGATAAGCCTGATTCCCAGCATCAGCACTGATGCGGCATGTTCTAGCGGGTGATGCGTTATCGCAGGACCGCAACTCTAGAAGGAGAGATTTTCAGACTCGGCAATAGGGACGGACCCATCGCCCGACTACCGCGAAAGCAGCCAATTCCGCGAGGAGCAAAGCCCAAGTGCCCGGCTCTGGGACCCTGGGGGCGCCAGACGTGAGGTCATTCGAAACGGCCAACGGTTTGCCTCCGTGGGTCTGGTCGCCAGCTGAATTGGTATATCCCGTCGCCTGGACGTGAAGAGGATCAGAAGAAAGTGCTCCATCGGTGATAGTGGCAGTGAAAACCAGGAGGGTACTTCCCAGTTGCGTTGTCAAAGGAGAGGGTGCGGCCCAGCAGAGGGCTTTTCCGGTGTCTTTACCGTCACAGCCTCCATTACCACTGTCGTTTGCGCCACCATTTTGCAGCATGTAACCCGCTGGCCCTGAGCCAGGGCCTGAAATGGTCGAGAATGTGAACCCTTTCAGTGCGACATCTCCAAGGTACAAGCTGCCGCAAATGGATGTGTTTAGGCATTGGACATCTAAAGTCACCATCGTCGCGGTCACAGACGCCGTAAATCGGACATCCGTGCTTAGATCCGTATACGAGTCGGCATAGCAAAAACTCGAACCTAGAAGAATTGCAAAACCCGCAACAATAAAAACTGCTTTAGCCCTCATAACCAACCCCCGCGACGCAGCCAGCACGCCTAACATATACGACAATCCCTACTCTAACCCTGTCTGATGGCGTGTCAAGAGTGAATGTTTCTTAGTTAGAGGCAAAGCATTTCCCTCACCCAAATACTCTCCTGACGTAACCGTCTCCTGACAAAGGATTTAACGAACGCGAGGACAGCCGTAACATTCCACAATATTCCGGGACTATACAGTAACAACGATAAAGAACTAAGGACCAAAAGAATTGGGGTATGTTCACGCCTGGCCCCGGATTACCCAACTGTGGCTTTTGACAGTTGCTCGCAGGAACGAACGCCCCTAATCTGCGACGTACCTAGTGTGGGGAACCGCAGCAATACAGCAAATACTGAGAAGAGGCCGGAACCGCGGGGCCGAGGAGGGTGCGCATGCGCAGTTGGTTGGGTGTGATCCTGGTTTGTTTGACCGTGCCTTACGCCATTGGCCAGACGCCGTCGTCCAAGTATCAGCCAGGCACAATCGTGGCCGTCGCGGCACGGCAGAAGCCGGGACAACCCGACAGCGACGTTACCCAGTACGACGTCACAGTAAGAGTTGGGAATACAAAGTACGCGGTTTTGTTTACCCCACCCAGTGGCTCCAACACAGTGAAGTATCTAGTGGGCGACCAACTCCTCGTTCTGGTCGGCAGCAAGACTCTTACATTTAACAGTCCGGTATCCGGCAAAACCGAAGTGCCGATCCTCAGCCGTGAAACCCTGCCGGCCGCGAAGCTGGACGCGTCGAATGTATGCGGTCAGTACTCGAACCTGAAGATGCAGAATCTTTCGGAGAAACTGGCTCTCACTGATGCACAGCAGGCTCAGATCAGGCCGATATCGCAGCAGGAGGCTGGAGAAGTAGGAGAGATTTGCTTCAATCCCGCGCTTTCCCGGGAAGACAAATTGAGTAGGTACGAGCAAATCGTCCAGGCGTCGGACGCAAAGATGAAGCCTCTGCTCTCTGCAAGCCAGGTGCAAAAACTTGAAGACCTGCGCAAGGGCCAAAAGCAGCAACTGAAACAGATCATCGCCCAGCAGAGCGCCAAACAAAACTAAACCCTCAGAAGATTTTGATTTCGTATGAACCACAACGAACGAGGGTGGCCCACCCTTGCGCGGTTTTCGCAAGAGTGGGAACCCCAACTGCGTACAGAGAAGGACTCCGATTCTCTAAACCAAAGGAACTCGAATTCGGGCGGGCCCACCTCGGAAGATTTTGATTTCGCATGAACCGTAACGAACGAGGGTGCCCCATCCTTGCGCGGTTTTCGCAAGGGTGGGAATCCCAACTGCGTGGAGAAAAGGACTCTGACTCTCTAAAACCAACGTCGGGCGTCCAGTTCAAAATCCGCTCAGGAATTCCTACCCGTCGAATCCCAACGGATTTCTACTTTTTGGGCTCGAATCCCCGGCCTACCCGGAACACGTGGCCATCCGGATGGCGAAGGTGCATCTCGCGGACGTTCCACGGCATATCGGTGTGCGGAAATGTGATTTCCAGCCCGGCGGCGACGCAGTGCTTGTGCATCTCGTCCACGTCGTCCACCCAGACCGACATCCAGACGCCCTTGTCGCCCTGTTCGTCTCTGTCCTGCTGAAACGTGGTGGTGTTCGCGCCGCGGCCTCGGCCTCCCTGCGCCCCATGACAAAGAAAGATGCAGGTCTCCTTGCCCGATCCCACCGCGCCAAACGTCGGAGGCGTTCCCCAGTCCCACAATTTCTTCCATCCCCACTTCTCAAACCACGCGACCGTGCTGGCAATGTCGGACACGTTCAATATCGGAGTCAACCCTTTGGCTTCCATAACCGCAGCAGGATAACACCAGCGCTCGGGGGATTTAGGAAAGGTTGTGTGGCGCGGACACTCCTGTCCGCGAAATAACGTCGGTGGGGAAACTCGGAGCCAGAAGAATTGGGGTACCTCCCGTCCGCGGATTACCATACGGAGCGCGAGCACGATTTGAATCGCGCTAAGCCGGCATCTCGATTCTCACGTCCACGCGAAGAACTTTCCCTTCTCGTTTCATGGTCACGCGCAAATCTTCTTTCTTAACTGCGTCAAGCACTTCCCACAATGTGGGCTGAATCTTTTTTGGGACTGATGCGCCTTTCTTTGTCTCCTCGCCAAACGCGCCTTTACCGAAGGAGTATCTTCCAAGATCGAGTTTCAAGTCCCACTTGTGCACAGCCTTGTTAAGAGTCTTGCGCCGTGGCAGCGTGCCGTTCAAGTAGCTGTGAAATGTCTGCCGGCTGACTTCCAGCTCTTTCGCCGCGGCGGTAATCGTGAGGCCCGGTTTATTTTCCAGCATCCGCTTCAGCGCCGCTGCGAATGCATTTCCGACTTCATTTTTCTCAAGCACGGTTCGACAAGTTTGGCTTGACATGTCTGGTTCGTCAAGTAATACTTTACGTAAAGTTAAACTTGACACACTTTAGATATATGATTTCGCCCGTATCAAAACGAAAGGCGGCGACATGCGGACAAAGCCACTTTCTATGAAGACAGCGGTAGTTTCCGGTAGCTTCCATCGTCACATGGAAGGAATCACGTCAGCGGTTCGGGAACTGTCAAGCCTTGCTATCCGTGTGCTCTCCCCATCAGACCCACGCGTCGTGGCGGCGCAGGGAGAGTTTTTGTTCGTAGCAAGCGATCGCGTAAGGTCAGTGCGCCTCGTCCAAAACCGCCACCTGGAATCAATTCGAGCGGCTGATTTTCTTTGGTTGGTTTGCCCAGACGGTTATGTGGGACTATCCGGGTCTATGGAGATTGGTGCTGCTGTAACAACAGGAGTTCCCATTTTTGCAACGCGCGCTCCGAGCGATCTGACGCTCCGCGAATACGTCTCAATTGTTCCCGCGCTTTCGGAGGCGGTGCGAAGGATTGAGGCCAGATCTCGACCGAAGCGACCTGAAGGCATACTGATCGACCCCCACGCCTCGGTAGAAGAAGCCCACGACATACTTGAGGGAATTAGGATTGTGCTGACTAGCCAAGACAGTTCGCACGCGCCATCGGATGCAGTCTATCGCGGCGTTGCGGAGCTACATGCAAGGCTGGCACTGCCTGTCTGGACGCAGTAACTTCATTCGCAATCTGTAAAGGGCCCCGTGTTACTTCCTTAGTCGGTCGATGCCCTGAATGTTAAGTTTCGAAGAGCTAACCGAAGCCCGGCGTTCTCTCCAAAGTTTTTGCCTTCTCCACGTCCCAAGCCTTCTGCGCGTTCAATCGGGAATAAGCTTTAAGCTTCTACCCACGGAACAGAAGAACCTGGACGACGGAGAACTGCACCACCCCACAACAACCGCCACGTGCCTAACTTCTATCTTTGGCTGCCCGTCTCGGTATCGTGTTGGCGATCTTGCTGCCGCGAAAGAAGCCAAATCTAGCTTCTTCGAGGCGGCTCTCCGTCGCACAGATTGGACGTCAGAAGGATCCGCTGCTGTGTACTGTCGCTGTCGCGCCTTCCCGACGGTAATAAAACTGTCCACCCGCTTTGACAAGTTGATCGAGACCCGCGTCGGCGAGATTTTCGGCCAGCTTAAGAAAAGACCGGAGAGATTTGCAATAGGAGAAGCTGACGCTAAAAAGGAGGAGCGAGAGTGGTACCCCCCTAATGCGTTTCACACTTACTGGACCCTAGAAATTTTGAGACTGCTGGAAAGCAGATACCCATCGGAGTACAAGCGACTTTCGGATTCCAAAGCGCTTGATCTCAGCCGGAGACGCGACGGAATGCTTCTCTGGGGCAGGCAACAACTCGGTTCCCAACTCGGCCTGCATTCCGCGTCGCCGCACTCATCAGTACTGGATTCAGATCAGCTTGCGTGGGCGCTTGCGATTTTCCTGCGCTTCGATAAAACGCTCAGCATGAATTTGGAAAATCGAGATTTCCTGAAACAGGCGTTCAAATGTTTGTTCTCGACACAGACCGACGGCACATGGCGGCATTACAAGCCGCTATTCCATTATGAAGAAGCTGGCAACGCGTACTGTTACGTATTCGAGACCTTCACGGCTCTTCTTGAGTGTGCGCTTCAGCGGAAACCCGCAGTAGAGATGGTTCGGGAACTCCTCAAGCCCTATTGCAATAACTTGCTGGACCTCTGGCGTTACGCGGAGTCCACGAAAATACCGGTACCTCTCGAAAGGGGTGGCAAGGAGATCGGTTGGTGCTCGGGGCACAGGACGAATATCACCGAACCGGAGAGCTGGGCAACGGCTAGTGTCTTCTCGTATGTACAGGCACTCAGAAGGCTCGTAGGGATATGGTGCCGCGAGGAGGCCCTTACTAGCCGTAAGACTCCGAGGACCCGCAGCAGCCCTAAGAAGGCCAAGGCGGACATAACTAAGCGGGGCGACACCTGGGGAACAAACAAGAGACCCGTTTCCGAGCAGCTTTGGACCATGTTTATTAACCCTGTACGTATGCACAAGTGTGCCGACAGGCTCGAACCGGACAGTCAACCCATCGGAAAACAGCAGGCTAGGTCGGCTATCCTCTTCGGTCCGCCTGGAACCAGCAAGACCACTTTAGTGCGCGCGTTAGCGGATGTCATTGAATGGGATTACGTTGAAATTCACGCGAGCCATTTCGTAGCGCAGGGGTTACCAGATGTCCAGAAAACGGCCGACACGATCTTTCGGCAGCTCTCGGAGCTAGATCATGCAGTTGTGCTCTTCGACGAGATCGATGAGCTTGTCAGGGAGCGCGCCATGGAAAAAGATGCCTTTGGTAGATTTCTCACTACGAGTATGTTGCCCAAGCTCGCTGAACTCTGGGAGGCACGAAAAATCCTTTACTTCGTCGCAACAAACCATATCAACTACTTCGACAGCGCGATAGTCCGCAGCCACCGATTCGATGCCCTAATACTTGTGAGCCCTCCCTCATGCAGTGCCAAAATTAAAGAGCTTGAGCGATTGCTTTTTCGGGTGTACGGACTGTCCGTCTCCATCAAGCTCGAGGAATCGACAATACAAAAAGCACTAGAGGCGATGAAGCGGCCGTCTCCTCCCAACGCAAAAGGCGGGGACCAACTGCCGACTCCAAAAGAAGTCCCCGATTGGCGGGAAGCGAGACTTGATCCCCAGAACGTGCTAGCAAAATTCGCGCTGCTCAGGTGGGATGAGCTCAACGAACTGGCGTATCGCCTCTTTAAAATTGTCGAACGTGAACGGCCATCCCCGATAGAACTCGGCGCGGACGTCCTAAGAAGGGCCTTGGGGATTATTGACGACTCAGAGTGGCGAAAGAATGGAAGTTATGAGGACTACTTGAGAGATAGAGAATCGGAGCGTCGTGACTATCAGATGTTGAACGTCTGGGAGGTGAAAGGAAGCGACAAGATAGCGAACGAGGAAATAAAGCTTTCAAACGACAAAAGATGGCTTGCGAAACCGGTCAATTCGACTCAAGAAATCGAACTGCCGGGTTTCCAGCTACTTGAGCAATCACACGGGCGCGTCGCGGTTCGCGCATCGAGAAAAAATCGGGGACCACGCCGACCGATTAAAAAGGGGCTCCGCAATCCCTAGCGAATTGGCCACAGCCGAACGCCTTTTGTTGGCCCACGACCACTCCCTGGCCCGAGTGATCGAGTCCCAGTCGCTTCGATGGCCCTCGCGGCCGACAGAAGACCCAATTTGGGGACTCGTCCGCATAGTCCTTGCGCAGCAAATTTCTACACAAATTGCATGCCGCCTCGCCGAAATGGTTAAAGCTGCATACCCGCATCTCCCAATTTCGTTGCCGGGTCCGATCCCCGATGTCGCGAGCCTTCGTGCAATGGGTCTTCCCGAACGCCGCGCGCAATGCGTCGTCACAGTCCTTCAAAGATCGGACGAGATTCGCGCCGGAATCAAGCAAGGCAAATCTTGGAACGATGCACTCGCCGGCATCAAGGGTATTGGCCCATGGACGCTTTCCGTTTTCCAAATTATGGTGCTTCGAGAGCCCGATGTCCTCCCCCTTGGTGATGTTGGACTCGAACGAGCCATCGCAAACGTTTACGGAGGACGTCGCAATGTCGAGCGACTGGGTGAAAAATGGCGTCCATACCGATCCGTAGCCTGTTGGTACTTGTGGCGCACGCTTGGAAATGCACAGCTTGGGTAGGGCGAGCGTTGCCGTGTGGATCGCTGTCCTCCCGAGCTTCACCTCGTTTTCGCAATCCCTCAATAACTGGATTTACGCGGTCATCAAAGGGCGTTCCGATTGCATAAAATTAAGGTAGACCGAGACCAGATGACCAAAACTAGGAACTTCATAGCTGAAATGCCAGTAACTCCTACGCTCTCAAGATTTTACGTGCAAGCCCCTTGTCTTCATAGATTTGGGATGGCGACGACCGCTAAATCTATGATTCCAATATATCGACCCCCGGGGGGGAGGGGGTGTGGGTTGCCAACTAACGCCGAAGCGATGCCGAAGCGACGGCGCGGCTCAGTCTAAAATACGGCTGGAAGGGTGGGGCCTATGGAGATGAAGCTTTCTGAGGCGATGCAGATTTTGGAACGCGGGCCGGGGACCGTCGATCACATGCTGCGAGGGCTTCCGGACGAATGGGTTCGCGCGACCGAAGGCGGGGATACATGGAGTTGTTACGACGTCGTGGGACATCTGATCCACGGCGAAGTTACGGATTGGCTGCCCCGGGCGCGAATCATTCTCGAACATGGCGAGAGCCGCACCTTCGAACCCTTCGACCGCCTAGCTCAATTTAAAGAAGCGCAGTTAAAAGAAGATAAAACGCAGCCGCTCGAACGTCTGCTCGATCGTTTCAAGGAACTGCGCCAACAGAATCTCAATGCGCTGCGCGGCATGCATTTGAGTTCTGGAGATCTCTCCCGCACCGGCACTCACCCTGAATTGGGAACCGTGACGCTGCGGCAACTACTCTCCACATGGGCAGTACATGATTTGACCCACATCTCCCAAATCAGCCGCGTTCTGGCGAAACAGTATGACGCTGAAGTGGGTCCGTGGAAGGCGTATCTTGGTGTGCTCAATACTTCCATCGATCGTTCCCAAGATCGGCAGGAAGAAGTTCGGCGAGCGAAAGATCGGCAAGCAAAAGATTCGCAGGCAGCAACAGTTACCACGAGGGCTTTATGAAACGCAAGTTCCCGGTTATTGCCGGTGTCGCGATCCTGATCCTACTAAGCTTGAACATTGCAAAAGCGCAATCAGCATCCGGCGCGGACACTCTGCGACAGCTTGAGGCCGACTTCATGAAAGCCGCAGCAGAAAGAGGTTCGCAAGGATACATGTCCTACTACGCCGAAGACGCGGTCGAACTGCCCAACGGCGCGGATATGATTCAGGGCAAAGAAAGCATCGCAAAGGGCATGAGTTTTCTGGATCAGAAAGATAACCACCTGACCTGGACTCCCGTTTACGCCGACATGGCCGCCTCAGGCGACTTGGGCTACACATTCGGAACGTACGAATTCCGATCCAAAGACAAAGACGGAAAGCCCACAGTTGAGTACGGCAAATACGCAAGCGTCTGGAAAAAGCAGAAAGATGGAAGCTGGAAAGTTGTGATGGATATGGGAAACGCGTCGCCTGGTCCAAAGTGAAATGGTCCAAAGCCTTGAAATTATCAACTTGCTCCGGCAGCTTGCTCCTTGGCTTTGACTTCTTTGGCCGCCTGCTTTTGCGCGACGTTGAGTTCTTTTTCGAGGGAAGAAAACCGCTGCAGAATTTCGTGGATTCGCAAAGCCATGTTCCGGATGGTGTCGATTTGCGAACGGACAGGCGGAGCCAACGGTGCCAAAGTCTCAGGCTCGAGCAACAGCAGTTCGGAATTTCCCAAGACTGAGGTAAGAGCGTTGTTTAATCCATGCCGCATGTCCAGAATGTATCGGCCGAGCGCCGCATCGCGAACCAACTGCGAGTTTGTCTGCAGCAGTCGCTGAATCCGCGCGGAAGCTTCAGCAGCCCGCAACGACTCAGAGACGATATGGACAACGGCATCCAGCCAACCTCCGTCATCCTGAGTCAGCGTCATAAAGCGGCATTTGCCGTTGACTGGTGGTTGATCGCCGTTGCGAATAAGGATCACCGGCTTGCCGCATGCTTCTAGAGCCTTGATTATCGGAGGCAGCGCACTGGTGGTCAGGCCGCCAACGACGGCAACATCGAAGCCCTCCGAATCCAGTCCAGGACAAAGATCGCCGCTCATTAACGTGAATGTGGGAAGATTCGGCTCGGACTGCCAGCGGGCAGTAATGGCGTGGGAGAATTCCGCCTCATTCGAAATGATTAAAACGGTTGATAGATACACGTTGCGGAAATCTCCGATTCAAATGCTACGAGCGTGTTAGCCGTGATCTGGACTGTTATCATCGGCAGCCGCCGAACTGCCAGAAACCTCAAACTCTGGACTTGTTGGAGCATTAGCTGCGGCAATTGCTGCACGGGTCTTTACTGTTTCAGGCCTTGCCGCGGACGCTGTCTTTGCAAGAGCGGTATCGACGACGGTCCGCAGATCAACCAAGAGGCAGAGAGGTTGCCCGGAGGAATATTCGGCGTGGAACATGACTTTCCAGGATTGACAAATCATTCGCAGGCGCAGAATCGGTTCGTAAGCTGAGAATTGCGCCTTGCGGCAATCAAGGCTCTCAACGCCGCGAGTTTCGAGCTCGCGCAAGCCATCCAGAATTGCGTTGAGATCCTGGTGCATTAAACGAAAAAAGACACGCCGGACGAGAAAACCAGAGCGAGCAAACGAAGCCATCGCAATGGGTAAGAAATAATTCTCGCTGCACGACTCTTTAAGCTTTCTGCCTTGTTCGATGATTCGGCTGGTGAACAACTCTTTCAGGGTCCGGCAACTTTCGGCTTTCTGAATCAGTTCATCGAGGGGTTCCAGCCATTCCGGTACCGCTAAATCGAATGTCCCCAGCACTGGCTCAAGGGTTCGAGCCACACATTCAAGGTCGAACTCACGATCCGCTAAATGCGAAGGTGCGCAAAGGGAAAACAGCTGCACCAGAAGGAAATCTGTCTTATTGCGATCCGATTCGTTGCGTTCCCGCTTTCGAAGATAGTGACGTAGCAGGGCACGCAAAGCTTCATCGTCTGCGACGGTTGTAGTGGTTTGCAAAAAGTGGCGAAGCTGATGAACTCCGATGCGCTCGTCCATGGTTGTAAACCACAGTCGGGCTGGCGCGAGTGATAGTTCCGCCGGGTGGCCGATTTCTTTTTCCAACTCGTGGCAGGCAGGGGCTTCGATTACGCATTCCCGAGCCAAAGAGCAGTACAGCGGATAAAGGATTTTCGCGTCGCTCCACTCCATGTGGACATCGTCAATTCCGGGAAAGGGCGCTGGCTGGGTTGTGGTCATTGTTTCACGATCCAATTCGTTACAGCTCGTTTGAATCGAGCCGCGACAACCGTGCGACTTCCGTTATATTGCAGTGCGACGACACAAGCTTCAGTATCGAGTGTTCCATCGGAATTTTGCAGTCTCAGCATGTCGGCGAATTCCAGCGGCAGGTTTGAAGAAAATAATACTTCCCGGGATGTCCCAAATTCTATAACCGTGTTCTCACTAAAGCCGGTTCCCGGATTTTCGAGACGGGTTAATCGCACCGGGATCCGAACCGGTGTTGCTTCGGGAAAGAATCTCGCGAGTTTTGAGATGGAGCTTTCCCGCCCGGAACGAGCGGTTGCGGTCGCCGCTTTAGCCACAAGTCCTCAATTTCAAGAAGGCTCGATTTCAAAAGCTTGATTGCGGGCCCGGCCAAGCCTGCCGGTTAGCATGGGCTTGAGTACCGGAACCGCGCAGTCGAGGTTGCACGACCGCGGCCAAACGCGAGAAGGCGCTAAGTCGCTGATTATGCTATTAGATTAGCGAGAGACCGGATGGGGTACGTCGGCTTGCGATCAATCTGTCTCAAAATGAGGCAAAAATCTCAAGATCCGGGAAGACGAGTTGAATCATTGCAGCGCTTGAACAACGTCGGAAAGGCCCTGGCGAACCCCGATGTTGTAGCGTTTAAGCTTGCGGTACAGCGTTGCCCGGCTGATCCCAAGCATTTTCCCGGCGAGCACTTTATCTCCTTTAACTTGTTCAAAGACACGCTCGATGGTGGCTCGCTCTATGTCCTCCAAGTCGGTTGTCGAGAGACTGGACGACGAAATATTGGTAGACGCCCGTGGCTGGACTCCCGGCTCCAACATCGCCGCCGCTACGACCGCCGGAGGGAGATCGTCATGGTCAATTATGCGATCTGCCCCGAGAGCCACGGCGCGTTCGATACAGTTCTCAAGTTCCCGCACGTTCCCAGGCCAATCGTACTGCAGCATGGATTTCATAGCGGCGTTTGTTATCTGGATGGAACTGCCGGGTGCTTTGCGGTCTAGGAACCAGTGCGCCAGCATCGGGATATCAGAGCGTCGTTCTCGTAAAGCTGGCAAATGAACGGTAACGACATTCAGCCGGAAGTACAGGTCTTTGCGGAATGAGCCGTTTTGGTATTCCTTTTCGAGATCGCGGTTGGTAGCAGCCATGACGCGCACATCCACTTTTACCTTTTGATTGCTGCCCACGGGCCTGACTTCTTTCTCCTGCAAGACCCGCAGTAACTTGGCTTGCATTTCCGGAGGCAACTCGCCAATTTCATCAAGAAAAATTGTGCCTCCATGAGCGGATTGGAAGAGTCCAGTCTTAGATCTCACTGCGCCAGTGAACGCGCCTTTTTCGTATCCGAATAACTCACTCTCAATCAGTGTGGGAACCAGGGAGCCGCAGTCAACCGCCACGAAAGGACGGTTTGCAAATGGACCGCGGAAATGGATGGCCCGCGCCACCAGCTCCTTGCCGGTGCCGCTTTCTCCCGTGACGAGGACCGGGGTTCGGGTATCTTTAAGTCGGGAAATCATTCGCAGGACGTCCTGAATCTTGGCGGACGAGCCAACGATGCCATGAAGTTCGCTTTCGCTGTCCACGCGCTCCCGCAGAAATTTATTTTCCTCCACCAAGCGAATTTTCTCCGCCATGCGCCGCAAGAACAAACGGAGTTCTTCCAGGGGAGAAAACGGTTTACTGATGTAGTCGTAGGCGCCGAGCTTCATGGCTTGTACTGCCGTTTCTACCGAGCTGTGGCCAGTCATGACGGCAATCTCGCAAGCCGGCAGAAGTTTTTTTACCTTCTCAAGGAATTCGAGTCCCGACATATTTGGCATCACCATGTCGGTAAGAACGATGTGTGCCGGATGCTCCTCGAGCAAAGCCAGGGCAGTGTCACCGCTCTCGGCTTCCATGCAGGCAAATCCCAATCCTTCGCCGACGGTCATGCAAAGTTTGCGAATACTTTCTTCGTCGTCGACGACCAAGAGGTGGATGCGGAAATCCTGGCTCGGAAGGAGCTGGCTCACTGTGCCTTCCCCATGGTTTGCTCTACTACGGAGATAAATTGTTGGACACGGAAGGGCTTTTCAACGCACGGAGCGCCCGTCTTCTGCAGCGTCGCTACAGTTTCTTCGTTGGCTATATCGCCGGTTATAAAAACAATGCGAGAGGCGAGTTCCGGACGGTTGCGGGTAATCCAGGCATGAACGTCGCCGCCGTCGAGACCCCCCGGGGTTCTCATGTCAGAGACGACACCTAAGAACTCGCCGGATTCCAGCAAGCGAACGCCTTCAGCTCCGGAGTGGCCGCAGACGACGGAGTAGCCGTTGCGTTCCAGGGCGGCGCGAACGTAACTCATTACCGCCGGCTCGTCCTCGATTAGCAAGAGCGGCAGTGGAGACGGTTTTATTACGGACTCTGTCATTGCTGCATATCCCCCGCTGCAGCTCCCACTGATACAACTTCAGAAGCCACTGGAAAGCGGACCACGAAAGTAGCGCCTTCTCCACCCACGTTGTTGTAACAAAGGATTTCCCCACCATGCTCGCGGACTATGCCGTAACAAATACTTAAACCAAGCCCTGTTCCTTTGCCGATTTCCTTGGTGGTGAAGAATGGATCGAAGATGCGATCTGGAAATGTTATCCCTGGGCCGTTATCCCGAAATGAGATTTCAACCATGTTTGCCTTCCTTAAAGTCACGATCTCAATGCGAGCTGGACGAACCGCTTCGCGGACGGCGTCATAAGCGTTGTTAACGATGTTGAGAAAGACTTGCTGCAACTGGTGAGCGTCCCCGACCACGAACGGCAAATCCTGATCGAACTGTTCGATGACTTCGACGCCACGACTATGAAAGTCATAAGCGCGCAACTGAACGGTTCGGCGCAAGATGGCATTCAACTGGACGGGCTTGCGCTGAGGTGGCATCTGGCGGGCAAAGCTCAGCAAATTCTGCACAATCTGCTTGGTCCGCTGGGCTTCTTGCAGGATGACTCTCAAGTCCTTTCGCGCGCTCTCAGGAACTTCGTGATTCTCCATGAGCAAGTCGGCGAAGCCGAGAATTGCGGTGAGGGGGTTGTTGACTTCATGTGCGACTCCGGAGACAAGTTGTCCTACAGCCGCCATTTTCTCCGCATGCATTAATTTGGCTTGCAGAGTAGCAGCATCAGTGATGTCGCTCATGACCACGACTACGCTGGTTACCTGATTGTGCTCATCCCGCATCGGACTTAGATTTACCGAGAAATGAGCAACTCGCCTGTCGGCGCGCAAAATTTGAAGATCAAGGTTGTCCACCTGATTGCCAGCGAGTATTTCTTTAAAAGCATCATTGAGGACGATGCGGCGCGCCGGAACCACCAGGTCGTCGAGGAC
>Ga0210403_10003394_pt1 | contig 14065 bp, 11 predicted proteins | sample IncBWC19MmetaG_FD_150863 | JGI IMG/M metagenome (GOLD analysis project Ga0210403, IMG submission 150863) | Forest soil microbial communities from Barre Woods Harvard Forest LTER site, Petersham, Massachusetts, United States - Inc-BW-C-19-M | ecosystem: Environmental > Terrestrial > Soil >... | reverse complement strand
ATTCGACGCTCTCGACCTGCTCGGCCTGAACGATGGAGATGCCGTTGACGAGGTCCTTGGCCTCGATCAGCACGCCGCCATTCCCTTCATTCTCGAAATACATCGCATGGTGCGGCGAGATCCAGAAATCGCGCCTCGGCATCGTGTCCCCGAGCGATCCCGCCTTGAAGCAGATCGGCAGGATGTCGTTGCGGCCCATGATGAAGCGGCCGCCATAGCTGCGCCTGCCGATCCATTTGATCGGCCTGGCCTGTCCCGAAGCCGTCACCACGGCATCGCCGATCGCGAGGTCCTCGACCGCGACCTCGCCCTTGTCGGTGAGGATCCGGGTTCCCCGGCAGTAGCAGGCGATGTCGCTGAGGTAGATATCGGTGCCGGCATCGTTGGTCGCTGTCACAAACCAGTTCGGTGAACTGATGTTGGTCAAGTGCAGCACGGCGCCGTCGGAAAGGGTAACCGTGCCGTCGGTGGTGCCCTGGCCGCTGACCGAGCTGATCGTGACGGCCCCCGAGATGTGAATGAAATCGGTTTTCGCGCCGCCCGCCCCGACTTCGAGCCCGGAAATCGTCTCGCCAAAGCCCTTGTCGCGGAGGAGCAATAGTTCGGCGTTTGCACCGGGGGCGAAGTCCACGGTCCCACCGCTTGCCGACGAATCGATAGAGAGCGTGCCGCCCGACTTCAGGGTAATCGATCCGGCTCCGTTCAGCGTTCCCGTTGCTCCGTCAGTTCCTTCAATCGAGAGGCGACCTTCGGAAATGCTGATCGAGCCAACGTTGTTGACGATGTACGCAACGAGCTGGCCGCCCGAAATGTCGATCGAGCCTGCGTTCAGGAGCTGGTCCGTACTGAGCTCACCTCCAACAGAACTGATTTGCAGGGTGGCTGGGGCATCGACTCGAAGAAGCTCATCGAGGCTGGCGGGCGTAGTGAGAATTACGGTGCCGGTCTGGATCTCGGCGACGCCTGTCGGCGGACTCTTTTGGCTCCAGTTGGCGAGATTCACCCCCCAATTGCCCGTTCCGTTCCAAAAATCGAATCCTGACGGCATTGCGTACTCCAGTATTTACTCAATCAACTTCGGGCGATTGGCTAGAATTCCGATCGGGCAGCAAAGGTCGACCCAAGTCTAGTTCAGGTCCAGTGCAAGTCTAGTTGATGGATCTCGTGCAGTCACCGCCCGCGATGGACCATTCTATGCAGGCGCTGCCCGGCCTGTCATCTGCTTTAGGCGTGTTGGCCGTCCCTGTCACGACCTGCCGGAGACCTATGTTCTCTGCACCAGCAGTTTTGCTGCCGGTTAGCGGGGTATCGCGTACTCCCTGTGATAGGCTCGCCATCGTCCTTCAGTTCGGCCACATCCCCAGCCATCAAAGAGCCAATGAACCCGCTGCATGAGATCAGGCAGATCGACTACACCGTCATCTTCGCGCGCGACATGGCGGCGATGCGCCGATTCTATGAGACCGTGATGGAGTTTCCGCCCCAGCGCACGCTGTCCGATAAATGGATCGAGTACCGCGTCGGCGCCAACACGCTGGCGCTCGCCGCCTATGGCGGGCTGTTCAACGATGCGCCGCCGCCGAAGGGCGCGCTATCCCTGCAACTGGCATTCCGCGTCGCGCCGGACCTGGTGGCCAAATGCGCGTCTCACCTGGAAGAGAAGGGCGTCAAGCTGACGCATCCATTGACCGATCACGCCTTCGGCCATCGCACCATCTTCTTCCGCGATCCCGACGGAAATGTAATCGAAATTTATGCGGAGATATGACCGGCGAAGCGCCCGGTTGAGAGTCGAAGCTAAATCCCGAGCGCGTCGAGCGCATCCGCGACATCGCGGCTCGAGGTGACATGAACCGCCTTCAGCCCGCACGCTCGCGCCGCTTCGACATTGTCGGCGAGGTCGTCGAAGAACACGATGCGCGAGGCAGGCTTGCCGATCGCAGCCACGACATGGTCGAAGCCAGCTGCGTCCGGCTTCCGGTGGCCGATCGTGGAGGAGTAATAGAGCTCCTGGAACGGTTTCAGCGTGCGCGCGTGGACCTGCGTGAAGTGCGCGATATGCGGCCGGTTGGTGTTGGAATAGACATAGAGCGGGAAATGTTTCGCGGCGCGCTCAAGCAGGGGCGCAATGCCTTCCATCTCGCCGGCGAAGATCGCGTTCCAGCCCTCGAGGAACTGCGCGTCGGTGATGGCGATACCGAGCGAGCGACGCAGATTGTCGAAAAAGGCCTCGTCGCTGATCGTGCCTCGCTCGTGATGATGGTAGGATTCGTCGACCACAAAGCGCGTGGCGATATCGGCTGGCTCGCATCCGGCATGGCCTGCCCAGCAGGCCAGCGCCCTCGGGAAATCGATGTTGAGGACGACGCGGCCGAGATCGAACAGCAGCGCGTCGGCGGCTCCGGGGGAAAGGCGGGGAGGGGGCATGGCGATCAAATACATACTGCCGGATGACGTGACAATGATGACACGCCACCCGCTTCGCCGGAATCCTCAGTAGCGATAGGGCTCGATGTCCAGCAGCGGATAGGCCGAGAACACGCTCGGCACGTTGGCCGGCGTCGCCGGATGCAGATGCGATTTTTCGAGCTGGCCGAACGATGTGACGCCAAGCAGCCCGAGGCTGCGGATCACTTCATCTTCGAGCAGCTCGAGCATTCGGAACACGCCGGTCTCGCCGGCCGCCGCCAGCGCCCAGCATTGCAGGCGGCCGATGCCGACGATGTCGGCGCCCGACGCAATCGCCTTCACCACGTCCGAGCCGCGGCAGAAGCCGCCATCGACCATGATTTTCGCGCGCCCCTTCACCGCGTCGACGATCTCCGGCAGCACATGCATGGCGCCGCGGCCATGATCGAGCTGGCGGCCGCCATGGTTGGAGACGTAGATCCACTCCACGCCATGATCGAGCGCGATGAGGGCGTCCTCCGCGGTCGCGATGCCCTTGATGATCAGCGGAATCTTGTACTTGTCCTTGATCAGCTTGACCGTGCGCCACTCCAGTCCCTTCTGGTAGTCGCCGCCGGTCGAGCGCGCGCGGCTTTCGCGCACATAGCGCTTGGCGATGTCGCGTTCGCGCCGGCTGTAATGCGCGGTGTCGACGGTGAGACAGAAGGCGGTGTATTTCGCGGCAATGGCGCGGGCGACATGGTCCTCGACGAAGGCATCGTCGCCGCGCACATAAAGCTGGAACAGACGCATCGCGTCGGGGGCGGCTTCCGCGGTCTTCTCGAGCCCCGGCTCGGATACCGAGCTCAGCATATGGGCGGCGCCGAACTTGCCGACGCCGCGCACCACGGCAGCGGCACCCGCGGGATCGAAGATTTCCAGCGCGCCGACGGGGGCCAGCATCACCGGCAGCCGCATCTTGCGGCCGAAGCGTTCGACTGTCGCGTCGACCTTGGCGACATTGCGCAGCACGCGCGGCCGGAACGCGATCTCATCCAGCGACATGCGGTTGCGCCGCATCGTGGTCTCGGTCTCGGCGGCGCCGACGATATAATCCCAGGCATTCTGGTTGAGGTTGGCGCGGGCCTTGCGCACGAACTCATGCAGGTTCTGGAACGGCTCGGTGCTCGCCCCGAGCTCGACATTGCGCGTTGGCCGGATCGCTTCGTTCATGGTTTTCTCCCCCGATCGTCGTTCGGCTGTTGTTGCTTACTCGCCTATCGCTTCCAGAGGCTTCACGCCATCCCAAATTTGCATGGCTTGCGGGCGATGCTCGCTTGCCGTGCGCGGTATTTCCGGCTTTGCGGCTCGGGCCGCGCCCGATATCGTCGGCCGCAACCAAAACATGGCGCGAGGGAGTTGGCTCATGTCGGGGTTGATGCTGTTTTCGCCATTCTCGATCCGGGACGTGAAGCTGCGCAATCGCATCGTGGTGCCGCCGATGCACCAATATTCGGCGGTGAAGGGCTTTCCGACCGACTGGCACCTGATGAATGCCGGCAAGTTCGCAGCTGGTGGCGCCGGTCTCGTCGTGGTCGAATCGACCAAGGTCGAGCGGCGCGGCTGCGGCACCGTCGGCGACCTCGGCATCTGGGATGATACGTTCATCGAGCCGCTCAGCCGGCTGGTTAAATTCATCAGGGAGCAGGGCGCGGTCGCCGGTATCCAGCTCGGCCATTCCGGGCGCAAGGCGCGCGCCAATCGGCCCTGGGAGGGGGATGGTCCGCTGAAGCGCATACCCGAGATCGACGATTGGGATGCCTGGAGCCCGGTGGCGCCGAGCGCGATCGCCCACAGCGAGAAATGGCCGATGCCGCGGGCGCTGGAACGCCAGGAGGTGAAAGACCTGGTGCAGGCCTGGGGCAGCGGCGCGCGCCGGGCGCATGAAGCGGGCTTCGAGGTCCTGGAGCTGCACGGCGCCCACGGCTATCTCGTGCACGAGTTCCTGTCGGAGCGCGCCAACCAGCGCAGCGACGAATACGGTGGTTCCGAAGCGAACCGGATGCGCTTCATCATCGAGGTCGCGGAGGAGGTGCGGACCCATTGGCCCCTTCACAAGCCGTTGTTCGTGCGGCTCTCGGTCGAGGACAATGCCGGCTGGGGACCGGAACAAAGCGCGCGGCTTGCCAAGATACTTAAAACCAGGGGCGTCGACGTAATCGACTGTTCGTCCGGGGGAATCACCGACCAGGCGCCGATCCTCGGCAGGGAGATCAAATACAGCTACCAGGTGCCGCTGTCGGAATATGTCCGGCGCCACGCCGATATCATGACCATGGCGGTCGGCTTGATCATCCATGGCGACCAGGCTGAACAGATTTTAAGGGAAGGTCAGGCGGATTTGATCGCAGTTGGCCGCGAAATCCTGAATAATCCGAACTGGCCGATGGATGCTGCCTTGAAATTGGGCGCCGATGGTCCCTTCCGTGGCGTGCCGCCGCAGTTCGGCTGGTGGCTCGGTACGAGGGCCAAGCGCGGGTTCGGGACACAACCATCGACTTGGCAGGTCGGCTTGCAGTCCGGCCTTGAAGAAACCCGAAAGGTATTGTGAGTTTTTGGTTTCGACCTTATTTGGGCACAATTCCAGCGCGGAAGGCGGCGGACATATGCGGAAGAATTTCCTATTTCTCTTGGGTTCTGTGACGGGTGTGTGCCTGACGCTGCTGGTCACGGGGCCGGGCGAAAATATCATCGCCAGGGCGAAGGCCGCCGCGAATGCCGGCGACACCTATTCGCAGCTCAATCTGTTCGGCGAGGTCTTTGAGCGCGTCCGCTCCGACTATGTCGAGAAGCCCGCCGACACCAGCCTGATCGAAGGCGCGATCAACGGCATGGTGACCTCGCTCGATCCGCATTCGCGCTACATGAACGACAAGGCCTGGCGCGAAATGCAGGAGACCACCTCCGGCGAGTTCGGCGGTCTCGGCATCGAAGTCACGATGGAAGACGGCCTCGTCAAGGTGGTCTCGCCGATCGACGACACGCCGGCGGCCAAGGCCGGCCTCCTCTCTGGCGATCTGATCAGCCAGATCGACGATGAGAATGTCCAGGGGCTGACGCTCGAGCAGGCCGTCAACAAGATGAAGGGCGCGGTCAACACCAAGACGCACCTGAAGATCCTGCGCAAGGGCAAGGATGCGCCGCTCGACATCACGCTGACGCGCGAGATCATCCGGGTTAAGCCGGTGCGTTATCACACCGATAACGGCGACATCGGTTATATCCGCGTCACCTCGTTCAACGAGCAGACCACCGAGGGTCTGCGCAAGGCGGTAGCGGACATCCAGAAGGAGATTCCGCAGGACAAGCTCGTCGGCTACGTCGTCGATCTCCGCAATAATCCGGGCGGCCTGCTCGACCAGGCAGTGTCGGTATCGAGCACCTTCCTGCAGCGCGGCGAGGTCGTTTCGACCCGCGGCCGCAATCCGGAAGAAACCCAGCGCTTCACCGCCCGCGGTGGCGACTTCATCAAGGGCAAGCCGCTGGTGGTCCTGATCAATGGCGGATCGGCCTCGGCCTCCGAAATCGTGGCGGGAGCGCTGCATGACCACAAGCGTGCGACGCTGATCGGCACGCGCTCGTTCGGCAAGGGATCGGTGCAGACCATCATTCCGCTCGGCACCGGCAATGGCGCGCTGGCGCTCACCACCGCGCGCTACTACACGCCGTCGGGCCATTCGATCCAGGCGCTCGGCATCAAGCCGGATATCGAAGTGCTGCAGGATGTGCCGGACGAGTTGAAGGGCCGTGTCGACATCAAGGGCGAGGCCTCGATGCGCGGACACCTTTCCGCCGAAGCCGGCGAGCAAAGCGGCTCGCAATCCTACGTGCCGCCGGAGGAGAAGGACGACAAGGCGTTGGCCGCGGCCTACAATCTCTTGCGCGGCGTCCAGGTCAATGCCGATGTACGGCCGCAGCCCAAGGCGGCGGTACCCAACTGAGGCTGGATAAGGTGAAGCATCCGATCATTTCGCGCAGCCCCGACATCATGAGCGGGGCTGTAGTGTTCCACGGGACGCGCGTGCCGGTGCAGACGCTGCTTGACTATATCGAGGGTGGCGAGTCCATCGATGATTTTCTTGAAGGTTTCCCGTCTGTGACGCGAGAGCAGGTCATCTCGTTTCTGGAAGAAGCCAAGGCGAAGATGATCGAAGCCGCTTCGTGAAGGTTTTTCTGGACGAGTGTGTCGATTGGCGCTTGGTCCGCGATATCGCGGGCCATGAGGCAAGGACCGCCCGACAGATGGGTTGGACGGCCATTAAGAACGGTGAATTGCTGGCGCTGGCCGCTGCCGAGTTTGAGGTATTCATCACCGTGGATGGAAATCTCGCCTTCCAGCAAAATCTGGCGTCTCATCCCATCGCCATCATTGTTTTGCGCGCCAAATCAAGCCGTCTCTCCGACCTCAAACCGCTGGTGCCAAAGCTCCTCGCGGCCATTGAGGCAAGGCAACCGGGTGTCGTGCAGTTCGTTGATGCCGATTGAAGAAGATTGCCTAAGCCGTCTTCGGCCGGCGTTTGCGTGCCTGGATCGCCGGGGCAGCGCCTTCGCGATACGTGGCGAACAGCTCCCTGATCTCCTCGGCAGGCTTGGCCGCGCTGAACAGCCAGCCCTGCATTTCCGAGCAGCCGAGGGTGCGCAGCGCCTGCCGCTGCTCTTCGGTCTCGACGCCTTCGGCCGTCGTCGTCATTTGGCGGGCGGCGGCGATGTTCACCACGGCCTGCACGATGTGCGAGGAGCCGCCGCCAGCTTCGCTGATGTCCTTCACAAAGCTGCGGTCGACCTTGATCTTGTCGAAGGGGAAGCGCTGCAGATAGCTCAGCGACGAGTAGCCGGTGCCGAAATCGTCGAGCGCGATGTGCACTCCGATGGCGCGGAGCTGGTGCAGGATGGCGAGCGCCGCCTCGTCGTCGCGGATCAGCACGGCTTCGGTGATTTCGAGCTCGAGCCGGCCGGCGGCGAGACCCGATATCGCGAGCGCCGACATGACCTTCAGCGCCAGCGTGCCGCTCTTGAACTGGACCGGCGACACGTTGACCGCAAGCCGGATGTCGTCCGGCCAGGTCGCGGCCTCGGTGCAGGCGGTGATCAGCACATGTTCGCCGAGCTGGTTGATCAGCCCGGTCTCTTCCGCGATCGGAATGAACTCGGCCGGCGAGACCATGCCGCGCTCGCCATGGCGCCAGCGCACCAGCGCCTCGCAGCCGGTGATGCGGTTGTCCTGCAGGCTGACGCAGGGCTGATAGTGGACCTCCAGCGCGCCGGTCGTGATCGCCTGGCGCAGATCGACCTCGAGCTGGCGGCGCGCGCGGGCATGGGCATCCATGCCGGGGTCGAAGAAGCGGTAGGTGCGCCGTCCCGCCGCCTTGGCGGCGTACATCGCAAGGTCGGCGTTCTTCAGGATCTGGTCGAGTTCGGTGCCGTGGCCGGGCGCCAGCGCAATGCCGATGCTGGCGTCGGCGGTGAGCTGGTGGCCGAGGCACTCGAAGGGCGTGCGGATGGCGTCGAAGGCACGCGTGACGAGATCGAGGACGTCCTCTGTGGTCTGGACGCCGGTCTGGACGATGGCGAATTCGTCGCCGCCGAGCCGGGCCACGAAACCGGCGGCGCCGACGCATTGGCTGAGGCTGACGGCGACCGATTTCAGAAGCTCGTCGCCGGTCAGGTGGCCGAGGGAATCGTTGACGCTCTTGAACTCGTCAATGTCGATGTAATAGACGGCGAGCTGCCGCCGGTGCGGGATCTGCGCGAGTTCCTGCTTCAGCCGTTCGTGGAACAGGGCGCGGTTCGGCAGGTCGGTCAGCGCATCGTAATGGGCGAGACGGGTGATGCGCTGCTCGGTGCGCCGGCGCTCGGTGACGTCCTCATGGGTTGCGACCCAGCCGCCGTCCGCCAGCGGCTCATTGACGATTTGCACGAAACGGCCATCAGGGGTTTCGATGACGGTGAGCTTCTCCTTGCCGATGTCGCGCAAGGTGGCCTCGATATATTCGTCGGCGTCGCCGACAAACGAGCCGGTCTCCATGCGATGCATGATGATCTCGCGGAAACTGGCGCCCGGCTTGATGATTTGCGGCGACAGGCCGTACATCTCGATATAGCGGTGGTTGCAGATCACCAGCCGCCTGGACGAGTCGAACAGCAAAAGACCCTGCGTCATGTTGTTGACGGCCTTGTCGAGCCGCTGCTTTTCCAGCGTAAGGCGCTGTCGCGATGCCGCGTGGTCCCGCGACAGGCGGCGTACCACCAGGAACAGCAGTACCGCGATCAGCAGCACCGAAGTGGCGCCGACGCAGATCAGAAACCGCATCTGCTCCTGCCAGTCGGCGAGGGCGGCTGCCTCCGTCGTTGTGGCGACGATCACGATCGGAAAATCGGCGAGCGCGCGCGACGAAATCAGGCGGTACTCGCCGTCGATCGGGCTGATCAGCCGCGCGGTGTATTGATTGAGCTCGAACACCTTCTGCTGGTCGGCAGCACCCCGCTTGAAGTTCCGCCCGATCATCTCTTCCGTCTGCGGATAGCGCGCGAGCAGCGTACCGTCGCGATGATGCATCGATATCGCGGCGCCCGGCGAGAGCGACACCGACGCAAAGAATTTCTCGAAGCTCGCGGGCGTGATCGCGCGCGTCACGACGCCCAGGAACTCGCCGTTCGGACCGGTGACCTTGCAGGCGACCACCGTCGCCCAGCCCTGCTGGAAGCGGCCCCGCACCAGCTCGATCCTGAAACGCTCGAAAGGGGAGCCGGATTTGAAGGCCTTAAAGAAGTTCCGGTCGGCGATCCTCACATTGGGGACAGGCCAGTTTTCCGAGGAGTTGACCAGCTGGCCGTTGGCGTCGAACACGTTGACGCCGGCCACGTCCGTATAGGCGCGCAGCCTGAGCCTCAGCAGGTCGTGCCACTCCGCGCTCGACAGCTGGGCGCGGAAAGCATCCGGCGACGACATCCGCGAATGCTCGATTTGCGCGACGACGTCGCGCTGGATTTCCATGAAGTCCTCGAGCTGCTGGTCGAAATGGCGGGCCATCAGCAGCACGGTGTTGTCGAGCTGCTGTTCGGTACTCCGCAGCGCGCGCTCGCGGAAATTGCCGGCCATGATGGTGGTGCCGACGGTGATCGCCGCGATCAGCAGCAGGCCGCCGATGACAAGCCAGCGGATCGGGCCGCCGCGAACGGAGGCCTTCACGTCGACGATGGCGCTGGCGTTGGTCATGCGTGGATCTTGATCGTTGCCCAAGGCTCGTTGGCCGGGCACGTCGTTCCCCGCGCCAGCCCAGCCAAAAGCTACGACGGCGGTGTGGAATTGAAGTTAGCAATGTCGGTTAATGCGCGGTTAAATCATGCGCGCGAGATCAGGCGAACCCGGAGCCCAGCCGTGTCGCGATCTGCAACTTGCTGCGCGGAGGTGTCGTGCGATGGCTGGTCTACATCCGCGCAGATGCGTTCGATGACCGGCGCGTCTTTTTCGGCGCCGGCATGTCCGTCGCACCAGGCCCCTGGCCGGAGCTCAGGCCGCCGTTACGGCGATAGTTGGGATCATTGGCTTTCTCCCGTTGGATCATCGAGGAAAACCGTGAATAGACACCGGAACCGGCGTTCTCTTCCTCCGCCGCCTGTCACTCCACCGCGAGCTCAGGCGCGAAAATGCCCGGACTTGCCGCCCTTTTTCTCAACGAGATGAATGGCTTCGATGCGTATGCCGCGCTCGACCGCCTTGATCATGTCGTAGATGGTAAGGCAGGCGACCGAGACGGCCGTGAGCGCTTCCATCTCCACGCCGGTGGGGCCGGTCACCTTCACGCTTGCGCGGACGATGCACCCCGGCAGCTTGGGGTCGGGCGTGATGTCGACCGTGACTTTCGACAGTGCCAAAGGATGGCAGAGCGGGATCAGCTCATGCGTACGTTTGGCTGCCATGATGCCGGCAACACGCGCCACACCGAGCACGTCGCCTTTCTTCGCATTGCCCGAGACGACCAGCTCGAGCGTCGCCTTGCTCATGACGACGCGGCCTTCGGCGACTGCGGTGCGCTCGGTCGCAGGCTTTTCCGAGACGTCGACCATGCGGGCTTCGCCGCCCGCACCGATATGGGTGAGGGCAGGGCCGCCCTTGGAAGCCTGGCGCGCCATCAGCGCGTGCCTGTCGCGCTAACGGCTTCGCTGCGCGCAAGCAGCGCGCGGGTCGCGGCGGTTACATCCGCCTGCCGCATCAGGCTTTCGCCGACCAGGAAGGCCGACATGCCGACGCGCTCCAGTCGCGCGAGATCTGCCGGCGCGAAAATGCCGCTCTCGCCGACCATCAAACGGTCTTTCGGGATCAGCGGCGCCAAGGCTTCGCTGGTCGCGAGCGTGGTCTCGAAGGTGCGGAGGTTGCGGTTGTTAACGCCGATCATCGGCGAACGAAGTTTGAGCGCGCGATCGAGCTCGGCGCGGTCATGGACTTCGATCAGCACATCCATGCCGTAGGCGAGGCTCGCGTCCTCAATATCCATGGCCGCGGCATCATCGAGCGCGGCGAGAATGATCAGGATGCAGTCGGCGCCATGGGCGCGGGCTTCCGTCACCTGATAGGTGTCGAACATGAAGTCCTTGCGCAACACCGGCAGATTGGTGGCCGCGCGCGCGGCGACCATGAAATCGAGATGGCCCTGGAAGGAGGGCGTGTCCGTCAACACGGAGAGGCAGGCGGCGCCGCCCGCTTCATAGGCTATCGCAAGCGCAGGCGGATCGAAATCGGCGCGAATGAGCCCCTTGGAGGGTGAGGCCTTCTTCACCTCGGCAATCAAGGCATATTGGCCGGCCGCGAGCTTTTGCCTGAGGGCACGGACAAAGCCGCGCGGCGCCGACGCCGCCTTCGCCCGTGCCTCGACCTCGGACAAAGAATGTGCGCGTTTGGCTGCCGCGATCTCTTCGCGCTTGTAGGCTTCGATCTTGGTCAGGATATCGGCCATCATCAGCGCCTAGTCGTTGGATACCGCAATCAGATGCTTCAGCCGCGCCGCGGCAGCGCCGCCGTCGAGCGATTTGGTGCCGAGCGTAACACCTTCCTTCAGCGTCGCAGCCTTGCCGGCGACCATCAACGCGGCGGCGGCGTTCAACAGCGCGACGTCGCGATAGGCGCTCGGCTTGCCGTCCAGCACGCTTCTGAGCGCGACAGCGTTGGCGTCGGCGTCGCCGCCCTTCAGCGCCTCGCCGCTGGCGCGGCCAAGCCCTGCTTCCTCCGGCGTCACTTCAAAGGTGCGGAGGTTGCCGTTCTCCAACGCCGCCACAAAGGTCGGACCGGTGAGGGTGATCTCGTCCAGCCCATCGGAGCCATGCACGACCCAGGCCGACTCGGCGCCGAGGTTCTTCAAAACCTGCGCCAGCGGCTGCACCCATCGCCGCGAGAACACGCCGACCATCTGCCGTTTGACGCCGGCCGGATTGGACAGTGGGCCCAGCAGGTTGAAGATGGTGCGGGTTGCGAGCTCGACGCGGGTCGGGCCGACGTTCTTCATGGCGGGGTGATGCGACGGTGCGAACATGAAGCCGATCCCGGCCTCCTTGACGCAGCGGCCGACCTGGTCGGGCTTCAGATCGATCCTGACCCCGAGCGAAGCCAGCACGTCGGCCGCGCCCGAGCGCGACGACAACGCGCGATTGCCGTGCTTGGCGACCGGCACGCCCGCGCCTGCAACAATGAAGGAGGCGCAGGTCGACACGTTGACCGAACCGGAGCCGTCGCCGCCGGTGCCGACGATGTCGACGGCGTCAGCCGGCGCGCTGACCCGCAGCATTTTTGCGCGCATCGCCGATACCGCGCCGGTGATCTCGTCGACGGTCTCGCCGCGGACGCGCAGCGCCATCAACAGCCCGCCCATTTGCGAAGGCGTCGCCTCGCCCGACATCATGCTGTCGAAGGCGGATGCGGACTCCTCGCGCGACAGCGTGGCGCCGGTAGCGACTTTGCCAATAATCGATTTGAGGTCGTCCATCGCGTGCCTTGGGATCGTGCCTTGGGATCACTCAGTTACTGCTGGCGCCGGTCACTTGCGCGAAGGCGGCCTCGTTGATCGAGGTACCGATATCCTTTTCGAGCTTCGCAACATAGAGCGCGAGCTGCTCGTCGCTGAGCGCGCGCACCAGTTGCTCCTTCAATTTTTTCATGTCGTCGGAAGCAAGATCGATCGGCGGGTCTATGATGTCGGTGACGCGGAAGACGATCCATTCGGTGCCGCCCGAGCCCGGCGTCTGTCCGGCGCCGTCCTTGGCGGTGCGGAACGCGGCCGCGACCAGGCCCGAGGGCACACCGGGAGGAGAGTCCTCGCGCTTGAACCCGGTGGCGGTGTCGACCTTCACGCCAATGCCGGCGGCCTCGTCGGCCAACTTGCCGCCCTGCTCGAGCTTCTGCACCATGTCGGTCGCCTTGGTCTTCAGGCGGCTCGCGATCTGATCGTCCTTCCAGCGCGCCTCGACCTGGTCGTTGACCTCGTCCAGCGTGCGATCGCGCGGCGGGGTGATGCCCAGCACATCGTACCAGACGTAGCCGCCGCGATACGAAATCGCGTCGTTGTCGACGCCGACGTCGCTGTTGAAGGCCTGCGAAACCACGTCCAATCCCGGCGGGATGCCGGCGGCCGGCTGTCCGCTCGGCGTCTTGCCCGAGCGATCGACGGCTTCGATCGTCACCGGCGTGAGCCCAAGTTTCTGCGCTGCCTCGACCACGCTGGCGCCACCGCCGCGCTCGTCTTCCATCTTGTCGCGCAGGCTTGCGACCTGGTCGCGCGCGCGGGAGACGGCGATTTCCTTCTTCAGGTCCGGTGCGACGCTCGCATAATCCGGCTCGATCGCCGGCTGGACCACACCGACCTTGACCAGCGCCACGCCAAACTTGCCCTGCACGGGCTGGCTGACCTCGCCCGACGGCAGCGAGAAAGCGGCGTCCGCAATCGCGGAATCGAGAATGCTCGACTTGGTGACGAGGCCGAGATCGTAATCGGCGGGGCTGAGATTGCGCTCCTTGGCAAGCTCCTCAAACGAGGTGCCGGACACGATGCGGCTGCGCGCGGCCTGCGCTTCGTCCACATTCGGGAACACGATCTGCGATACCTGCCGCTTCTCCGGCGTGCCCAGCCGATCCTTGCGCTGCTCGAACAGCTTTTTCGCATCCTCGTCGGAGACATCCGACCATTTGCCAACCTCTTCCGGCGTGACCGCGACAAAGGCGATCTTCCGATACTCGGGCGCGCGGAACTGCGCCTTGTGCTCATCGAAATAGCTCGCCAGCGTCTCGGGCGAGGGCGGATCGATGGTGCCGGCCTGTGCCGCGCCCAGCCTGACATACTCGGCCGAGCGCTTCTCGTTCTGGAAGCGGCTCAGCGCGTCCAGCAGCGTGTTCGAAGGCGCAAGTCCCGCGGCCAGCGTGCCCGTCAGTTGCCGCCGCAGCGAGACCTTCTTCTGATCGGCGAGATAGTGCGCTTCGCTATAGCCGAACTGGCGGATGATGGCCTGGAAGCGGGCCGGGTCGAATTGACCGTTCATGCCCTTGAAGTTCGGATCCGCAAAGATCACGCGCATCGTCTCGGCGTCGGACTGTCCCAATCCCAATTGGCGCGCCTTCTCATCAAGGGCTGCT
>Ga0210403_10003393_pt1 | contig 14070 bp, 16 predicted proteins | sample IncBWC19MmetaG_FD_150863 | JGI IMG/M metagenome (GOLD analysis project Ga0210403, IMG submission 150863) | Forest soil microbial communities from Barre Woods Harvard Forest LTER site, Petersham, Massachusetts, United States - Inc-BW-C-19-M | ecosystem: Environmental > Terrestrial > Soil >... | reverse complement strand
GCAAGGTATTTACATCATTTGCACCGCACCTTCGACTTATGTCGCCTTATCTTCCATTTGCACCCATCAGGGGTGCAGCGTGAATTACGGTCCAATCGCCAAACAGTTTTCATGTCCTTGTCATGGAGGCCTCTTTAATATTTCAGGTAAAGTACTGGGCGGTCCTCCTCCTTCTCCATTAAAACAGTATACTGTTGCGTTAAGCGGGAATACACTTACTATTTCTTAACTGATGAACTCAGTTATTTTAATTCGAATTTGTAATTTGAGACGCGAATCATAAGCATTAAAAAAATATGGCCATTAAATCAGTGAAGAAAAAAGCGGGAGATCAATTGATGCAACAGGCGTTGGAGGAAGAGCATCGCATACGGCAGGCATTCAAAGATAAAAACTGGGCGGAGATTAAAAGTTCTGATTCCTGGGTGATCTTCAAAGTGATGAGTGAGTTTGTGGAGGGCTTCGAGAAAATGGCTAAGATTGGCCCTTGTGTTACCATCTTCGGGTCAGCGCGTGTAAAGCCAAGCAATCCATACTACAAAATGGCGGAAGACATTGCTGTGCGGTTGGTTCAACAAGGCTATGGGGTAATCACGGGAGGTGGTCCCGGCATTATGGAGGCGGGTAATAAAGGCGCAAACAAAGCAGGTGGAAAATCAGTGGGTCTGAATATATATTTACCCCACGAACAAAAAGGCAATATTTATATTGACGCAGACAAGCTGATCACCTTCGATTATTTTTTTGTGCGGAAGGTGATATTTGTAAAATACTCTCAAGGTTTTATCGTTATGCCGGGTGGATTTGGTACACTGGATGAACTATCAGAAGCTTTGACGTTAATTCAAACTAAAAAGATCGGACGTTTTCCAATTGTTATGGTGGGTAAAAAATTCTGGTCAGGAATAATCGATTGGTTCATGAAAGTGTTGGTCGCAGAGAAAATGATCAGCGAAGAAGATCTTGATCTTTTCAACCTTGTTGATACTCCGGAAGAGGCTGTAGCCGTAATCGACGAATTTTATGGAAAATATCTTTTATCCCCTAACTTCTGATTTAGAACTTAAACATCACACCAACATTTAAACTGATGCTGTTAAGCGGAGAATAAAATTTTAATTGTTCACTCGGCTGATTGGGGTCTTGAGTCCCTCCTGTGGTGACTGTTCTTTTGTAAACCGTTTGTTTTTGAGAAATCGTCATGTTAATGAGTTGGTCGACACCACCGAGCGAGTATTTTGTGTATGCCGATTTGGATGGGGCGTAGTTCATCGTAATCATGGTTGTCTGTGCGTAAAAAATAAATCGTCCTTGGGTAAATTCAGCTCCTACTGCACCTTTGGCGCCGACGGCAAAAGAACCCCTATACTGTCGCTCCACCTCACTCCCGTTTGTACCCCCTGACAAATAATTTGAAACAATATTTCCAAACCCGAAAACCGGACCCACTGCCGCATAGGGCTTAATCTTGCTGCCTCCTAAATTCAGCCGCAGCAATGGTGAGACTTCATAAAAATGAGACGCGCTTGATTGGGTCTGCGAACCGTTCGGTGATGTGTAGGTCGCATTTATTTGTTTACCAATCAAGTAGGCACCATCTAACTCCAAGGAAACATGGGTGTTAAGCCGATAAATATATCCCCCTTCAATACATACACCACTGCCATATGATCCGTATACTCCTGTGAAGGTTGATGACCCTGCACTGTTGGTTACTGTGCTGTTGGCGAGAAGACTATTCGTCAAGGGAATCCCATATCCAATCTGAAGCTTAACAATACTTTTCTGACCAAAACCAGAGGTAAAAAAGAGCAAGGCTAAAATCGCTGTGAATACAATTTTGTTTCTCATGGATTTGCCTTTTTTGAAATGTGGGTGGGGCTTTCAAAAATAGCTATCGTGAATTACTTCATCACTATAGATGATTTTAAATGTTTTCCCGTGCTTATCTTTACCGGATGCAACGGCCTTATATTCTTTCTGAAACCAACTGGAAAACCATAAAAGATTCTTCCTTTGAACTCGCCATCCTTCCCTGGGGCGCATGCGAGGCCCATAATTATCATATGCCTTATGGAACTGACGTAATCGAGGGTGAACACATCGGAGCAGAAGCGGCACGACTTGCTCATGAACAGGGTTCAAGGGTAATTGTATTACCGGTTATTCCCTTTGGTGTCAATACAGGGCAACATGATGTGATGCTCGACATGAACATGAATCCGAGCACGCAATTGGCGGTACTACGTGATGTTGTTGAAACCCTTCATCGCCATGGAATATACAAACTGATCATTCTAAACAGTCATGGTGGGAATGATTTTAAAACCATGATCCGCGAATTGGGGTTGAAATTTCCAGCGATGTTTTTGTGCTCTTGCGATTGGTTCAAATCCATCGACCAAAGAGAATTTTTTGAAAACAAAGATGACCATGCGGGCGAAATGGAAACCAGTTTGCTCTTGTATTTGAGACCGGATTTGGTTCTGCCATTAACCGAGGCGGGAGATGGAGCGGCTAAAAAATTTCGTTACACAGCCATTCAACAAGGCTGGGCCTGGGCCGAACGCCAATGGACAAAAGTGACGACAGACACGGGGGTTGGTGATCCAAGAAAGGCCTCGGCGTCAAAGGGTGAAAGGTATTTCAAGGCAGTGACGGAAAAAGTGGCACAGTTCGTTGTGGAGGTGGCGAAAACCAAAAATGGTGATCACTATATCTAGTCCGAGGCATCAGACGGCTCAAAGCGATCAGACGCCTATCCTACGCCAACGTTCTTGCTTCTCCGCTCCAGCAAGACCGTGTCACGCCAAACATTTTTCAGCTTGCCAATTTTTTCGCGATAGCCAACTTTTCTAAAACCGGCCTGCTCATGAAGCCTCAGGCTTGCTTTATTCTCTGGAAAAATCCCGGCCTGTAAGGTCCAGAGATTTTGCCGCTCACTTACGAGGATAAGTTCTTCCATTAATTTTTTTCCAACTCCCTTGCTTTGATGATTCGGGTGGATGTAAACACTCACTTCAGCCACACCCGCATAAACACATCGGCCGGAAACAGGAGTGAGGGCGACCCAACCCATCACTATTTCATTATCATCGATAGCCACCAGCCTGCTTCCCTTTAAATGATTTTTATCCCATTCATTCCAAGAGGGTGCTTCGGTTTGAAAAGTTGCATTTCCGGTTGCAATCCCAAAGTCATAGATTTCTTTCACCCCAGAGTAGTGACGTTCTTCCATGTTAACAATTTTCATTCTACAAACTGGTTGGGATTTCAAAACAAATTTAACACAACTTAGAATTAAAATGCTGTCGCTAAAATTCGTGATTTGATTTTGAATTTCCTTTTACGATTTTTGACCGGACTCAACCCGATATGCTTAATCAAATTAATGAAGCGGTTCGTTACATTCAAAGCCACGGCATTGCGCAGCCCGAGGTAGGTGTCATTCTTGGAACAGGCCTTGGCAATCGTTTTGTTAAAGAGCTCAAAAATCCTCTCGTCATTAATTACAATTCAATCCCTCATTTTCCTATTTCTACGGTGGAGTATCACAAGGGAAAATTGATTTATGGAGGCCTGAAAGGTAAAAACGTGTTGGCCATGCAGGGTCGGTTTCATTACTACGAGGGGTACGACATGCAACAGATTACACTTCCGGTTCGCGTGATGAAATTCTTAGGAATCGATTATTTATTGATTTCCAATGCCGCGGGTTGCATGAACCTGAAATGGAAAAAGGGAGAATTGATGCTGATTGATGACCACGTTAATTTGCAACCGGACAATCCATTACGTGGCGAAAATTTTGAGGTGCTGGGGCCCCGGTTTCCTGATATGAGCCAGCCCTATTCAAAAAAAATGAATAGTTTGTTGGTTGCGATCGCCAAACGCAAAAAAATAAAACTCCATCAGGGAGTGTATGCAGCAGTACAAGGGCCAAACCTGGAGACTCGGGCAGAGTACCGCTTTCTGCGCCAGATCGGAGCGGACGCAGTGGGAATGAGCACGGTTCCCGAAGTTCTGGTGGCCAATCATATGAATTTACCTTGCAGCGCCATTTCCGTTTTGACAGACGAGTGCGATCCTGATAATTTGAAACCGGTGAACCTATCTGAAATTGTGGAAACTGCAGGGAAAGCTGAATCCTCATTAACTGAACTTTATGTTGAATTAATTGGAAAGTTATAATGCATAACCTCATTCTTTTCCCATCGAATCATTTAAATTGAATTCATAAATAAACCACCATGCTGCTTAACCTTGAAACTATACCTCCCTTCTACAAAAACTACGTAAAACAAATTGATGAACCGGATATGCTTCAGGCGCTTCGCATCTCCGGTCATCGAATGCAGGAGTTGGTTCACTCCATTCCTGACAACAAAGCAGACGTTGCTTATGCACCCGGCAAGTGGACCGTGCGTGAATTGCTTTGCCACATCATGGATGCCGAACGGATATTCTGCTATCGTGCATTGCGGTTCGCACGCAACGACAAAACGCCTCTTTCAGGCTTTGAAGAAAATGATTATGCACCGCAGGCCAATGCAGCTGGTCGTTCACTCCAAAAAATTGCCAGCGAAATGTCGCACTTGCGTGCCAGTACAATTGATCTATTTGAAAGTTTTACTCCGGAGATGCTCACCCGCAAAGGCACCGCAAACAAAAATGAAATTTCCGTTATGGCGATAGGTTTCATTATTTCAGGACACGAAACCCATCATCGCAAAATTTTGCAGGAACGCTACCTGACGGCGAAGGCATGAAGTACTTTTGGGCTGCGATAATTTCATTATACGGCTGCTCACCTGCCTTTGTAATCAGAAAAGAGATCAAAAACAATGAAAATGACTTGCATGACCATGTGGGTTTTTATCTGTTCGATCCTGCAGCAAATAAGACATTAATAGACTTTAACGGAGCAAAATATTTCATTCCTGCTTCCAATACCAAGATTTTTACTTTTTATACTTCGCTGCGCTTATTGGGCGACTCTGTCTCCTCATTAAAGTATTTTCAATCGGGTGACTCCCTTATTTTTCAAGGATTAGGGGATCCTTCTTTTCTCTACAAAGACGTTTTTGATAACGGGCGGGTGTATCAGTTTTTAAAAAATCATCCGGCCAAACTTTTCTTTTCGGGTAAGAATTTTCAGACGGAAAATTTAGGCATGGGCTGGTCTTGGGACGATTACAATTATTATTACTCAGCCGAGCGCTCTTCTTTCCCCATCTACGGCAATTTGATTTCAGTCCGGCACGCCACTGAAGAATCATTCATTTTCCAGCCAGTCCGTTTTTCTGCCGACTTCCATCTTTCAAATGAGATCCACCCGGAAGAAGAAATTGTTCGCGGCATTGATTCCAATGAATTGATCTACTACAACGGAAAAAATAAATCCAAGTCGTTTTCCATTCCTTTCCGCACGAGCAGTGACTTGTTCACAGAACTTCTAAGTGATACACTTCATCGAAGCGTGGAAGAAATCAACAAGTCTCTTCCGAAGAATTCCCCGGTTCTGAAAAGTATTCCTGCTGACAGTCTTTACCGGGTGATGATGCAAGTCAGTGACAATTTTATTGCCGAGCAATTGCTGCTTCAGTGTGCCGCCGTAGTAAGCGACACGCTAAGGCCCGAAATAGCGATACGTTATTCAAAGAAAAATTTCCTCTCAGATCTGCCCGATTCATTACAATGGGTGGATGGATCTGGCCTGTCGCGATTCAACCTTTTCACCCCTCGATCCATTGTGGCCCTCTGGAAAAAAATTTATCAGGAAGTTCCGCAAGATCGATTGTTCAAACTCATAGCCGCTGGCGGAAAAAACGGAACTTTAAAAAATTGGCGCAAAGCGGATGCGCCCTACATTTTTGGAAAGACCGGATCGTTGACCAACAATCGCGCAATAAGCGGATTCCTGATCACCAAAAAAAATAAAATACTTATTTTCAGTATGATGAATAATAACTTTACGGTGACAGGAACTGACGTGCGGATCCGGGTAGAGAAAATTTTAAAACAAGTACACGATAAATTTTAATGAATGAAAAAAATTCTCCTCTTCCTATTGCTTGGTCCTTATGTTCCCATAAAGGCCCAATCAAAGGATAGTCTCGACATAAAAATCGGACAGATGATTTTGATTGGCATGCCAAAGGCTGAGGTTGATTCTGCCGTGCTTGAAGAAGTGAAAAGTGGGAAGGTTGGCGCTCTGATTTATTTTGAAAAAAACATTCCCAAATCACCGAGTGCATTTGCGGCATTTAAAAAAATGAGTTGGACCTATCAAAAGGCAGCGCCCATCCCATTATTCATTTGCATTGATCAGGAAGGCGGAAAAGTAAACAGGCTAAAAGAAAAATACGGTTTCACCAGATCCATTACGGCGGCCTCCATTGGAAAATTTAGATCGATGGACTCTGTCAGGTTCTACGCTGAGGCAACCGCAGCAACGCTTGCCGGGCTTGGCATCAACGTGAATTTTGCTCCGTGCGTTGATGTCGCCGTGAATCCAACCAATCCGGTTATTGTTAAAGCAGAGCGCTCTTATTCGTCCAACGAAGACAGTGTTGCGCTGTTTGCCAGGGAGGTAGTAAAACAACACCGGAAGTTCGGGATTGTTACAGCACTCAAACATTTTCCGGGACACGGCAGCTCGAAAGACGACACCCACCTGGGTCTTGCGGATGTTACGAGTACATGGACCGAGCGTGAACTAAAACCCTATCGCATGTTAATTGAATCGGGCGATGTGGATGGGGTGATGACTAGTCATATCGTGAATAAAAATCTTGATCATAAAGCCCGGCCGGGAACGCTCTCAAAACCGATGCTCGATAGTCTGTTAAGAAAAAAACTAGGTTACCATGGCGTTGTATTTTCAGATGACATGCAGATGAAAGCGATCGCCAGCAATTATGGATTGGAGGAAGCTATCAAATTAGCCGTGAATGCTGGCGTCGACATCATGTGTTTTTCCAACAATATTATGGGCGTAGAGAATCGAACGGTGGACAAGGTCCATGATGTGATCCGTAATTTTGTCAATTCAGGCGAAATTCCCAGAGCAAGAATTGATGAGTCCTTCAGAAGGATAATGAAATTAAAAAAAAGAATTTCTCCCGATTGGGAAGTTCAAAACTTAAGAATGCAAAATCAAAAACTGGCGCTACTGAATGATGAAGAAGCAACGGCCCTTAAAAAAGCTAATGAGGAAATTCAGCAACTGAAATCAGGCAAGAAGTCCAGGAAGAAGAAATCAAAACAAAAAAATTGATTTATGGAAGGCTCCATGGAACAACTGAAAAAACAGCGACGCCGGATGGGCGTGAGCGTTGGAATCCTTGCATTTGTTACTTTAACATCATTCGTTTATGCCTTTGTTCAGCGGGAAATCGCAAAAGTAATGGCTCAGGAAACTGAGCGATTACATATTAAATTAGATCAATGTACTCAGGCTGCGCAAGAGCAAATGAAAATGGCTGAAAAAAATGCGATGGAAGCGAAACGACAGAATCAAAGAGCCGAGGAAGCATTAAAAAAGGCATCTAAAAAATGAACTTCACGATTCATCCCGCACAAGGAACAGAAGTCCCTATTCTCATCAGCGTGCCACATTGCGGTACTGATTTTCCTACGGAGTTGAAAGATCAATATAAACCTAACCTGATCGCTGCCCCAGATGATACCGATTGGTTCGTTCATCAACTGTACGATTTTGTCCCTTCGATGGGCATGACGCTTATTGCAGCTAAGTATAGTCGCTGGGTAATCGACCTCAATCGCGATCCCCAAAGCAAACCGCTTTACACGGATGGAAGGATCATTACCGCTCTCTGCCCAACTACAACTTTTCTTGGTGAGCCTCTTTATCGCGATGAACGAAAAGAAATCGATCACAAGGAGACGAGTCGAAGGCTCGGGCAATATTATTGGTCTTATCACCAGCAAATCGAAGAGCAAGTCATTCGTTTGAAAAAAAAATTCGGAATAGTCTTGTTGTGGGACTGTCACTCGATTCGACAAGTTGTTCCCACCATTCAAAAAGAAAAGTTTCCTGATCTGATTTTAGGCGATGCGGATGGCACCTCCGCGTCACCTGGCTTAATTGAAACCGCGTTGAGTGTATTAGACCACGGGGGTTACTCGGTAAACCACAATCATCCTTTCAAGGGAGGTTTTATTACCCGTCATTTCGGAAAACCTTCGGAAAATGTTCACGCCCTGCAATTAGAAATGACCAAAGTGAATTACATGGACAATAGCGAAACCAACTATCACCAGGAGCGCGCTGATAAAATACGGATACTTTTACGAAAGAACTTTAACCTGTTGGTCGAACAGCTGGGCCAGATTATTTAATCTTGCTAAGCCTCGGGCCGGTAAAAAAACCTTCCTTGATCAAAGTCATGAGTTGCTGTGAAGTAGGATTGATCTGGTAGTAGGTATCGTCCTTGTGTCTGAATTCACTGATCTTTAATTTTTTAGAAATTTTTTTGAGCATATCCTTTCGCTTGGTATCATCCTGAATATCGATCGCTAAAAACCTGATAGACCCATCAGGTTCCTGCTTCACCAGCCTCAACACCCACTGCCCGCCTGACTTGAAATTGACGAAGTAATAATTCTCATGATATTTAACAACCAAGGTATCGCTCAACGTTCCACGACTCAGCCAGTCTCTATCGTCCTTGTCCTTCATCCGATAGCCCCACGCCTCGATAACCAGGGTGTCAGAGAAATCACCAGAGGCTTGGTCAAAAGTCTGATAAGCCCCTCGCAAAGCTGGAGGCACTTCATTCAATGCCGGAACACCAGCGGGTTGAGGTTGTTCGAAGGTCACTTCTTTGCATGAAACCAGAAGCAGCGACCCGACAAAAGCAAGCAGAGAAAGGCGCACAGGTTAATTTTTTGATTTACTGAAACAGAAAACGTTTTTCCTTTCACCAAGTTAACGGTATTTTTGAAAATAAATTTTGTCATGGCTCTAAGTCTTCTCTTTGCTTTCCTTTTGTCCCTGCCCACCGGAACTGCAGTGAAGGAAGGTCTGTCTTCCGAAACTGAAGTGAAAGGCGAGCCGCATCCAGTTCACATTTCGGTAACGGAGATCAACTATAACGAAAAGTCCAAGTCCTTGCAGATCACCTCCCGCTTTTTTGTTGACGAAATGGAATTGGGAGTTCGGGCGCAACGCAAAGAGCCTGAACTTGACATTTTAGAGCCTAAAAACGGCTTGACTACCAGACAACTCATTAGTAATTATCTGAACGCCCATTTTAAGGTTAAGATCGATGGGAAACCTGCAAAGATTAATTTTCTGGGCCACGAAAAAGAGGACATTTCTTTTGTGAGTTATCTTGAAATTGAAAATGTAAAAAAACTGAAGACGATTGAGGTATTTAACGACATCATTACCGAGATCCATGACGACCAGTCAAACCTGGTTCATGTTACTTATAAGGAACCCGTAAAAAGTGTGCGCCTCACCCACGAAAACACTTCAGAAGTTTTTACATTTAGCGCAAAATAATTTAAAGAAGGCGTCAAGGCACCTTCAAGGTGTCAGAAGCCTAAATAAAACCCCTTAACTTTTCGACCATGCGTAAAAAAATTGTAGCCGGCAACTGGAAAATGAACAAGACTTTAGCAGAAGCAAAAGTGCTTGCCTCAGAGGTCATGGGGATGGTGGCCGATGAAGTAAAGGGCAATACCATCACGGTGCTGTGCGTTCCTTTCCCTTATTTGGTTTCATTAAAAAATCAACTGGGAAATTCTTCCGTAAAAATCGGGGCACAAAATTGCAGTGAGTTTGATTCAGGGGCCTACACCGGAGAGGTATCGGCTTTGATGTTGAAGTCGATGGAAATTCCTTACGTGATCCTGGGTCACAGCGAGCGCAGGCAATATTTCGGCGAGGATGGAAAATTGCTCGCTAAGAAAGTTGACAAAGCATTGGCCGCCCAACTTACGCCTATTTTTTGTTGTGGAGAACCACTTGAAATCCGCGAAGCAGGTACACACGAAAAACTGGTGAAACAGCAGGTAGAAGAATCGTTGTTTCATTTAAGTAATGACGCATTACAAAAAGTAGTGATCGCCTACGAGCCGGTCTGGGCTATTGGTACCGGCAAAACGGCCTCCGCTCAGCAAGCCCAGGACATGCACGCGGTGATCCGCAAACATCTTGCTTCAAAATACGGAGCTGAAATTGCCTCCATTATTTCCATTCTTTACGGAGGCAGCGTAAAAGCCGACAACGCCAAAGAACTTTTCTCCTGCCCTGACGTAGATGGCGGACTGGTGGGCGGAGCCTCACTAAAGTCGCGAGAGTTTGTAGAAATTGTAAAAGGGATGGCCAGTCTGAACCCTTAGTGAAGGAATTTATCTGAGATTGGGACGTTTACGAATACAAACTTAAAGCGCATGTGAGCAGGAAAATACCTGCCGTTCAAAATAATAGGGTGCCAATTCTTCCGGGCTAGCCAAACTGCATCAAACACCACCGCATTAAAGGCGTAATTCGTTCCTTTTGTGATTCTAAGGTTTTGAAGCCCCTTTCTTTCCACATCAAATTCTGCCTCGCATTCAAATAAAAGGGTATCGGCCGGCGACGTATGAGGAACGGACGAGGTCAAAGACGAAAAGTTGAAATGAAGGGCAAAATATCTGCTCAGGTATTCACCCCAACTAGAATACCGGTCGTCTCTGAATTTCGGACTGGGATAGAAATTTTCGTGATCAATGTTAACGATCAGGTAGTTGGCTGCCTGCCATTGTTGCGAAAATAAAGATCTCGGCATTTCTACGTTGCTGTCGGATATCAGGATTGGGGATGAATTGACTTTGGTTAACAAATAAATACTGACGTTTGTCGGGGGTAGTTTTAAGAATCAATTTGGAAGAATCAAGGGAAATCACCCGGTAAAACAAATCGGGCACATCCCAAAGTCTTTCAAAAGTTGGATCAATGAAATCTTGACCAAAATGAAGAGGAAAGATAATGCCTCTGTCAAAGGGTGCCTGGGCGACGTAGAGATACTTTCCTTTAAAGCTGAATCTAAGATATCGATTGGATTCACCAAACTCGCTGGCAATTTTATTGTTCAGCGAGTCCGAAACGCTCACACAAAGCCAATCCCCTTGAATCCGGTCCCGGAGACGCTGCGAAAATGAGAAATTAAAGGAGGCAAGGATAAGTACGCATGTAACACATTTAGAAGGTCGCATCCTTAGCCAATTACTTGATCTTAATACGCCCTCGCAAACAATACTCTTTTATTGGATGGCTTTCCAGAATAAATACATTTTCCGTTTTCTTCCGGAGCATCCAAAGGAATGCAACGGATCGTAGCCTTAGTCTCATCTTTGATGGCAGTTTCTGTTTCTTTTGTGCCATCCCAGTGCGCTAAAATAAATCCAGGCGTTTCGTCTAATGCCTTCTTAAACTCGTCATACGAGTCAATTTTCCTTGTATTCTCGTTGCGGAACTTCAAAGCTCTTTGATAAATATTTTGCTGGATAGCGTCAAGTAGGGCAGGAATTTCATTTACAACTTCATTCATCTTTATCAATTTCTTTTCCTTGGTGTCCCTTCTTGCGACTTCTACTGTTCCGTTTTCCAAATCGCGAGGCCCTATTGCAATACGTAATGGAACACCTCGCATTTCATATTCAGCAAACTTGTAGCCTGGCTTATAGTTGTCGCGGTTATCAAACTTCACCGCATACCCAAGCTTGCGCAAAGCGGCTGCGATCGTATCTACTTTCGCAGAAATCCTGTTGAGCTCCTCATCCGTTTTAAAAATGGGAACAATCACAACGTGAATGGGCGCCAACTTGGGAGGCAATACCAATCCATCATCATCTGAATGTGCCATGATGAGTGCTCCCATCAGCCGCGTGCTCACACCCCAGGAAGTGCCCCACACCAATTCCAATTTTCCTTCTTTGTTGGTAAACTGTACATCAAAGGCTTTCGCAAAATTCTGACCAAGGAAATGTGAAGTACCCGACTGCAAAGCTTTACCATCCTGCATTAGTGCTTCAATGCAATACGTGTCAATCGCGCCGGGAAATTTCTCTCCTTCTGACTTCTTTCCTTTGATTACCGGCACTGCCATAAAGTTTTCTGCGAAGTCGGCATATACATTCAGCATCTGCAGGGTTTCTTTTTCGGCTTCGTCAGCAGTTGCATGAGCTGTGTGTCCTTCCTGCCAAAGAAATTCTGCGGTGCGCAAAAACAAGCGGGTGCGCATTTCCCAACGCACTACATTGCACCATTGGTTTATCAGGATTGGCAAATCGCGATAGGATTGAATCCATTTTTTATAACTGTTCCAGATCACTGTTTCCGATGTAGGACGTATGATCAATTCTTCCTCCAGTTTGGCATCCGGATCCACGATCACACCACTGCCATCGGGAGCATTCTTCAAACGATAGTGAGTAACAATCGCACATTCTTTGGCAAAGCCCTCCACATGACTGGCTTCCTTAGCCAGAAAAGATTTTGGGATGAAGAGGGGGAAATACGCATTAGAATGGCCGGTATCTTTAAACATTTTGTCAAGTGCCTGCTGCATTTTTTCCCAAATGCTAAATCCATAGGGTTTAATAACCATACAGCCTCGTACATCCGAATTTTCTGCCAAATCGGCTTTCTTAACCAGGTCAATATACCATTGCGAGTAGTCGTCAGCGCGGTTAGTAATCTCTTTTCCCATTTTTGGTACTGAATTTGTGATTGATTTAAGGCTGCAAATATATTTAGAGTGTGGCAGCCCTGATCTTTTTTGTAAAGAAACTTGTTCATTAAAATATCCAAATTGATTAGATTTACGTTATTAACCTGAGGAGTAATCCTTCAACCTTATGAAAACAAAATCAATTTTGTTGTCCCTGTTAGCCATGGCATCGGGGATTTGTGTGTTCGCGCAGGAAAATGATGACATGTACTTCAGTTCAAAAGACCGGGCAAAGGCAAGTTTGTCGGGCCGCGAGGAAGTGGTTTTGGCATCAGCTAAAGGGAATAGCTCAGTGCAAACAATCAATCCATCCGATAGTTATTCTGCAAGGAATGAAAATCCGGATTATATCGCCGGAGCGAAGGTGGGATCCAATGCAACTACGACTTCATCTTATTTTACTCCAACCTATCAGCCAACTGTAAACCAAAGCTTGTATAGCAATAACTGCAACTGCAACAATGGATACAACAACTATGGTTATGGAAGCCCCTATGGTTATAGTCCTTATTCAAGTATGTATGGAATGGGCTATGGAAGTCCGTATTCAAGTATGTACGGCATGGGCTACGGAAGTCCTTATTCAAGCATGTATGGGATGGGCTACGGAATGGGCATGGGCTACGGAATGGGCTCTATGATGAGTTATGGGCTCGGCTTTGGCTACAGCAGCATGTATGGAATGTCGCCCTTCATGAGCATGGGATACGGATACGGCATGTATGGGTACAACCCCTATAGTTTCGGGATGATGGGATATGGGTACGGCTATGGTTATCCTTCCACGGTAGTTGTGAACGGCAATGAAGGAGGTCCGGTATACGGCAGGCATCCCTCCCGCAGCAGTACAACCAATCTTACGCATTACACATCAGCGGCAGGCTCAACCCGGGGAAATACAGCCTACTATAACGGCAGCGGTGTACGTTCATCCATAGGAGCACGAGGCAGCGTTGCTTCAAATAATTCAACCTCCTACTACAATAACGCCTGGAAACAGAGTTCAATGAATTCTAATCGCAGTGCCTGGGGCAATACAACTAATAATAGCGCTACGCGTTCTTATTGGAACAACTCCAATTCAAACAGCACGTGGAATAACTCAAACGCCAGAAGTTCAAGTTCATGGAGCAATCCCTCCTTTGGCGGTGCCCGCAGCGGTGGATTCTCCGGTGGTGGAGGTTTCAGTGGCGGCGGCGGTGGTCATAGCGGCGGTGGCGGTCACGGAAGGCGATAAAATTATTCGATCGTCTTTCTACTCAATTTTAATTTCCTATGAAAAAAATAGTTAGCCTGGCGCTAAGTGGCTGTAGTATGCTCTTTT
>Ga0210403_10003392_pt1 | contig 14072 bp, 20 predicted proteins | sample IncBWC19MmetaG_FD_150863 | JGI IMG/M metagenome (GOLD analysis project Ga0210403, IMG submission 150863) | Forest soil microbial communities from Barre Woods Harvard Forest LTER site, Petersham, Massachusetts, United States - Inc-BW-C-19-M | ecosystem: Environmental > Terrestrial > Soil >... | reverse complement strand
TGGAACGGGCTTCTGTGACGCCTCTGTTTTGCAAGGGCCAACTACTTGGAACACGATGGACCGAGTCACGCTGATCTCATTTTTCTGAAAGTCGATATCGTGCCACTTGAGACCAAAGAGCTCACTCATCCGTAACCCGGTCCCGAAAGCCAGCAGCACAAGAGTGCTTTCTCGAACGCCAAGAACAGAAAGAAGCCGCTGGACTTCGTCTGCACTGAGTATCACCGGGACCGTCCTGCGTTTCGCACTCTGTCGGACGAGTTGAATCGGATTTCGATTGCAGATTTCGTATCGCATGCCGTGATTGAAAAGCACGCTCATGAGATTTCTGATTTTCGCGCAGCTCGACCTCGCAAGGGGCAAGGATCTCAACCAAAGCTCAACCTCCCCAGCATTGACGCGGACAAGTGGATATTTTCCCCAACGAGGTAGTATCCACTTGTTTAGATAACCCTCGTACGTGACTTTGGTCGAATGTGTTTTCCAAATCGTATCCGGTTCCAGCTCGCGCTCCCGATAATGAGCCGCAAGCTCCGAGACTGCGGTTGATCTCGTTTTAAGCCAAGCCTCGCCGTGATTGAGATCAAGTCGTAATGTGGCAATTGCCTGACGGGCAGTCGTTTCATCTGCTAGCTGTTCGGTCGACCCGAGAATCATTCTCCGATGTTTGCGCTTGCCATCGGCGCCTGGTTCGCGCCATCTGAACTCCCAAACATCGGGTCCACGTTGCCTCTTCGCTCGTATCACGCTTCCGTTTTGCATAAATGTCCTTTCTGTTCGGGCGTCGTTTGCCCGAGCACCTGGTCGACTATCGCAGGCACAATCCAGGCACAAATTGTGTTCCGGCGGCGACAGGAATAGGCGATAGATGTTGGGGAAGACAGACGAGGTTATTGCTTTGCTGCGGAGATAACAATTGCGAACGTCGCTGAGAAGGTAGGATGTGGCTATCTGCGCCTCCTTCCGGTCGGTTGACAATACCCCAGTGACTCCAGCTCGGCGTTCAGTAACACACCGCAGAGGATGTTTCCAGTTCGCGGCTGCCTTGAACCTTAGCTTTGCAGAAGCTGACTCCGCGAACCTAATCCCCGGGTGGGAAATTGTTTACGTGCTAGATCGAAAAACGCTACTGTCTCGCGTGAGATAGAGTCCGTGCTATCGCAGTGAAAGGACCGGGTAACTCGTAACCGACTGAAAACACGCGACGCCGGTGGCTCCCAAAGGCGCTTTCAGAGGGGTTGGCAACGATTCGTGGGCCATAATTGGACCATGAAATTTTCGGCTTTGGCCTGAACCCTGAGTTCAAGGCCAATTGGCCAGTGGAGGAGACAGTGTACCCTACGCGAGAAGCCTAACCGCACTAGGCTGCCAGAACGACCTTGCCGATCGTATGGCGGCTCTCCAGTGCCTCGAAGGCTCTCTTCACTTCAGTCAGAGGGAAGAGGTTCGTCGCAAACAACTTCACCTTTCGCTCCGAGATCAGACTAAGGAGAGGTGGGACACATTCCGCGATCTGTTCGGGCTTCAACGATGGAACGTTGAAGCCCATTACCGACTGGTTCTTGTAGATCAGCTGTTGCACCTTCTCCGGAGAAATCGTGTCATAGATATTCCTGGCCCCGAACACGACTATACGGCCGAACGGCGCCAAGAGTTTGAAGCTTTGGTCTCCCACTTCGCCGGAGGCAGATTCAAGAATGACATCGACTCCGTTGCCCTCCGTCGCCTCTCGAACCTGGTCGGTCCATTGTTTGGTGGTGTAATTGATTGCCACGTCAGCTCCGAGACCCGTGAGCACATCCAGCTTTTCCTTCGAGCTCGCCAGCGCAATAAGTCTCCGAACGCCCATGATTTTTGCTAGCTGCACCAAATAAAGGCCGACACCGCCGGCCGCAGATTGGACGAGAAGGGTTTCTGAGGCCTGGGGCTTCGCCGCCAGCTTGAGAAGCGCATATGCCGACAGACCCTGAACTGGAATGGTGACCGCCTCGTTGAAGGAGACACCCTCGGGAATCGGGATCGCGACAGTTGCATCGGCGGTCGCATATTCGGCATAACCCCCACTCGAAACGAGCGACGTTATCCTGTCGCCAACTTTCAGATTCTTTACCCGCGCTCCAAGTTCAACAACCACTCCCGCAGCCTCAAAGCCCATAATGAATGGTGGCTCCTTGGCGATCCGGTATCGACCTTTTGTCAGTTCTAATTCGGCAAAGTTAACTCCAGCAGCTTTGACTTCGAGCAACACTTCGTTTGCCGCAGGCTTCGGTTTCTCCACTTCAAACAGCTGCATGCTCTCGAATCCCTTGTAACCCGTCAGGTGAATTGCTTTCATGTCCAATCTCCCTTTGTCCGTTATGCGGCGGTGGCGTTCGACTTCAGATTGCGGTCGAGGAAATCCACGATTGTCGCCCCGATTTCCCGATAGTGTGTTTCGAGCGCAAAGTGACCTGTGTCGTAGACGTGCACCTCGGCAGCAGGATTGTCGCGTTTGAATGCCTCGGCGCCTTGCGGAAGAAAAAATGGATCGTTCTTGCCCCAAACCGCTAGCAATGGCGGTTTCGCTGTACGGAAATATTCTTGGAACTTGGGATAGAGTGCGACGTTCGTGGCATAGTCGAGAAACAAATCGAGCTGGATCTCATCATTGCCAGACCGTGCTAGTAGCGCCGAGTCCAGCACGTACGCTTCGGGGGCTACGAGAGTCTCGTCGTGAACACCATGAAGGTATTGCCACTTGGTCGCTTCGGGCGTGAGAAACGCGCGCAGGGCAGCGCGGTTCTGTCCGGTCGGTTGCTTCCAATATTTCTGGATCGGATTCCATCCTTCGCTGAGGCCTTCCTCGTAAGCATTGCCATTCTGCGTAATGATGGCGGTGATGCGCTCAGGATCCCGCAGTGCCAGTCGAAACCCTACTGGAGCACCGTAATCGAACACGTAGATTGCGTAGCGGCCCAGACCAATTGTTGCGACGAAGCGGCCAATCAAATCTGCCAGGTGGTCAAACGTGTACCGAAACTGTTTGGAATCCGGAGCGTCCGAGAAGCCAAAACCTGGGAGGTCCGGAGCAACGACGTGATAGCGGTCGGCAAGAGCGGGCATCAGATCGCGAAACATGTGCGAGGACGTGGGAAAGCCATGTAGCAACAGGATGGCCGGAGCATCCTTCGGACCGGCCTCACGGTAAAAAACTCGGTTGTCGTCGACGATGGCATACTGGTACCTGAGCATAAGGATCGCGTCTCCTTCACGATTCGGTTGTTGGAAGTTTGTGGATCATTCCACGCTCCCTTTCCATCAGATTAACTAACCTATATAATGATTCATTATCGGTGTGTTAATTTGAGAGAAATCGGATTGGGGTCAAGAATTTGAAGCAACGGGCTCAAGTCGGAACCGATGGGTTCCTTTTTCTGGGAAATCACCTTGCGCTCGACTTCCTGAACACCCATCCCCTCCTCGACGGCACATCAGTGGAGTTGCTGCCCGATTACGCAAGCCTCTTGCGATGGTTTCAGGCGGCCGGATTGCTCAGGGAAAGCGGCGTCAGGCGTCTCCGAAACCGTTGGACGGACTCGGCGCGAGCGCGGCGCACGGTCGAGGCTGTGCGACAGCTCAGAGAAACGCTGAGAAAGGCGGTTCTTACCTGGGAAGAAACTGAGACGGTCCCGACGGCTACCGTGCGCGAACTAAACGGGCTCATGGCGCGGCACCCCATGCACACCAGGCTGAAATTGAACGAAACCAGGCTGGTCCCGGAACTGTGGTTTGAACCGTGCGAGCCCGAAGACCTGTTCGCCCCACTGGCTTATAACGCTGCAACACTCTTTGCCCAGGCGGATCGTAATCGGGTCCGGAAATGTGCCACCTGTGTCGGGCACTTTTATGACACCAGCAAAAAGGGCACCCGGCGCTGGTGCAGTATGGAACTCTGCGGGAACCGCGCGAAGGTCGCAGCCTATGCGGCGCGCCAGCGCCCCGCGCAACCGGAGAGACAAATCTGGCCGAGCACCGCACATTCTTCTGAATTCTGCAAGCCTCGATTAGATATTGTGCCTGTTCGTGAGTGACTTTCTGCGTCCAATCGGAACTCTTGTCGTCCAACTTCTCCACAATCGCAATGTACCTGTTGGATCAGTCTCGGCTGCAGAGTTGCTGGGCAAGAGCTCCGTTTTCGTTTGACCAAACGGTTTGGCGGGCCGTTTAGACAGCCGTAGCACCGCCGTCGACAACCAGGTCGTTACCGAGCACGTAACTACTCTCCTCCGAAGCCAGGAAGAGCGCCGCGGAAGCAATTTCCTCGGGACGACCAAGTCGGCCAATGGGAATGATGGACTTGAACCACTCGCGAGCTCCATTAGCCTCCTCTTTCGTAGCAAACTGACCATCAATGATCGGCGTTTCAATCACGCCAGGGCTGATGAGATTGGCGCGAATCTTCCGGTCCTTCAGTTCTGTCGTCCAAGTGCGCACATAGGAGCGCAGCGCCGCCTTGGTGGCGGCGTAGGTTCCATAGCCCGGATAGCCTTTCAGCCAAACACCAGACCCGATAAGAATCACGGAGCCACCGTCATGCAGGACCGGCAAAGCCTTCTGAACGGTGAACCACACGCCGCGGGCGTTAGTATTGAATGTCTTGTCGAAGTGCTCGGGCGTAACCGCGGGTGTCGGTTTGATTTCCACGATTCCTGCATTGGCGACCACAACATCCAGCTTTCCTTTTGTCGATGCCACCTCTTTATAGAGGCGGTCCAGATCATCGAGATTCGACACGTCGGCGCGCACGCCTTTAACGTTCTTGCCGATCTGCTTCACCGCCGAGTCCAGTGCATCCTGGCGGCGTCCGACGATAAAAACATAAGCGCCCTCCGCTACGAACCGTTTCGCCATCGCTAGTCCGATGCCGCTGCTGCCGCCAGTGACGACGGCTACCTTGCCATCGAGTTTTGCCATTTTCTTCTCCTTAGTGTTTGGACTGTCCATGACTGCTATCTGGTTCTGGACTTATCGGTTCAGATGTGCCATATTCGACAGGGATGCAAATATTTCTAACCGTTCGTTCCACAATTACGCCCAAGGAGGTTTATGGATACAGAGGCTCCCAATCCTGGAAAACTTGGCCGGCCGCGCGGCTTCGACGAGGAGGCCGCCTTGGAGGCGGCGATGCGCGTCTTTTGGGCGAAGAGCTACGAAGGGGCAACCATGTCCGATTTGACGGAAGCCATGGGCATCAATCGTTCCAGTATGTACGCGGCCTTTGGGGACAAAGAAACGCTCTTTCGGCGGGCCATTGAGCGCTATCGGACAGGGCCGATGACCTACATCAGAGAGGCGTTAGCGCTGCCCACTCTCCGTGAAGTCGTCCCAGCGTTGTTGCACGGGACCGTCGAATTCCTTGGCTCGTCCGGCAACCCGCGCGGCTGCCTATCCCTGCAAGCGACTCTTGCGAGCGGCACGGATGCGGAACCTGCAAGAGACGCAATGATTGCGTGGCGCAAGCAGGGGGAGGCCGCGCTCAAGAAGCGTGTTCAACAGGCGCGGCGCGACGGCGACCTAGATAAGAAAATCAACCGTTCTGATTTTGCTCACTACCTCTCGATGCTGATGTCGGGTTTGGGAATTCAAGCTGCTAACGGTGCGACGAAAAAAGAGCTGAAGCGCTATGCGGAAATGGCGTTGAGATTTCTAGGCTACTAGGCGTCTTCCTCTTTCCAATCGCTGTCTTCTATTTATGTCGAATGTCTCCGGGAGATCGCCGGAGGTCGAGAGGGTCAACGTTCAACTCCCAACTTACCGGCGCTAACGTAGGTGGGTAGCAAAGTGTGCTGGTGCAAGCCTGATAGCGCAGCTCACCGGCAATCGCAACGTTTTTCTCCGATGACAGCAGCGCTCGCACGCCATCTCCAGCCTTCGAAAAACCTATCATGACATCCTGGGTGATACGAAATTTGCCCTCGAAAACCGGCACTTGCTCCTGAATTGGCTCGAAGTAAAGCATTTTGGAATTTGGGTAACTTACAGGTCCCGGTTCAACTCCTCCCGGCTTAGTCAATACCAGCTGAATCGGCTTGTACCCTTTCGCGCCCGGTGCGTATACGTGAACGCCCGGTGGAAGTTGAACTTCCGCAATCAAGGTCACCCGGCTTCCTGGCACGACGGTGCGATCGGATTGTGAAAGGGTGAGCCCAAGGTGAGGCGCCTCTACACTCTCACTCACCTCCTGCGCCAGTTCCGGAAAAAGCTTGCCAATGACATTGTTCGCTGTGAAGCGGTCGGTATATTTGGCTTCGAAGTACGTTTCGCGAATGACTCCATTTTCGTCAATGTAGAAGAACCCAGGGTGCGCCATCCCTTTGGTCATTCCCTTCGCTTCCGCATTCAGCACGTTGAAGCTACGAATGACCTTGGACTCCGCGTCGGCCAGCAACGGAAATTGGATATGGTGCCGGTTGGCGAAGTCCATGAGGATGGCTGAGCTGTCATAGCTGATAGCCGCCACTTTGATACCCTGCTTCTCGAAACGTGCTGTGGAGTTTTGCAGCTGCACGAGCTGCGCTTTACAAAACGGTCACCAATCCGCTGATCGAAAAAAGAGCAGCACGGTCCCTTTCGATCCCTTTAGTGTGGAACTCGATTGCACGTGGCCGAATTGATCTCTCAACGAGAATCTAGGCGCCGGTTGGCCTATTGCCAGCCCAACTGCCCGGACGTCAGCGTCGTTAGGAACGGGTTTTGCCTGCCCGCTGGTAAGAGCCAGCAACGCGATAAAGAAAGCGGACACGATCTCAAGTTTCACTTCGCAAACTCCCTTCGCAGCCGAACGTGATTTATTACGGCCTCGGATTTTCGATCAAATTCCTGATTCAGAATCGGACGATGATTCCCCCGCTGCTTATGAGGTTGTGCTGCGTGCTCGAGGACAACGCGAAGTTCAGGTTTGGATTGCCGGATACAAGATCGCGAACTTCAGCCCGCAGGCCGAGGAAACGAAACAGCGTGTAATCCAAGCCGCCGCCAAAATCAAAAACGCCTCGATTCAGGAATTTGTTCGTGGTGTTCTGGCCGTTGGAAAATTGTGCTGACTGCTGGTAGAGCGCATATCCACCGCCAATCGCCACCCATGGGGAAATTCGCGCCGCTGGCGCAAACTTCAGGCGGAGACCGGGGGCAACATAGAGCGATGCATAGTTCTTGGGTACGATTGCCGTTGCCGAAGTCACGCTTCGGTTGGGCAGAGCGACAAATTCAATTTCGCCGTAAAGCGCGGCGATGTTCGCATGAAGAAAGCGGTACCCATAGTTCGCTTCCAGATCGAAATCGCTGGAAATTTGCGCCGTGCTCGCGCGTTGAAAACTCCGTGACTGGCTAAAGACTCCGCCAAGCGACAGCGTCACCTCCTGTTTTTGGGCCAGAACTGGATGCACACAAACACATAGGCCCAGGAACAAGAAGATGCTAGAGCAAGAACGCGCCGCACTTGTAAGACAAAACTGCCTCATCGTTGATCTCATCGAGCAAGTTGGCGGTCGAACCCGTGATCGGCGATCCCAACTTGACCGGTAAAGAGATGAGACTGTTCGTTCGCAGGAAAGTTACAGGACAGTGCACGAGAGTGAGCTTCAGAGTATATCTCTAATGAAATTAATGACTCGCTCCAACGAAATTCAGAACGAGAGCGACGACCACGATAGTGCCCAGTACCGCCCCCAATGTCAGACCATCGACTGCACCAGAGTGCTGCTGTTGGTCTCAGACAGTGCGAACACTTCCGGCACGTAACTTTTCGAGCTCTCCAGAATCTGCGGTAGTGCGTAAGACATTTTCGGAAGGGTCGGGTGAACTTAATGAGGGCACATTCTGAGGATATGGATCATGCAATACAGGCAGTGTCCACAACCCGGATTCAGTCGCGGCTGGAAGCGACAGGGATCGTGGTTTCGCGCTACGGACTGGTCGTGGTTTTATTGCTCATTGGGGTGCTGAAGTTCACTCCAGAGGAAGCTGCAGGCATTCAGCCGCTGGTTGCGCACAGCCCGCTAATGTCCTGGATGTATGGCCTGCTGAGCGTACAGGGGGTTTCCAACGTGATCGGTGCCATTGAGATCGCGACTGCCGCTCTCATGGCCCTTCGTACGCTGTCTCCGAAGGCGTCGTTTGTAGGTAGCTCTGCAGCGGTCGTAACTTTCGTGCTCACCATTAGCTTCCTATTCTCAACGCCCGGAGCCGCGCACTTTAGACACGGCTTTCCAGTCCTGGGTGATGCAGGCCAGTTTTTGATCAAGGACCTGGTTCTGCTCGGAGCTTCGTTTTGGACAGCTTCCGAGGCATACCGGGCAACCCGAGGATAAGGAGCTCGGCGTCATGCCCATCCCAAACGAAGCGATCTCGGTCTGCTGCCGGTTGGCAACCGGCGCCGGATGCTCAGCGAACCGCGCGGAGTGGCCGGAGCGCGGATCCAGTGCAATAATTCGCGCCCAACGCGCGTTACATTGTCGAACCTGTCGATGACCGCGAAGAGCTAATCGTCGCTGATCTGAAGTTGAATGAAATTGACCACGAGTTTCTGACTCTCGATGTGTCCGGGCATTACCCTCGGTCTGACGTGCCGACATTCGAAACAAAAGCACAATAACTCGCACCGACCTTTAGCTGTCCGTGAAGGGCGAGCGCGTCGCGGTCAGGGGGATCGTAACTTTTTCTGCGGCGCTGAATCTGATTAGCATGCGCGGGAATGTCTTTCTGCTGATGTTGGGCTTGGCGTGCATAGTCATTACCAGTCCAGCGCAGGGAAACCTCAATCACCTCCGCGGGCAAACGTCGCCGTACCTGAAACGGGTAGTTTCCCAACCCGTTGATTGGTACCCTTGGGGTCCAGAGGCATTCACGCGTGCCAGCGAACTGGATCGTCCGATTCTGCTCGACGTCGGCGCCGTGTGGTGTCCGTGGTGTAGCCTCATGGATCGCGATACCTACACCAACGTGGCGACGGCCGATTACATCAATCAGCACTTTGTTTCTATCAAGGTTGACTTCGATTCTGCTCCGGAGTTGGTGGCGCAATTGCAAAGAGCCCAAGCGCTGCTAAACCTGCCCGCCGGACTGCCACTCATATCTTTCATCACACCAGAGGGAAAGCTCTATTTTGGCGCGGGGTACCTGTCGGCAGAGCGCAAGGCGGGCAAACCGTCATTTCGAGAGGCAGCGGAAGAAGCTCTGAAACGCTATGCAGACAAGACTGAAATCGAGAAAGAATCCTTTCAATTGGAGGTTGCCAGGAAGCCATGAAGACAATTAGCCGGTTATTGTGGTTATTGCTGCTCTCAGCGTCCACCGCGTTCGCAATCGATAACCTGAAACTCAATCCGCACCTCGACTACGGCAGTGACAGCCTCGACGGTCCACTCATCACCGGATCGGATGCTCAGTCGGGATTTGTTTCGGGCAAGGCCAACTACGTCATCATGTACGGCGAGGGATGCTTTAACTCAAAGAGGCAAGCGCGTCGCACGGTTGAACTCTACAACAAGTACCGTTCTCAGGTGCACTTTGTGGTCGTCGACCTTGACGTTCAGCGCTCGCCCGAACAGCAGGAACTGGTCAAGAAATACTACAAGGGCTATATCCCACATGTCGTCGTATTGAACGCGCAGGGCGAGCCCCTATACAACCAATCCGGCGAAGTGGACTCCGCAGTTATTGAAGACCTCTTCAAGAGATTTGCTGTGCAGTGAGTGACGAGACCTTCGGGAGGGAATCGATGGGCAAGGTCGTATACACTTCGAAGTCAACGATAGAACGCAAGCGCGGCCCGTTGCGTAGCGCACATTTGCCAGGCGAGGCTCAGCCAGTCGTCTACAGTGTGCATGGAGCGATTGCAGAGCACTATAAAGTTGACCCTGCAAAACTAACCGAATCACACGCTGCTACGATTGACTATGTTATTTCGGCGACCGCCGGCTGAATGCTGGGCACTTTCGGGGGCGCGCTGGAAGCGCGTCAAATTGATGCCAGCGATGGGAAGCTTAGTGCGGAAGTGACCGGCGAAGTGGAAGAGGAAGATGGAGTGCTGGTCATCCGCAGGATCCATGTAGCGATGCGCCTGGTTGCGCCGGAACAGACAAGAGAGAACGTTGACCGCGTGCACGCCATTTATGCGATGAAATGTCCTCTGTACCGGACTTTGCACAGCGCCATCCGACTTACGTCGTCATTCGAGTTGGTATCGTCGTGATGATTGTCCGGCCTCGACTCGAACTGGCTGTGAGACCTACGCGTATTGCACGTTAAGCTAACTTTGCGTTTGTCTTGCACTTTAAAGTAGAGTTTTGAAAGTGCTTTTACGAACCGCAACCTCGATAGTTCTCCTCGCTGCTCCCGGTACGGAGCCGCATCCGACCGACGCTTGATCGCCGAAGGTTGGCCTGTCGCCAACCATCTGATCCCTGTTGCGGTATTAGCCTATATTCAGCAGATGCGGGACGCTATCGGGCCTAAACCGCGAGGATTTACTGCGATCGGCGTTTTCTTGTTCTTTGGTGCCGTCATGGCGAGTCTCGCCGCAACAACTTTGCTCTGGCGAGGCACGGTTCTTGATCGTCTCTGGACGTTCAATCCGACTGCGTACAAGATAAAGGCGCAGTTCTCAAACGACAACCGTAAGTTTTTGCTGCGGCAGCAGATCGCAGCGGACTTGCTGAGGCTCGAACTGCGTGTACATAGCTTCATTCGGCAACTCTCCGACCTTGCACAAATCGACATCCTCGGTCAGAACGATTCATTTCATTTTTTCCGACGCTTGTTGAACTACGATTCGTGGCGAATCGACGGATTACCGACTGGCAGCCATTTCCTCGATTACCAGGTTGCCAATTCTGATGTTGAAGCCGAACGCGATCATTTGCGGGTTGGCGATCACTTCGTCCGAGTCCTCACGATCAAAGAAGCGATCAGCGAGACGAAACCGCTGGTACTGAAGCAACTGTTGGAGATTCAGGCAAACTTCTGCGTGGTCAGCGAGTGGGTCCCCATTGATAACGCTACCGCTCGCAAAGAAATCACGAAACGCAGGCGCCACTTCAATGTCTCCAAATCCTCGTTCATTTCATCGGTACGGGCCGACGCCCCAACAGTCAATCCGCGCGACATACTCATCGATGAATCGAAACAGGCTGACATCGAAAATCTTGGAGACTGCCTCCGTGTGCTTGGGGATGGGCAATCGCTGGGAGAGTTCTCCCTCACTATCGTTCTTTACGCAGAAGACAAACGGACTCTGGACCGAGTGCTCCCCGACGTGGTGCGCATTTTCACTAGTGCCGATAGGACGCTCTTCTCGGAGACCTACAACCAGCTGAATGCCTATTTCGCAACTGTTCCCGGCAACTACCGGCACAACCTTCGCGGGCACTATCTCCTGAACTCCAATTACGCGGACATTTCGTTCTTATTCACAATCCAGCCAGGCGAGACGTGGAACGACCACCTTGACCGGGAATACTTGGCGGTGCTGGAAACCGACAATGCGACACCATACTACCTGAACCTCCACAACAGAGAAGTTGCCCACACGTTGATTCTTGGCGCTACGGGCTCGGGTAAAGCGTTCCTTCGGAAATATGTCCGGAAACGCGGAACAGGTCAGCAGATGGAGCTCCCGCTATCGGCATGAGCTATCGAGTCGATTGGACAGTCGCCCAACCGTGAACCTGTCAGTGCTGGGCGCGGGAAGAGATTTGAGCCTGTGTGAGGCATGCATGTTGCAATATGTAACTAGTTGTGATTAAGTAGTGACATATTGAGACATTGACATGCCCAAACCTTTTCAGAGAATTATGCATTACGTCAGCCAGCACGGTATCGTCAGACCCCGCGACATCGAAGCGATAGGGCTTCCCCGTGAGTATCTGCTTCGTCTTCACAGGCAAGGGAAAGTCGTTCGATCTGGACGTGGACTCTATTCACTGCCAGATGCAGCAATCACCGAACGTCATTCCTATGCAGAAGTTGCAAGACGTGTACCAGGAAGTGTTTTCTGTCTCCTGTCGGCACTGGCATTTCACGAGATTACGACGCAGAGCCCAGCGTCGGTTTGGATTGCCCTACCAAAGGGAACGCGCAGACCAGCAATTAGCACTCCTTCGCTGAGAGTTGCCCGACTCTCGGGACCTTCACTGACCGAAGGAATTGAAAATCACAAGGTCGAGGGCGTCCCGATCCGTGTCTATTCTGTCGCGAAAACCGTTGCGGACTGTTTCAAGTTTCGGAACAAGGTCGGGCTTGATGTTGCGATCGAGGCGCTTAAAGATGCCCTCCGGGAGAACAAGGCGACCGTCAACGAGATTTACCACTACGCCAAAGTTTGCCGTGTCAGCAATGTCATTCGCCCGTACATGGAGGCTCTGTGAAACGTGGACCGACAAAGAACCTGTCGGCATCCGTTCGAACACGACTTCTTTCTCTCGCCCACGGCAGAGGCCAGGACTATCAGCGAGTGCTCGGCAGGTATGCGATTGAGCGCTTCTTGTATCGCCTTGGACGATCGAAGTATCGCGACAAATTCGCACTCAAAGGTGCAACGCTCTTTACGCTTTGGACCGGGCAGACGCACAGGCCTACAAAAGACCTCGACCTACTCGGCAGAGGATTGTCGTCGACTATCACGGATCTTGAAGCACTGATCCGGGAAATCTGCGAAATTCGGCAAGACGATGGAATTGTCTTTGACGACGAATCGATAGAGGGATCTCGGATCAAAGAAGAGGACGAATACGATGGCGTACGCGTCAAATTTCAGGCCGAGTTGGCTGGAGCTCGAATTCCGATGCAGGTCGATATTGGTTTCGGCGACGCCGTTTATCCCGAACCCGAGCTCGCCTCGTTTCCTGTACTCCTCCCGATGGCAGCACCAATAATTCGTGCGTACCCGCGTGAAGCCACGATCGCCGAGAAATTCCATGCGATGGTTCTGCTCGACATCCGCAACAGCCGAATGAAAGACTTTTATGACATTTGGTATATGGCAAACACCTGGGAGTTCGAGATGAAGCCCCTGCAGAAAGCAATCGAGTTTTCATTCACACGACGTGGCACGTCATTGCCAGATGACGTTCCTTTTGCTCTCACAGACGGGTTTCTCGATGACGCCCAAAAGAAAATGCAGTGGAACGCATTCGTCAGCCGCTTGGATGCCGGTGACAAGCGACCAACTCTCGCAGAAGTCGGTGCGGTTCTTCGAAGCTTTCTGTTGCCGTGCATTTCAAGAAGATCACAGGAATCAGGTGTGAGTTGGAATCCAACTCATCATTGGCGTTGAAAAGGGTTAAGCGGTTGCCAGTGTGGTTCCAACTCTAGGGACGCAACGGCCAATCATTGTCTGCTGAAGAATCGCTCCCTATCCTGGCCTATAATCTCGAACTGGAGTCGTTATGCCTATATTCATTTGTCGTTGGCAGAACGGTGATTTTTCGGCCGTCAACGCCTCCAGCGTCCCGCTTATCTCAGCCTGCTGGCCGCGCCGATCCGCTTTCGCCGCGACCCTGCTGCCCGAAAGGCTTCGCGAATCGCAATCGCGAATGCCTTTCAGGCAAAGAATCCGTCGCTTTCGAAGGAACAGTCTCTACTCGCTGCAAACGTATCTCTCCAGATAATCAGAGGCATGATGACGCTCTATGGGGAAGCAGATCCCAACGGGAAAGTCCTGGTTGTGGCTGAATTTAAAAAGGTGCTGACGTTGTATCTGGGAAGTGTCTTGTCCGATGATGGGCACCGGCGAGATAAGACGAAACTTTAGCGTTGGGCCAACCATCGCGTATGCGCACACTGGTTGGTCTCCGTAAGTCGGCTTCTCTCGAGCGATTGGTCGGTCAATGCTGGCGCGTTTTACGGTATTGATCCGGGGGCGTTGGTCCGGAGTGCCCTCGGAACTGTAAAATGCAGGCATTGCGATGAGGGCTGACGTCGACCTGGATATAGGGCGAAAGACTTTCGCGTCTGGTCTTTTGCCCGAATTGATTGCTGTACTGCGCCGCAGCCAGTCGGGCGATTTGGTCGCGGTGGTCGGTGACGAAGAGAGC
>Ga0210403_10003391_pt1 | contig 14073 bp, 10 predicted proteins | sample IncBWC19MmetaG_FD_150863 | JGI IMG/M metagenome (GOLD analysis project Ga0210403, IMG submission 150863) | Forest soil microbial communities from Barre Woods Harvard Forest LTER site, Petersham, Massachusetts, United States - Inc-BW-C-19-M | ecosystem: Environmental > Terrestrial > Soil >... | reverse complement strand
AGGCGGATACCTCCGACCTTGTCTTCATCGCCGGACAGGTTTTTCTTCACGGCGTTTTCGTCGGGGTCGTGGGCAAACAGAACGCTGCCGGGAGGCGCCGAAAAAGGCTTTGGCACGGGCGGAGGCGGGAAAGAAACATCGTGGGCACGGGCAGCGCGGCTGACGGACGCACTAATGGTCTCGGCGAAACGCTGGAGCACGGCGCTGTCGTTTTCACTGAACGCGCTGGGCTGGGCGGAAAATACTTCGAGGAGGCCGATCACCTTTTCGCCCACGCGGATGGGAGTGGCCAGCATGGAGCGAATGTCAAGCGCACGGCAACTTTGGGGATCCACGCGTTCGTCGGTTTCGGTGTCATCGCAGCGGGACATTTTTCCGGTGCGCACGCATTCGCCGGAGAAACCTGAACCCACTTGCAAGGTTGCGTCCACGGGCGGGGCGCTCTGGCCGGCGCTGGCCCGGCATATCATGACGCCGACGTCTTTTCCCGAGAGGGCGATCGCCGCGCCAGATGCCCGAAGCAGAGACTGCGAGCGGGAAGCAACCAGGGTAAGTACCGCATCGAGGTCGGAGCCGAGCGACTCCGCTTCTCTCTGCACAGCGGACGCTGCGGTTAGTGTGTCGGTATAGTTCGGGAGAAGCACGGTGTGCTCTGGCATCGAGGACGGCAGCGCGGGGTAGGCTGCGGCGTTCGCGGCTCCAGCCATGGCATTGAGGAACAACCACTCGCGCAGGCGTTGTAGAGCGGAGTTGGTGAGAGGCGGAAGCGCGAGGCCGACACGTCCGGTGGAATCTGACCAGACCACGCGGGCGGTGGCGGTAATCTGTCCACTGGCTTCGGCGAGGTCCAGACACAATTCCACCTGCTGGTCGACCTTCATCGGCGATCCACATTGCACCGCTACGCCGACCTCGCTGATATCGAGGACCTCGTAGAGATCGAGCATCTGGCTTCTGGAAGCGCCGCTGAAACTGGCATAGGCGGGCGCATGAACTCTCTGGCGCACACGGCGGCGGCGGTTGAGGGATGCGGGTCGAGAAGCCTGGGGTATGGCCGACATTGGGGGAGGCCCGAGGTCGAACTCCTGTCGGTACATATTAACCCGAGAATGTGGAAAAGTAAGCAAGAAGATAGTCGGAAGGGCATGCGGATGACCTGGGATCACCTGCCAGGAGGGAACCATCTATCCCAAACGGCGCAGAATCTGGGCCTGGTGGAGGCTGGAGATGCGGGAGATGGCGGCGACCATCATGCTGGAAAGCAGCTGCATGGTGGCCACGTCGCGCTCGTCAAATGCGCTCGGGGACGACGACAGCACTTCGAACACGCCGAGGGTGCGGCGATAGTAGCGGAGGGGTGAGACCAGGATGGAGCGGACACCTAAACGGCGGCAACTGGCGAGGTCGACACGCGGGTTGCGTTCGGCGTCGTGGCAGAGCATGACTTCGCCGGTGCGGACGGCCTCGGCGGAGATGCCGGCGTCGGTTTGCAGACGGACGCCGAGATCGGGAGCGGTGCGGCCGGCGCGGGCGCGGCAGACGATCTCGTCGCCGGCGCGCAGGGCAATCGCGGCTCCGGTTGCGCCGGTGAGATGCTGGGCGCGCTCGGTGATGGCGCTGATGGCTGGTTCAAGGTCGAGCTCTGCGGCGTGAATGTCGACCTCTTCGCCAGGATGCACTGCGCGAAACCCCGATACGGGATGGGCGGCGTTGGCGACGCGGAGCTGGCTGCGGAGAGCGGCGGAGGGTATGCGGGCGTGATCGCCAGCAACGTTGAAGACTTCCCTGTTGAAAGTCTGTGGGGCGGGGACGGTGCGCAGCAGGTCGCGGACGAGACTGTCGAGTTCAGAATCTGTGATGAGATGAGCTGTGTGCTGGTGGCGGAGGGAGCCGCCCAGGACACGGGAGAGGCTGAGCAAGGAATTGTTTCCGCAGGCCAGGCAATACGGCGTGCTGCCGGTACTGATCAGCTCACATTGAACGCAGAATGTTGCGGACTGAAGAGGAACGAAATTGACTTCCTTGAAGGTGGTGCCATAAATCGTCTTGCGAAACATGAATGCCTTCCTGACTCACTTAGGAGAGAACATCAAGGTAAATAGCGATGGCGAGGTTAGGCAGTGGCCGCATTGGTTCCACATGTGGAAAAGCCGGAGATGTTGAGGTCAACCGCTCTGCGAGTATGCAAGAAATTGCAACTATCAGACAAAACAGCCCTGTTTGGCAGGGAGTTTGGCGTGTTCGATTCCTCGGGCTGGGCTCTTGATTTGGGGGTGGTGCTGAGTTAGAATCGCAGAATCGTTCAAGGCAGCAGCTTTGAGCGATTGGGGGAAGAAGAAGATGCAGTGGACAGCACCAGCATTTGAAGAAGTTTGCCTGAATTGCGAGATTAATTCTTACGTCAGCGCGAAACTTTAACCGTCAGCCCTCCCTATCCCTTCTTTAAGTTTGAGCCACGCACAGCCGTGCGTGTGCGATCCCTGAGTTTCTTTGTTTAGCATTAGTGATAACCGCCTTTGCCACGGCGCCTTAGCCAGCCTGGGCGGCAACGAATCCCTGATCGTCCTGGTCAGTATCAGTATCAATGCGCTGATCTGCGCGGGGAATGACTTGCACAGCGTGCTGAAGAGTGCGGTCGAACGCATCGGCGAGAGCGATGGGGAAAACCGAGGTGAGCAGATTGATATCGAGCTGTAGATCGCGGGGCGAATAAAGGCGGTGAACCATCATGGCGCCGCGGCGGCGGTTGGACGAAGTCACCAGATCGAGGGACAGAGTCCAAACGGCGATGCCATCCAGAGATCTTGAGGCGCGCGTCTTTCCCCAGTGCAAAGAGACTTCTCCGCGGCGCTGAGGCTCGATGGCCGGATGAGATTCTCCGGGGAGAAGTTTGAAGGTCACGTCAAATCCGTCAAAATCGTTGGACCCGAAGGCTGCTTCGAGAATGTGCTGAATCTGTTCGTAGTCACGGGCGGCTTTGAGTTCCTCGGTGGCGCGCCGGATGGCGAGGTTGTTGATGACGATCTGGCGCTGCTCGAAAGTGCGCTGGGCGACGCGGCCGAGTTCGCCCAACTCGAGATACCCCAGGCGCTGCACGCCAATCCAGATGCCGATTCCGAGCACAGCAAGAACCAGGCCCAGAGAGCTGCCAGTCGGCCATAGCAGGAACAGGCTGAGCAGGGCGAACACGGCTGAGACCGCGTACAGCACGATCACGACCTGGCGATGGGTGAGGCCATGCTGCAACAGTTTGTGATGAATGTGCTCGCGGTCGGCAGTGAAGACGGGGCGTCCGCTGATCAGGCGGCGGAGAATGGAGAGCGAGGTTTCCAGGATCGGCAGGCCGAAGGAGACAACCGGAATTGCCACAGCTACGATGGTTGGGGCCTTTTGGGCTCCGGCGAGAGCGAGCGCGCTCAGAAGGAAGCCGATGAAGAGACTGCCTGAATCTCCGAGGAAGATGGTCGCGGGATTGAAGTTGTAGCGCAGGAAACCGAGGATTGCGCCGGCCAGGGCGATGGTCATGACCGTGACCAGCGAGTTTCCGTTCAACAGCGCGACCACAAAGGCGACCAGCGTGGAGAACAGGGCGGAACCGGCGGCCAAGCCGTCGAGGCCGTCGATCAGGTTAAAGGCGTTGGTGATGGCCAGCACCCACAATATGGTGAAGGCCAGTCCTACGAACCAGGGCAATTCATGGTTACCGAACAACACAGGAATATTCAGAATGCGAAGACCGCCCATGAACAACATGGTGGCGGCGAGCGCTTGGACCGCGAACTTGACGTAGGGACCGACAGAGTAGAGATCGTCGTACACACCCAGTAGGAACACGAGCGATGCCGGCACCAGGATCGTGAGCAGAGTTTTCGGGGAAACAGCCGCATGCAGGTAGGGGATGTAGGAGGCCATGAGTGTGGCTGCCAACATGGCCAACGAAAAGGAAATGAAAATCGCCACTCCGCCCAGGCGGGGCAAGGGAATGGAGTGGAGATGCCTTTCCTGGGACGGGACGTTGACCCAGCCGCGGCGGGATGCGGAGTCCCGCACGTAGCGAGTGAGGACGAACGAGAGCAGCAGCGACAGGAAGAAAATCGCAAAAAAAGCTAACGTCAACAATCCCCCTTCAGCCCCAGGCACAAACCTCAGCGCACTACATCCTCATCCGACAGTCGAGTATTGCAGCATCACACTGCTGGCTGGTAGTGAGTTAATGGGTTCCGACCGTGTCCGTCTGCGTTTGAGGGTTGTTGGGAATCTAGCAGTCCAAGGTGGAGAGTTTCAATTGCCTGCGGTGAGAAAGCTGTGGAAAACGCGGAATAGTTTGGCCATCGGCCGGCAACTCGGGTGATCGGCATGAGTCATGCTGTGCTAAACTTTTCAGCGATCCTTTTCAACGATCTTTGTTTAACTATCCGTATTCAACGATCCTTACTCAACAATCAATCTTCCGTCCGAGGCCTGGGAATGGAGTTTGGCAGATTCAGTTTTGCCCGCAGCCGCAGCCTGCTCGCGCTTTCTCTTCTTGTACTTTGCGGTTCGGACTTCAAGGCTTGGACGCAGCAAGCGCCGGCATCTTCACCGGTTGAGAGTACTACGCCAGCGCTGCCCGCGGCACGCTCGGTTTCTCAGGCTGCCATTGGAAGCGGCAGCCCCAACGCTGACTCCACGAAAGCAACGCCGCAAAGCGATTCTGCAAAGGCTCTTGCCGGCGGTGAGAATTCGTCTTTGCGGCTGGGCATCGGCGATTTGCTTGAAGTGGGCGTTTACAACGTGCCGGAATTGGCCACTAAAGCACGTATCGGAAACTCAGGCGACGTGTATCTTCCGCTGATTGATTACGTACACGTGGGCGACCTTACGGTGGAAGAGGCGCAGGCACTGATCGAGAAGCGGCTCGAAGACGGGGGTTTTGTCCGCAATGCTCATGTAACAATCTTCCTCGACGAATCTGCCTCACAGGGAGTAACCGTCCTCGGCGAGGTTGCCAAACCTGGGATCTACCCGGCCATCGGGGAACGGAAGCTGTACGATTTGATCTCGGCGGCGGGAGGATTCACGGCTTCTGCGGGCCGAAAGGTAAGCGTGATCCGGCAGCACAGTCAGAGCCCGCCGATCACGGTCAACCTGCCCAGGAATCTGGCTGACGATTTGCCGGACAATATTGAGATTCTGCCGGGAGACACCATCACGGTGCCCAAGGCGCCAATCATCTACGTGGTGGGCGATGTAGGCCGTCCTGCGGGTCTGCTGGTGGACAACGGCAGCTTGACCGTGTTGCAGGCGCTGGCGCTGGCGGGCGGGGCAAATCATACCGCAAAGATGGGCGGAGTCTGCATCATCCGCAAGGGCCCGGCGGGAATGACTGAAACGAAGGTTCCGCTGAAGAAAATGCTGGAAGCGAAGGCTCCTGACGTAAATCTGCAGGCCGATGACATTCTTTTCGTACCGCTCAGCGGGGCCCGGGTCGCGGCTTCGAGAGGTTTTGAGGCGGCGGTATCGGCGGCAGCGGGATTGGCAATCCTTGCGGCGCATCCGTAGGCTGCCCGTCCCCAGGTGAGCAACGCGCGAGAATCCTTTACGCTTACGCTGCAAGTTCTGGGCGGGACCGCTCGGGTAAATTCAGCAGGCGTTCGAGCACGCCAATGTATTTCTCCGCGGTTTGACGGCGGGAGAACTTGCGCACGATGTGTTCCCTGCCGTTGCATCCCAGTTCACGAGCCTCATCCGGATTCGCCGCCAAATGGCGGATGGCATTCACCACAGCGACTGAATTCTCCGGTTCGATCACAAGCCCGCCGCGCGCCTCCTCCAGAATCATTCGTGCTTGTCCATCTACACCGAGGATGACCGGGCGCGCGCACGACATGAATTCCAGCATCTTGGTGGGGATGACCGTCTTGAACAGATCGGTTTTCTTGAGGAGAACCAGGCAGGCATCCGAGGCGTTGATGTAGGCGGGAATCTTCTCACGGGGCTGCTGATCGACAAATCGCAGGTTGTTCAAGCCTCGCTCCCGTGCCAGCGCGGCGATGCGATCTTTATCGGCGCCTTCTCCGAGCATCAGAAAAACGATCTCGGGATTTGTATCGCGCAACTGGGTTGCGGCTGAGATGATGGTTTCCAGACCATGCGCCATTCCCATCGTGCCGATGTAGGAGACGACGAACTTTCCCTCCGTGTTTAGTTGCCTTCTCAAAACGGTTGCTGGCTGGGGCGCGAAGAGCTGGGTCTCCACTCCATTCTCCACGACTGAAATCTTTTCCCGAGGCACGCGCCAATGTTCCACGAGGTAATCTTCGAAAGCGGGCGTGACTACGACGATGCGATCGGAATGTTGGTACAGGAATCCAGCGAGCTTCGCCAGAGCGCGGTGCAGCAGCGACTTTTCGCTGCCCATGCCGACGGCGGCCAGTGACTCGGGCCAGAGGTCGCGCACTTCGAAAACAAAAGGCACGCGCTTACAACGTGCCAGCCACCAACCAGAGAGGCCGACGAGCAATTGCGGGGACGTGGCAATCACGACGTCAGGGCGTTCTAAGAAAAGACCGCTGCTTGCTGCCGATGCGCAAAACGAAGCGTAGTTCAGCATTCGTTTGTATGCCTTCCGGTTCGGAAACGGAAGGAGCCAGGTGCGAACGATATTTACTCCGTCGGCTTGTTCGCGTGCGATCAGGTGCCGGAACTTGCGGCGATACTCGGGCGGCACGACGCCAGTGGGATGATTGGGAAACCCCGTAAGCACAGTTACTTCGTATCCCGCGGCTGCCCAATGCCGCGACAACTCGGCGGCGCGCGCGGCGGGCGCGCCCATCTCCGGCGGAAAGTATTGCGAGACGTAAAGAATCTTCATTGAGCCTTCATTTAAAAGAGCCTAGTAATAACAGAGTTTGAATGCGCTTTTGTAACACAGGGCGCGAGTTCGTTTGCTGCGGCTGCGGCCGTAGCTTTCCCACCTGTCGGCGACGCGCATGAACTTATCTTCGCCGGTCAAGCGGTGCATCACGCGCAGTTGAACGACATGCAATTGATGATAAAAGGGGCTGGCCACCATGGGCAGCCGTGTGCCTGACTGTTCGTAGAGGGACCAGAATCCCAGATCGTAACGGTCGAGGTGGCGCGTCAAGGTGCGCACGGCACGGGCAAAAAGCTCCTGTGCCGAATGGTCGCGGGTCGCCAGAAAATAATCGTAGACGCCCCAGGCTGCCCAGATGAAGCCGTTCAGAATGTGAGTGGGCGGCGAGACTATGTATTCCTCGAACCAGACGTCGCCTTGTTCGTCGGTGAATGCGACTCCGCCTTGGGTGGAGGGATGGAAGAAACTGGCCAAGGCTCGCTGCGCGGCGGCGAGATAGCGCGAATCGCCAGACTCTTTATGCGCGCGCACGAGGACTGAAATTCCCTGCCCCTGGGCCAATGCGGAATACCATGGAGCGCGCAGCGTGTCGCGGTACTCCCAATCGAAGTAGTGGTTCCAGACCGCGAGCCCTTGCGGGTTTTGCTCAAGACGCTGAACGAGCCAGTCGGCAACCCGCAAAAACTTGTTGCGGCGGTGCGCGTCTGAGTGGCGGCGGAAGAGGTTGTAGTTGCCTAATCCGTATTGCGAAATCGCGATTGGATTGTATTGCCGGCCAATCTTGCCGTGATAATCGAGCTGCGGAATTCCGTTTGCGTCGTGGGCGCCTGCGTAGTCGGCTTTCTCGGCAAACAGCATGTAGTATTCGCCGAGTTCCCTGGCGCTCGCATTCAGGTTCTCTTCGGGGATTTCGTGCCAGAAAGTGAGGTGGCTCTCCCCACCAATCAGATAGGCGCTCACGATGCGTCGGTAGTAACTGAAGCGTGGCAAATGCGGCACTGGTCCGGGAAAGATTTCTCGAACTATACCACGAGGGGAAGGCAGACTCATGGCTGGGCCGCATACAGAGAAGTGACCATGTCTTCTGTTTTGACGGCGATGGTTGTAACGGCCAAGTACGGTGTGCTGTTCTGGCCATCGGGCAGGAACGCATTGCCGTATTGGAAGAAGCGCATGGGCCATCGATCTTTTTGCCAGGCGAGCAGGGGACGCCAGTCCTGGCCGTCGCTGCCGCCGAAGATGCGAACGAAACGATCACGATTCTCTGTGCTCGGTTCAACCATGGTGGAAAAGAAAACATCGCGGCCTACGCGGCATCCGTAGATGGAGGAACTGCTGAGGGGAGCGCGTTGGGATAACTTGCCCTGACGATCGAGATGATAAATGGAATTCGCTTCTATTGGTGTGTCGGAAGAAAAGTAGAGGCCGCTCTCCGCGGGCACAAGAGCGACCGCTCGCGCCTGCTGGTGTCCTTGCAATACGATGTCGACGTGGCGGAAATCATACGATGCGCGAATGATCTGGCATTCGTCGCCGTAATCGCCAGTGAGCAGCCATAGGCAGTTTCCCCATGGGTCGTGCACGATGTTGTGCACGTGGCGGATCGCACCCTTAGGAAAGGTGTAGGCGACGTTCCACGTCACGCCTCCGTCAGTGGAGGCGTAGATGTGAACTTCATCGCGGGAGGCGTTGTCGAAATACTCACCCCAGAAAACATTCCCGCCTGGAACTGCGGTGATGTGCAGCGGGCGCGTTCCGCGTGTGACTTTATGGGTTACCTGGAATTGTTTCTCGTTTGGACGCAGCGTGATGATGGCTCCCGGAACCGCAGCGACCATTCCACCGGACGGCAGCACAGCTAGAGCGTGAAAACCGTCGCGGACCAACCGCGAAGTCAGATTCGTTCTGGTCGTCCAGCGGCGCCAGTTGGGGGCGTGGAAGGAGGCAGCGGCTTCCCACTGCTGGGTGTCCGAAGGAATTTGGTCGGGAGAAATTCTGGTGTGCAGGAGATCGTAGTGGCGAGACGCGTAGAGAGTGTCGTCCGTCCAGGTTAGCGCTCGAAGACGCGGGAATCGAGCGACACGCTGAAGAGCACTCATGACGGAACTCAGTTCCCCGCCTGCGGCTTTGTGACCAGAAACGGACCGATCGCCAGAACGTCCATGCGGGTGCGCTGAAAACAGTCGATGGCTTCCTCCGGGGTGCAGACGATCGGCTCATTTTCGTTGAAGCTGGTGTTCAGGATCACGGGAATGCCCGTCTTGCGATGAAACGCTGAGATCAGATCGTAGTACAGCGGATTTTCTTCGTGCGTTACTGTCTGCAGGCGTCCCGTGTCGTCGACGTGGTTGACGGCGCAGAGAAGTTTTCGTTTCTCTGGCCGGATTTTGTAGACGTGCAGCATGAAGGGAGAAGGATGGTCGTGCTCGAAGTATTCGTGCTGGTAATCGGCGAGAATCGAAGGCGCGAAGGGTCGAAACCACTCGCGGTGTTTGATGCGCGCGTTGAGCACATCTTTCATGTTCGGCAGGCCGGGATGAGCGAGGATGGAGCGGTTGCCGAGAGCGCGCGGGCCCCACTCCATGCGGCCTTGAAACCAGCCGATGACGTTGCCCGTGGAGATTTGTTCGGCGACGGCTTCCAGCAGGGGCGCGCGCTCGAGTTTGCGATACTCGAGCTTGGCTTTTTTCAGCGACGATTCGATGTAGGAGTCGGAGAACTCCGGGCCGAGATAAGAGTTTTTCAGTTCGTGACGGCGGGGCTGCTTCAGAACGGAATGATAAGTATGCAGCGCGGCGCCGATGGCGAGGCCTTCGTCGCCGGCCGCGGGCTGGATGTAGGTTTTGCGGAATGGCGTGCGGTCGAACAGCTTGCCGTTGGCGACGCTGTTGAGCGCGCAACCTCCGGCCATGGCAAGATCGTCGCACGGGGAGTATTTATGGACAACCCGCCGGTGCAGGTGGTTTAGCAGGTGAAAGAAGATTTCTTCGAAGCGTTGCTGCAATGCGAACGCCAGATCCATATCGCGCTGCGTGATTTCTGTGTGCGGCTGGCGAGGCTCTCCGAACAACGCTTCCATGCGATCGGAAAAGTGGCGGGCCAGGCGGACGGTGCCATCGGGCAGAATCTGCATGCCGGAATTGCTGCCGAGCGGCTTGAAGTAAGTGAGGTCAAGCTGGAACCCAGAATTCTTCGGACTGACGATTTTGCTGATCAGATCGCAGTAGCTGTCTTTGCCATAAGGAGCGAGGCCCATGACTTTGCCTTCGTCGCCGTATTTACTATAGCCAATGAATTCGCAAATCATGGTGTAAACGCTGCCGAGAGAGTGGGGCAGGAATACGCGCTCAAGCACCTCGATGTTGTTGCCTTCGCAGCGCGCCATCATGGTTGAAACGAAATCTCCGGAGCCGTCGTAGCTGAATCCGGCAGCTTTCTCCCACGGTGAACAGTAGTAGGCGCTGGCGATGTGCGCGATGTGGTGCTCGAGGTGGTGCTCTTGAAAGCCAAGCTGCGCCCGGTCGACTTCGAGCGCGTGGGCCAGCAGCGAGCGCACGTCGCGCATCGACTCTTTGCGCTGGCGGAGGCGGATGAAATTCAGAATCTTGGTTGGATTGGCGAGTGCGTACTGAACTTTCTTGGCGAGATTGGCGTCGCTGTCCTGGCCAACTGCTACGTGATCGACGTCGGAAATCTTTGCACCCACGGCATCGAGACAAGCCTTGACCGCCAGCGCGGGGAAGCCGCCGAAGTGCTTGCGGCGATTAAGACGCTCCTCGGCGATGGCGAAGGCCACTTCACCGCCGTCGACGATCGCCGCGGAGGCGTCGGCGTGAAACATGTTTAGGCCCAAAATAAGCATGAACTAAGGCAGACGATCCGTTCTCAGGCGCGAAACTAGTCCTGGCCGCGCCGTTGCATCTTCAGTTCGTAGATTTTGGCTTTGATGTGAAAAAACTGTATGCCTTGCAAGGTGCAATAGATCAGTCCGGGAACGCCGTCGAGAAACCCCAGCCGAAAAATGTATTTATAGAAAAAGAAGAAGAGCGGCGAGCCCGGGATCGCAAACAACTTCTTGCGCAGCCAGCGGCGGCGTTGCGCCTGCGATCCGAAAAGTGAAGGCGCTAATTCCCGGCTGTTGGCTTCACCTTCGAGCCATACTCTCGCATCCCAGTTGGAGTACTCATCGTGCTTGCGGATGTAGTGGGAAAGAGACTCGACGTTGTGGTGGAGCAAGGGGTGCTGGAGTTTTGCCGTCTTGCCTTCTACCACGATATGTTCGTGGACTTCTATATCGGCCATTGACGCATCCTGCTCGCGCAGGCGGCACTCGAAGTGGCCTTTGCCGCGGCGGAACAGGGAGAGCTTCTCGAAGCTGGCGCCGCTATGGCGGAGTTCGCGGCCGAGAAAATACATACGGAGGGCGATGTAGTAACCGTCGACTTGAGGATTTTGAGTTGCATGCAGGATTTCTTGCGCGAGTTCCGGCGTGAGCGCTTCATCGGCATCCACCAGGAAAATCCAGTCGTGAGCCAGTGGCAGGGATTCCATGGCCCATTGGCGCTTTTTGGGCCATCCGCCCTGGTAGTGGAACTGCACGACGTGGGCGCCATAACTTTCCGCGATCTGCGCCGTGGCGTCCGTGCTTTGCGAGTCAATCACGTAGATTTCGCCGACATCGCGCAGCGATTCAAGGCAACGCGGCAGATTACGGCCTTCGTTGCGGGCGGCGACAATTGCGGTCACCGGCAGGAGCGGCGATGAGCGCTCGTTCCGCATCTGCTTTGGCTCTTCCAGCTTTTGCATCGGGTGTGGAAAGACTCTCAACATATTACCTGACGGGCAGTTCCACAGGATAGTTGCTGTAGGTGAGGGCCGTGCGATTGTTGGAAGAATAGCTGGACCTCCGGAAGAAAACGCTCCGCGGCTCTATTCGCGGACGGCGCAAAAGGCCAACAACGAGCCTCCGAATTCCCGGCGTTGCAGCCAATGCGGAATGGGGCTGCCAAAGGGAATGACGTTGGTGGTGGCGAAACCATGCCGCTTTAACAAGGCGCGAAAGTCCGCCGCGGCATATTCGTTGTGCGAGTAATCGAGAAACGCACACCATCTTTGCCGGAGCATACGCCCCAGCTCGTGTGTCCGCACCTGGACCCTTCGAACCAGCGAATTGCGGTTCGCAACAGAGACAACCAGCAGGCCTCCCGGGCGCAAGACGCGGGCAAACTCCGCCAGACAAGCCGCCGGGTTGGAGACATACTCCAGAACACTCGAGCAAAGAATTCCATCCAGCGATTGATTGGCCAGCGGGAGATGGGCGATGGTGGCAATGTGCTCGAAACGAAGTTGCGGGCCGCGCTCATCTTCACTGGCAACAGCGCTCGCGACATCCGGGCTCGTAAGCCCGCGGGCCATAACGATCATTTCTTCGGCGGCGTCGACTCCGAGCACGCGTGCGCCAGCCTCGACCAGATAGCGAGCCATGGTCCCTGATCCGCAGCCCGCATCCACCCAGTGCTGCCCGTGCAAATCGTAGCCCGCCAGGCACGCCTCGAAGGCGCGCAGCCTCGCCCGGAAGGCGGGCTTGGTGTAGCGCTCTTCCCAGTCGACGGCGAGCTTGCGGTGGTAATCGACGGCGTCTTTCGCCGGGGGTTCTGGCGATGTCAACATGTTGTGAGCTGCCAGGTGTTTAGCCTCTGCTATGAAAGCTGACGGAACAAGCACTGGTGGCGCGCAAAATTGTCTGCTTGAACCCCAGGTCCGCCAACATGCGCAGGCACTTCTTAGTGTCGCATAGATTGTGATGCAGTTCGAAGACTGCGTACTTGACCTTGCGAAGGAGGTCGGCGTAGTTCTCGATGAATATCAACTCGGCGCCTTCGATGTCGCACTTCAAGAGATCGATCTCGGACTTGTCCTGCATGAGGGTGCTCACATCCACGAATGCGACGTTGACTCCCCCACCAGCAGGAACATCGACGATGGAACTCTTAACATGCACGGCTGATTCACGGATAAGGGCACTGCCCGTGCGCTCACCCACAAGTCCGTTAAACACGCGAACACTCGCTGCCGCGAGCCGCTGAGAGCGAACGCGCTCCTCTAGCGTTCTAAATGTTTCAGGGCTGCCCTCGACCATTGTAATGTCAGGAAGGACGTGGTCCAGATGCTGCTGACCAATCAGATCGAAGACTCGGAAAGAGAAATAGCCGACGTTTGCCCCGAGATCCAATACCACCAGGGGCTTCGTCGAAGAAGCTCCCAGGGCGGCCTGAATGGGAACATCGTATTCGCCGTTTACGAAAATTTCGTTGTAGGCCCACCACTCTCCCTTGCTCGCGACCTTCACCGTGAGTCCGGAATTCAAAATGTGCTCAAGATTGAGTGTCCTGTAGAGCGATTGATAGAGGAACCTGCTCTTGACACGCCAGTAGCGTTCACGAATCTGGAATTGAGCGGACTCCGGGAGCACGCCAACAGCGCGAGTTAGCAACTTCTTAATCATGAGGTGGGACCGATCAGTCAGACCTGCTGCGTTGGCCTCTGCCGATCATGATAACTAGTGTCTCGGGGCGCGTCCAACCTCGGCGCTGGATGTCCGCGGCTGTTTGCGGATGTCCATAGCAAGAAGGATATGTCATGGCAGCAGCGCCTGCGCAATTGAAATGACTCGCGCGACGTGATCCTTCCAGGAAAAATCGCCGGAGCGCTTCAAGCCACGCTCAGACATTTTCTTGAACAACTCGGGAGATTGCGCGACCCGGGCCACCGTTTCCGCCAGCAGATCCGGTGAAAACATCGGGAAATAGAGCGCCGCGTCCCCGCAGACCTCGCGATGTACAGCCAGGTCAGAGGCAATCACGGGCAAGCCGCCCGCCATCGCTTCGACCAGCGGGTGCGCAAAGGTCTCCACGTAGGCGGGCGTCACATAAAGATCGCACACACTATAAACGTGATGAAGAAGATGGTAGGGGACCGCTCCCAATTCGATCACATTCGAGCTCAGGCCCAGTTTCTGCACCAGTCGCGCTGCGGCCTCGGTCTGGTACCATCCTGGATTCGCACCCGGCCGGAGTTTGCATGTAAGAAACAGGGCTACCTGCCGCGGTGCAATTAGTTTTCGAAGCATGCCGACTGCGCGAATCAGAGTCTCGAAGTTTCGGTAGTAGTTGTAGTGGCTGACAAACAGAAGGCGCAGTTCGTCGCTGGTCCGTTCC
>Ga0210403_10003390_pt1 | contig 14073 bp, 9 predicted proteins | sample IncBWC19MmetaG_FD_150863 | JGI IMG/M metagenome (GOLD analysis project Ga0210403, IMG submission 150863) | Forest soil microbial communities from Barre Woods Harvard Forest LTER site, Petersham, Massachusetts, United States - Inc-BW-C-19-M | ecosystem: Environmental > Terrestrial > Soil >... | reverse complement strand
TTCTGCGGAATCGCTCGACGGGCCACACGAGTCAATCCATCGCCAAAGCGGAAACCATCGCGAGCACCGACTTTCAATCTTGGCTCGTGGCTCAGAATGCCAGCGGTTCGGATGTGTTTGTGGGAATGAATCCGATTAAGGACGGCGCCCACAGCCGGACCAAGCCGAGCATAAAGGATATCCGCCACGTCTATCTCGACCTCGACAGAAAGGGCGATGAAGCTCTCCAAGCGATTCGCAACTCAACCGACGTGCCACCGCCAAACTTCGTCCTCGACACCTCGCCCGGCAAGCACCAGGTCGTGTGGAAAGTGAGTGGATTCAGTCAGGATGAAGCGGAGTCTCTCCTTCACAGCCTCGCAAATAAGTTCGGCGGCGACCTGGCGGCAACCGACTCGACCCGCGTGCTGCGCTTGCCGGGATTCGCCAACCACAAGCTTCCCGAGGAATTTATCGTTCAAGCGCGCCAGGAAAGCGATGCGGTCTACAGGCTTCGCGATTTCACGATTGACGATGACTCGCCCGAAGCGCCCCGCCACCTTGGCGAGACCCAAGAACGAAGAAGGACGGTACCGGGCGACCACAAAAGCCAATCCGAACACGACTGGGCTTACGCGAAGCGCGCCCTAGCGCGTGGCGACGACCCCGAAGTTGTGATCCAGCGGATCGCCGACTACCGCGCAGACGGAAAAGATGATCCGAATTATTACGCACGGCGCACTGTGACGAAGGCTCAGGCTGAGCTACAACACAAAACCGCTCCACCCCGAATGGATGACAGCAGGTCCGAGGACGACGCCCGAGGGACACCATGAAGAAGAATACCGTGGTCGAGATGGAAATCCCCACACCCACGGGCAGCGATGAGCACCCCTGGACGGTGCCAGAAGCTGCCAATTTTCTTGGAGTGAGCGTGCAAACTGTGTATCTTTGGGTCGAGCGGAAGCAGATTCCCCATCTCCGCGTAATGGGTCGCAACATCCGGTTCCTCAAATCGGATCTCGAAACATTTCGCGCGTCCTTCAAACAGGAGATGGAGAATGCCTAGAGCACGCAAGTACGACGGCGTTGTCTATCGGCGGGCTGGCACCGAAATCTGGTGGATTCGCTATCGGGATCGCAAGGGCATTGCCCGAAGAGAATCCAGCTTGACCGCCGATTGGGACGACGCAAACAAGAAGTTGCGAGAAAGACTTCAGGCGAGAGACGACAATCTCCTTGAAGTCATACGAAAGGGCGAAACCTTGGCTTATGGACAATGGGCGGATTTCTTCTTGGAGAACTATTCCAAGCCGCCCGTGCGAGCTGAGAAAACGCATGAAGCGAACGAGCGGTGCACGAAACACCTCAAGGCTGCTTTTACCATGAGCCGACTGGTAGATATCACCGCCGATTCGATTGAGATGTATCTTCGTGATCGTCTTCGACAGCGAGTTCGCGTCAAGGTCAAGCTCGGTTATAAACAACTAGGGGCAATCAAGGCCACCACGATACACCAGGAGTTCAGAGTTCTCCGGCGTATGCTCAACGTGGCGGTCCGAAAGAAACTCCTAGCAGCGAATCCGTGTTCAGGCGTTGAATTCCCGGTTGCCGTGAAAGGGTTGTTCAGACCTCACTACGTCGCATGGTCGGAGCAATTAAAGATCGAATCCCATGGTCCGCAGCACTTGCGGAACATCATTCGCATCATCACGGAGACCGGATTGCGGATCTACAAGGAACTGACTCCCATGAGGAAGGACCAAGTGGACCTACACAACGCAGTCGTCTGGATACCGGATTCAAAGACACCGAATGGTATTGCCGAGGTTCCTCTCACTTCACTTGCCATCGAAGCGTTCAAGAGTCAGATGGCACTTTCGGGTCAAGGACCGTTTCTGTTTCCGAGCAATCGGAATCCGAGCGGGCATCAAACGGCGCTCAAGACTGTTTGGCAAAAGACTCTTCGACGGGCAAAGATTCCCTACTTTCGGATCTATGATCTTCGTTCCACTTATGCCACACGGCTGAGTGCCGGAGGCGTAGCTGATGAGTGGGTAACTCAGATGCTCCGCCAGAGCGACGCGCAAGTTTTCAAGAAGTATTCACAAATGAAGTTGCAGATGAAGCGCGAAGCACTGGTAAAGCTCAATCGTCGAGCCAACGAAATGGCACCGGCAGCCGCTGACGCTCTGATGGCGGCTCCAATGTGCACAGTCGCGGTGCAATAACCCATTCGTGCACAGTTCGTGCACAGTCGGGGGTAAAAACGATGAGACGGACTAGGAGTAAAGTTGGGAAGTGCTTTAGAATGAATAAAGCAGTCATTGTCGGGGCGTAGCGCAGCCTGGTAGCGCGCCTGCCTTGGGCGCAGGAGGCCTCCGGTTCAAATCCGGACGCCCCGACCAATCGTTTCAATAACTTGCGAATAGGCATGATATCGCTTTCATTGCAATGTAGTGGAAATTGTAGGTATCGCGAATAGCTTTTCCCAGAGAGTCCTAAAAACTATCGTGGGGAGGAGTCCGCAAGGCGGAGGCGGGCCGGCGACTCGAAGGTAGAACCTACGGAATCTCTAGATCGAGGGCGTAGACTTCCTGGGAACCGGTATCGTTCATGAGGAGGACCTCGCCCTCGGGTGTGAGGCCGAACCAGGTGGACCAAGGATTTACCACCCGCCGAAAGTCCTTCAAACTGGCGATTTGCTCCACTTTACGGTCGGCGAGGCGTACTCGATACACTCCTTGCTCCGCGCTGAACCCATTATCGAAGTAGATTGACTTACTGTCCGCAGACCAGTTGAGGGCACCGACCGTGGTGTTGACAAGCGCGGACCATTTCTGGGCGGAGAAGTCGAACAGCAGCAACTTGTCTCCAGTCAAAGTGGTGGAAGCCAGGTATTGGCCGTCAGGCGAGCGAAGGGTGTCGATAAGGTTATCCGACCCGGGAATGGTGGTGGTGGTCATGGTGTTCAGGTCCACCGAACGAACCGTGGAAGCGCCCGGATTGATGCTGTCGGTGAATAAGATGGAGCTGCCGTCGGGCGACCAACTCACTCCGCCGACGTTGAATTTTCCGACTTTAAGCTCACGAAGCATCCCTCCTTCGGCTGGTACTAGATAGAGCCGCCCAGCGGTTCCAGGATCGGAGCCAGAAATAGCAATCTCACGACCGCTGGGGGACCATTGAGCGAATCCGACCCAAAGCGGTGGTGACGTGAGCTGTAGCTTTTCGCTTCCGTCGATCCGGGAACGCCAGAGATTGCCTTCCGGATACGAGACGTAGCAAACCCACTGTCCATCTCGTGAAAAACTGACACTTCGCACGGAAATTCCGCCCAAGTAGGGCAGGAACTGACGCGACTTTACGTCATACCGAACCAGCTCCGAGCGCCGTTGTTCGCCAATGACATAGATTTTCTTACCGTCGAGACTCGGCTGGGGCGCATAGAAATTCAGTGGGCCAGCGGTCAATTGAACCGGCTCGCGGCTTACCTTATGAAAGAGGCTTCCCTTTTCACGGACGGCCCAGATATCCGCCCGCCCCCAGTTGTGCAGGGTTTGAAACACAAAATACCTGCCGTCGGGTGTCCAGTTGCCACTGGTAACATCGTCATCCTCATGCCAGTGCTCCAGGAGCTGCCGGTATCCTGCGCCATCCGCGGAGACTTCCGCGAGACAATTTCTGTCGGGTAGGGTGAGCGTGAAGCGAAGGACTTGGAGGTCCGGCGACCAGCGCAGCCAGTAGGCAGAAGAGTTCGGATTCGCGAGACTTAAGAACGGACGCGCACCGGCGGAACTTACTTGGGAAAGCTCAGAAGCATGGGCGACCAACAGATCCCCATTGGCCATCCAAGTGGCATCCTGTCCCGGCACGTCGGAAAGGCGGCGAGGTGCGCCGCCGACAGTCGGAAGCGCATAGAGGGGCTGATCGATCTCTGAACCGGTGAAGCTCCCCAGCACGAGTTCGGTTCTGTCAGGAGACAGATTATCCAAGGCCGTGTTTGGAAACGGCGTGGCGATGGGAACGGTATCTCCGCCTAATGCGGATACCTGAGCGACGACGAAATGGCCGCGAACAGTCTCTTGGATGTATAGCCTGGCGCCGTCGGTAAGCACAGTCGGTGTGGTCTGGCCGAAGGAATTTTTCTGCCAGCCATCATGGGTAAGTTGCGTAAAGCCGGTGACTCTGGGTGGAGGAAGAACTGGGCGAAACAACCAGGCAAGAGTACCTAGGGCCACGAGTGCGGCAACCGCGAGCGGTGCGGGTTTTCGCAAGTATGGCCGCGGGATCCCTGCTGCAGGCGCTGCCACAGCGGTCTGAACGGCCATGTTCACCGCGGTGGCGCGCCCGGAATCGAGCTGCCGGCGAAGGCGCTTGAGGTCCACACTCAGATCAGAAGCGCGCTGGTAACGAAGCTCGCGGTCCCTTTCCAAAGCTTTATGAATGATCAGTCCCAATTCGGCGGGGAGCCCGATGTTGAGCTGGACGACCTGAACAGGGTCGTTGTGCAAAATTTCGTCGAAAACAGCACCCGAAGTGTCGCCGCGAAACGGAAGCAAACCGGTAGCCATTTCGTACAGCACAACTCCGAAGGAAAACAGGTCCGTGCGGGCGTCCAAAGTCTTGCCCAGCACCTGCTCGGGAGACATGTAGGAAACGGTACCCAAGGTGCTTCCCGGGCTGGTCAATTGCTCGGAATCACCGGCTATCGTGGCCAAAGTGACCGTCGCACCTGTTCCGCCGCCCGTGACTTTGGCGCCGGCGACCTTAGCTAAACCGAAGTCCAAGACCTTGGCGTGACCGCGCTTGGTAACGAAGATGTTTGCGGGCTTAATGTCGCGATGAACGATGCCTTCGGCATGAGCGGCGTCCAAAGCATCGGCGACTTCAGTCGCAATGTGCAGCAATTGCGCCAACTCGACCGGCCGACCCCCGATCCTGTGCTTCAGGGTCATACCATCCAGAAATTCCATGACGATGAAGGGCTGACTGTCTTGCTGCCCGATTTCATAGATCGTGCAGATATTGGGATGGTTCAGTGCAGATGCAGCTTCGGCTTCTCGCTGGAAGCGGGCCAAGGCCTGCGAGTCCTTGGCGACTTCATCCGGCAGAAACTTCAAGGCGACAAATCGGTGCAGGGCTATGTCCTCTGCCTTAAAGACCACACCCATCCCGCCGCCACCCAGCTTTTCGAGAATGCGGTAGTGCGAGACAGTCTGCCCGAGAAGTGATTGGGAGTCCGCCATTTTGGCGCTCATCTTAGGTCGCGGTCAGAGGCAAGTCAACGAACTGAACTCAGGTGGATTGGGCTAGAAAAGGGATTCAACAGGACCAGGCGCCCAGTGTTTGATTAGCGCAAAACCGGACAAGTGGAATCCGTGACCCAAGGCACATGCCCGGTTATCTGACTAATCCGAAGTTGAGAAATAGTTGTGATGTAAACACGCGAAGTGCAGAACAGTTGGCCGACGATGGGAGTACTTAGTTGTTCAGGTCGTGGCCCACTCTGACAGCAGTTTCGGCGGCTGAACCAGCGTCTGCATCACCACGCAATACTGTTCAGTTTTTTCGCGCAACGCGCTCAGTTGTTCCGGCGTAGCCTGCGGAGCTTCAATGTCGAAGCGCAGCCGGATCTGCTCAAAACCGACAGGTACTTCCTTCGCGATTCCCAGGGTGCCGCGCAAGTCGAGATCGCCTTCCACAGTTACTTCAATGCGTTTCGTCGGGACTCCCATCGCGGTGGCCACCATCTGGCAGGTTATTTGCGCGCAGGCTGACAATGCACCAAGGAGCAGATCGCCGGAGCATGCGGCGGTTCCGGCTCCACCGACGCCGGCGTGTGCCTGCGCTTCATAGACGGTCCGGCCGACGGCCACTGAGCAAGCTATCGGCGTCTCCGTTTGGCCACCTTTGGCCTTCAATGTGATTCGCGAAGCCGATGGATCGTTGCGATATTGGTCTTTTAGCGGCTTCTGAACCGACCTCAGATCTGGATCCATCGTGACCTCCCGATTGTGCTTGAAGTCGTGTAAGATTACGCAGCTTGGCGCACGCTTCGTTTGAGGGACCAGGTGACTGCGGGCACGCTGAGTTCGAGCAACGGAGGTTACCATATGCCAAAGTTTGTAATCGAGAGAGAAATCCCTGGCGCCGGAAACCTCACGGATGCCGAGCTCCGGGAAATCTCGCGCAAGTCTTTAGCCGTGCTCAAGGGGATGGGACCGGAGATTCAGTGGCTCCAGAGCTACGTCACGGGCGACAAGGTCTACTGCGTCTATCTGGCCGCTGACGAAGCTGCCATTCGCGAACACGCCCGCCGCGGCGGCTTCCCTGCCAATCGCATTTCCGCCGTGCGTCGGATGATTGATCCCTCCACCGCGGAATGACAGGCCATAACTTCTCTTCAACTCAGTGACTCGGCTTCAGCACCTCCGAAACCGCTATTTCCAGGGGCATAACCCAACCCTCCAGCCATGCCGCACGCGCTGCGGGCGTAGACAATTTCTTTCGCGCCGGCTCCAGGCACTGGTCGAGTTTGGCCTGTTCCTTCACAGTCAACGGTCCCCCAATGGATTGCCGCAGTGCAGCGGCCACTCCGGCAAGCCGAAGCGCGCGTTCCGAATCCGCGCGAGCAGCAGCCAGTGCGGCGAAGGATTCCAGTCCTCGCGCGATTCCGCGCTTGTGTCCTAGCTCCTGAAACAGGCTGAGACTTTCTCGGTACAACTCTCCTGAAGCTGCATAGTCGCCTTGTTCTAGCGTTAGGTTGCCTAGATCGGCGAGCGATCCTGCAATACCCCAGCGGTCGTTCACCTCGCGGAATGCGCCAATGCCACACTCATACAGCATGCGGGCCGCAGGCAAATCGCCCTGTTCGCGCAGTAGGTCCGCTTGGTGGTTGAACGCCCACGCAACTCCTGTGCGGTCTTCTAGTTCCCCAAAGATCGCCTGGCACTCCTCGTACAACGCGTGCGCCTCCTCGTAACTTCCCTGCGACTTTCTAACTGCTGCGAGGTTGCTCAATCCTCGCGCCACCGCTAACCGGTCGCCGAGCTCTTTCCACAGCCCCAGGCTCTCCTCGAACAGGGCATTCGCCACGTCCAGCCTGCCCATGTCTCGGCCGACTACCGCCAACGCATTCAACGAAACCGCGACACTCTGCCGGTCCCCCTGCCGACGTGCGATCTCTAGGTTTTCCCGGAACAGCCGTTCGGACGCATCATAGGCTCCCTGGTTACACGCCAGAACACCGGCTGCAAACAGTGCTCTCATCCGCGCGGTTTCCTGCGCCCTCGTCGACGGCAGCTGCAACACCGCTTCCAGTCGCTGCCGCCCTTCCGTAAAATATTCCCGCATTTCCCAGAAACGGAACAGCGCCGTGGCCAGCCGAACGCCCCATTCGGAATGCTTTCCATCCGTGAGCCAGTCCAGCGCTGCACGGAAGTTGTCGTGTTCTGTTTCAAAGCGGTCCATCCAGGTTTTTACTTGACTGGCCTCCTTTTCTGTTGCGGCGTCTTCGGCGAGCACCACGTAGTAGGCCGCGTGGGCCTTTCGGGTCAGGTCCTCTTCGCCGCTGGCCGCGAGTTTTTCCAGGCCGTACTCGCGGATCGTCTCCAGCATTAGGAAGCGCAGTTCGCCGTCGGTTTGCTCGACCTGCCGCACCAAGCTCTTATCCACCATGGACGACAGCCCGTCTAGCATGTCCAGGCCTAAGTCTTCTTTGGTGTCGCACACCGATTCCGCGGCCTCCAGCGTGAACCCTGTTACGAAAACCGAGAGTCGCCGGAAGAGTCTTTGTTCCGCCTCGCTCAGAAGGTCGTAGCTCCAATCGATCGTCTGACGAAGTGTCTGCTGGCGCGCCGGCAAATCTCTCGCTCCGCTCGTCAGCAACTGCAAACGACTCGCCAGCCGGCTCCTCATCGCCGCGGGTGACAGTAGCTTGATCCGCGCCGCCGCAAGCTGAATCGCCAGCGGTAATCCGTCCAACCGCGCGCAAATTTCCGTCACCGCGGATACGTTCTCCGTGGTGAGTGCGAATTCGGCTTTCACCGCCCCAGCGCACTGAACAAACAAAGCTATCGCCGGGCATTCGGCCAGAGAGGCAAGCGCAGTCGTTGCTTTGCGGTCGGGCAGAGCCAGCGGTGGTAATGCAAACTCTTTCTCGCCCTGCACTCGCAGTGCCGCGCGGCTCGTCACTAGAATCTTCAGCCCTGGCGCCAATGCAAGCAGTTCCGCCAGCGCTGGTGCTGCAGCCAGCAGGTGTTCGAAGTTGTCGATCAAAAGCAGCATCGGGCCGTTCACACTTTTCCGCATGTATTGCTTCAAGCTTTCCTGCGGGCGTTGGCCTCCGGACTCGCGCACGCCCAAAGTTTGAGCAATGATGGATGCAACCAGGTTGTGATCGGAAACGGATGCCAGCGGCACAAAGTACACTCCGAAGGAAAACGGATCGGTCAGTTCGCGCGCGACTTCGGTTGCGAAATGGGTCTTCCCGATCCCACCTGGACCGGTTATCGTTACCAGGCGAACTTCACGTCTCTGTAACAACTGCTTGACCGACTCCATTTCTCTCTCCCGGCCTATCAGGGCCGTGCTTGCCGCGGGCAGGTTGCTCGGCCGGTCTGCGGCCGGTGCTGCCTGCAAATGGATGAGGCGGTCTCGTATGGCCATCAGATCCCGCACTAGGTCGTGCGTTGAGAAATAGCGCTTTCCCGGTTCCTTGGCCAGACAACGTTCCACGACCCAGCTGAACGGTTGAGGAACCTCCGGGTTCAGTGACGCAATCGGCGCAGGCTCTTCGTTCAAGATAGCCATTAAGGTTTGCGGGAGATTCGGCCTCTCAAACGGATACTTTCCGGTGAGCATCTCGTAAAGCACCGTGCCAAACGAAAATTGATCGGACCGGAAATCCAGATCTTGGCCGCTCGCCTGTTCTGGTGACATGTATTTATACGTGCCGACAATGATGCCGGACTCGGTGGAGCCGCCCTCCACAGGGTTCACTTCCCCCAGGCCAAGTTTCGCGAGCCCAAAATCCAGAATCTTCACCACGTCCGGCGAAACGATCAGATTCTCGGGCTTCAGGTCCCTGTGAATGATTCCGGCCTCGTGCGCTTTGGCCAATCCCTCGGCAATCTGCACGGCGATCGGGATGATTCTCCGCAAATGCAGATTGCCGCCAGCCATTAAGTCGCGAAGAGTTTGACCCTCCACATACTCAAGGATTAGAAAGTCCGTGTCATCCTGATGGCCGATGTCGTGCAATGTGCAGATGTTCGGATGCGACAGTTTAGAAATGGCCCGTGCTTCCGTGTCGAACCGCCTCCGCGCATCGGGATCCTTCGAAAGTCTCTGCGGAATCAACTTTACGGCAACCGTGCGATCGAGCCGGCTGTCCCGCGCTCGATACACTTCACCCATACCACCGGCACCAAGCGGTGAAAGAATTTCGTAAGGCCCAAGTCTTGTACCCGGAGCGAGGGGCATAAATGCCGCGATTATAACCTCGCATGCCTCCTATTGAGTACCTCCGGGTCTCAGAAGTCCTGGTTAACGCGGTGCATTCCATAGGTCGATGCAACACCATCTAGGAACTAATCTGTTCAAAGGTGGTGTTTATGATCCAACGAAAACGGTGAATCTTTGGGATTCTCTTCCAGCTCATCGCCTTGGCGCTTGCCGACTATGCAGTTCTCTTTGCCGCTGCGCTCCGCGGCGACCTTGCCAATTTTCAATTCGAGCCCGATGGGCCCTGCCAGGCGGCCAGCACGGCTTTGTGCTCGCGCAAGAGACTGCTGGAAACCCGAATCCGGCCTTGACGGACGAATTGCTCGTGATTCTCCTCGAGTTCGGCGGGCAAATAGCGGTAGTTGACGGCGACGCCAAAGGAAGCCTCGACTCCATAGGGCCGCACGTTCCCAAAGGCGTTGATTCGCTCGAGGCGGGCGCCGTTGGAAAGGTGAAAGGTGGCGACGGAATCGCAGAGCTTGCCGTCCCGGCGCGCTTGCGTGAGATAGGCGAGCGCGAGGCGTTGCAGTGGCGCCGCGAGTACGTCGCGATGGGAAAGAGGGCTTTCCAGGAGATGGAATAGGGATTCCACGGGATCGCGGCGTTTTGCAGCGACGGTCAGGTCGCGGGCGTAGTCGGCCAGCAGTGCGGATAAACGAGCCGGCGTGAAGCCATGTTCATTCTGCGCGTCGCGCAACCCTCGCGAAAAGCGGGGCAGCGGCGAGAGGGTACTGAAAGTCCTGATGTTGGGGAACTCGGCGGCCAGTTCGGCCACTACCTGCTTGATCAGGAAATTGCCGAAAGGGACGCCGCGCAGGCCCTGCAGACAATTGTTGATCGAATAAAAAATCGCGGTATCGGCCTTCTCCGACGCCAGCACCGGCGCTTCAACGCTGAGCAGCGGTTCCAGGTCGCCGGCGATCCCTTTCGACAGCGCCACTTCCACGAAGATGATGGGTTCATCGACCAGTGCTGGATGGAAAAAGGCAAAACATCGCCGATCGGCTTGCAAACGCCGGCGCAAATCGGGCCAGCCGTTGATCTCATGGACTGATTCGTAACGGATTAGTTTTTCCAGGATGAGAGCCGAGGTTTGCCAGCTAATGCGCTCGAGGCGCAGAAAGCCACGGTTAAACCACGATCGGAAGAGATGCTTAAGGTCGGCGTCGAGAACGCTGAAGTCCGCGGAACCGGACGGTAGTTCGAGCAGATGTTCTCGCAGGGCGACCAGTGTTTCTGTACCGCGTGACGCGGTATTGATGCGGCGAATGAGTTCCTGGCGGGGAGGCTCGACGGCGGTGGAGAGCGCCCCAAGAGTGCGCGCGTCGGGCTGGCGCTGGTACTCCGCCGCGGCACGATGAATGGCGGCTGGGTCCGGTGAAAACTCGGTGCAGAGCATTTCGAAAAACTCAAGGCGCCGAGGCGCGTCCATCATCGCATAGGTGTTGATGATCTCTTGAGCCAGGGCGGTCTGGGAAGCTTCGCCGCGCTCGGAGAGCAAATGACGGCACAGAAAACCCATGTCCCGGCCGCGCCGGCCTCGCAGTACCTGCAATAAGTTGGTGAAGAATCCGGGCATGGTCTCTAGGAGTATAGCTGGAACTCCTCAGCGGATTGCTGCAACGATTGTCGACTTACGGATGGACCGCGGCTGCTCTTGGCTTCGTTCATATCGCTCCGTTGCAGCGCAACTCTTGAATCTTGTCCCCTGAATATCCGAGCTTCCGCAGCCATGGCTCGGTGTGTTGGGAAAGCGATGGTGCCGGGCCGGGTGCTCTTACTTCGGCATCGGACAGTCGGAATCCGCCGCCAGTCAATACTTGTGCGCCATCGCCGTGGTCAAACTTGGTGATGAACTGGCGTCCCGTCACCTGTGGGTGGGCCAGGATTTCCGGCACGCTGAGCACGCGCCCGGCCGGTACGCCGGCTTCAATCATCAATTGTTCCCATTCGGCAGCGCCGCGGGTCATCAACACCTGCTGGATTTCACGGTTTATTGCATCCCGATTGCCTTTACGAACGTCGCGGTCGGCAAAGCGCCGGTCTGTTTTCAGATCGGGACGCCCCAGGAGGTCGCAAAGCTTTTCGTACTGATAGCTTTCGTTGGCGGCGATGTTCAGCAGTCCATCGGCGGTGCGAAAAGTGCCGGACGGGGCGGCGGTGAAGTTTTCGTTGCCGATCGGCTTGGGCACCGTGCCTGCGTTCAAGTAATTCGAAACCACCCACCCCATGGTCGCCAGCGTGGATTCCAGCATGGAAACATCGATCATGCGGCCACAGCCGTTGGCGCCAGCATCCACAAGGGCAGCGCAAATCGCGAATGCCGCGGTCATGCCTCCCACGGTATCGCAGACCGGGTACCCAACGCGCAAGGGGGCGCTGCGTTCGTCGCCGGTGACGCTCATTACTCCGGACATGCCTTGGATGACCTGGTCGTAGGCGGGACGCGAAGCTAACGGACCATCTTGGCCAAAACCGGAAACAGCACAATAGACGATGCGCGGATTGATTTTCGTGAGTACCTCATAGGCGAGCCCCAGGCGTTTCATCACGCCGGGACGGAAATTCTCAATCACCACGTGGGCCTGAGCAGTGAGTTGCTTGAAGATTTGCTTGGCCTCGTCGTGCTTTAGATTGAGGGTGACCGACTGCTTGCCGGCGTTGACTGCGACGAACGACGCTCCCATCAGGCGTGCAGCCGCGGTGGGATCCGCGCCGAGCCGGCGCGCTAGATCACCGGTGTTGGGCTGTTCGATCTTGATGACCTCCGCGCCCATCAGCACCAGCTGATAACTGCAGAACGGACCGGCGAGCACGTTGGTCACGTCCAGGACACGAATTCCGTCGAGAGGCAAGGTCATCCGCGCGTCTTTCGTATCACTCATAGCGGCGTTTAAGGCAATGCGCGCTCGCCGCTGAATGCAGGGCTCAGCCCTGGCGACGGTTCGCTCGCCAGGACGCAAATTCCTCAGACCGCTATTCCGCTGAAACCGCCTTCGCACCGCATGCTCCGGCGCGATGAGCTCGAAGCAGGTGGCCTTGATAAGGCCGCGAAGAGAACTGCGTCGCAAACTCTGCGGCGTCCAGCAATTTCTCGATATCGATTCCCGTTTCGTATCCCAGCCCGTCCAGGAAGGCCACGAGATCTTCGGTAGCGAGGTTGCCGCTGGCTCCGGGACAGTAAGGACAACCGCCCAGACCGGCCGTGGTGGAATCGAACTCGCGAACCCCAGCTTGCAGACCGGCGAGCGTGTTGGCCAAGCCGCGGCCATAGGTGTCATGGAAATGGAGCGCGATCTCGCTGGACGAAATTCTCAGTTCTTCTCTAATTTGTGTGACGGCATCCGTGACTTGATCCGGGAACCCCATGCCGTCGGTGTCGCAGAGAGCGATTCGCCAAGGGCCTTGTTCGCGCGCCGCTCTAACAGCGTTCACCAAGGCGCGAGTGGATATTTTACCTTCGAAAGGACAATGAAAACTAGTCGAGAAGCCCACCCGGATCTCGACGCAATCGCGTTCCGCTTCGCAGCTGACTTGTTTCAGTAGATCAAAAGACTCGGCCATAGTGCGGTTCAGATTTCGGTGGTTAAAGCGTTCGCTCGCAGCGATCACGAATTCCACGTAGCGGATGCCGGCCGCTACGGCTCGCTGGTAACCCTTGAGGTTCGGCACCAGCGCGGAAAAACGCACTCCTGCAAACTTGCTGACTCCGGCGATCACCGCCTCTGCATCCGCCATCTGAGGAACCCAGCGCGGATGCACGAAACTGGTCGCCTGGATATCACGAACACCCGCGCGAACCAGCTTTTCTATCAGCGCGAGCTTGTCCGGAGTCGAGACGAGCGTGGATTCGTTTTGCAGGCCGTCACGCGGAGTCACATCCAGAATATTGACCTTCTCACCCATTGCAGATCCCATTTCCTAAAAAGTTGCAGGTCTTTCGCCTAGACCGGGCAACGTTCGCCTTACTTCTCCTCAATAGCGCGTCCCGCATTCACAAAGGAAAACAGCAATCCGGAAAAAACGGTGATCAGCGCCGCCAAGTCAAGAGAATGGCTCCAATTGTAATGGACGGCTACATACGCCGTCACCGTCGAGGACAACGCCCCGCCGATGCTTCCCAGTGTGTTCATCAGCGCAGACAGCGACGCCGAGTAACCCGGCGCCAAGTCGATGCACGCGGCCCAGAAGTTCGCCGCCGCAAACATATTGAAGCCCGCGGCCAGAGCGATCATCGGCAGCGCCACCACGGTGACCGTGAGATGACTCCCCAAAAAGAGTAGCGCCGCGGAAACGCCCATTCCCAGCCACACCGCGGTCAGACGCCCACGGCGACGCCCCGCAGTTCGCCCCACGCGATCCGAGAACCAGCCCCCCACCGGCGCGAGCAAGGCCATAGCCAGAAATGGCGCGGAAGTCCATACCGCCGCCTGCATGATGTGCAGCCCGCGAACTTTCACCGCATAGAAGTAAAACCAGTTGTAGTACACGTAAAACGCATAGCCCTGGCAGCCATAACCCAAAATCAAGCCCCAAACAGACAGGCTGCCCAGCATTTTGAGCCACGGAACCTGTTGCGCCGCAGCG
>Ga0210403_10003389_pt1 | contig 14074 bp, 10 predicted proteins | sample IncBWC19MmetaG_FD_150863 | JGI IMG/M metagenome (GOLD analysis project Ga0210403, IMG submission 150863) | Forest soil microbial communities from Barre Woods Harvard Forest LTER site, Petersham, Massachusetts, United States - Inc-BW-C-19-M | ecosystem: Environmental > Terrestrial > Soil >... | reverse complement strand
CCTGGAAATTCCAGAATGTCCAACGAAGGTGAAGGGAACATGGGGCAAACATCGTTGCTGCTTGAGCAGGAAAGAGACACGTTGGATTCATGGAAAGAAATCGCGGCCTACCTGAATCGAAATGTGCGCACGGTGCAACGCTGGGAAAAGCGTGAGGGTTTGCCCGTCCACCGCCACGTGCACGAGAGAGCGAGCTCCGTCAGTGCTTGCAAGAAGGAAATCGACGAATGGCGGAAGCAACGGTCGCGCACTTCCAATGAGATTACTGAGTATCAAAAAGAGATTGAACTGGAGATCGAGCGGCTCAAAACGAGGCTTCTTGTTAAACATATGCGAGAGGCACTCGCCATTGCCTTAGACAACGATAGCCTCTGAGCAGTTCGGACATCATGGCGTAGGTAGTCTGCCGCTGTATGTCGCTCCTTGCCGCTTGCGGGCAGTCACGGGCCTGTTATTTTCCGTAGATTGAAGTTCGAACGGCACCAAAAAGGATGGGACATCGGCTGGATGAAACGATTGGCCTGCGAGATTCACATTCTCTCGTAGGAGGAACACCTCATGGCAGGCCCTTGGAAAGCCCTAACGAACACCCCTTCTTTCAGCGTGGACACAATGCTTCTTCTCACCGACGGCACGGTGATGTGCCACGAATATGAGACCGCCAATTGGCATAAGCTCGTTCCGGACGCCAAAGGCGACTATGTGAAAGGCACCTGGCATCCGATGAGCCCGATGGTGGCAAATGCGCCTTTGACGCAAAACGGACCCTTGAACGCGCCCCTGTACTACGCTTCGGCAGTGCTTAAGGATGGACGCGTGTTTGTGGCAGGCGGAGAGTACAACGGTGGCGTAAATCTCGATCTGGCAGCCGCAGAGATCTATGACCCCGTTGCCGATTCCTGGACTTCCGTGCCCGTGCCGCCAGGCTGGGCCAATATTGGAGACGCACCCTGCTGCGTCCTACCGGATGGCAAACTTTTGCTGGGGAGCATCAAGACGAAAAAAACCGCGATCTTCCATCCCGCAACAAATACCTGGACTGCGGGCGGCCTAAAAAATGACACAAGCTCCGAAGAAGGGTGGACGCTCTTGCCCAACGATTTTATTCTCTGCCCGGAAGTTAACAATCATCCGAAGGCCGAGAAGTACAAGATAAAAACCAATAAGTGGGTGAGCGCAGGAGCGGTGCCCGCAGCAGCTGATCTCGTGCTGAACGCGCCTGTCTCGATTGAAATTGGTCCCGCGATTCTGATGCCTGACGACCGAGTGTTCTGCGCTGGCGCGACCGGCCACACCGCAGTTTACAAGGTCAAAACCGGGGCATGGTTCGCCGGACCCGATTTTCCCGTGGGCACGGGCGGAAAACTGATGCGCGCGTTTGATGCTCCGGCGTGTCTCCTACCCAACGGCCGCGTACTGTGCATGGCGGGAAGCGTCATCACGACGGGGGGCAATGCGGGTTGGGCCGGTCAGCCTGCGAGCGTCTTCGAATACGATGGCACGGGTCTGAATCCGGTGGCGGGCCCCGCCAACGCTGCGACTACCGTCACTTATAACTGCCGATTCCTGCTTTTGCCGACAGGGCAAGTTCTGTATTCCACCTGTACATCGAAGCTGCAGGTTTTTACTCCCACCGGGGGACCTCACCACCACTGGCGCCCGCACATTACTCATGTGCTTAAATCTTTGCGCCACGGACACACCTACCGGCTGACCGGACGCCAACTGAACGGGCTTTCGCAAGCCAATGCCTATGGCGATGATGCGCAAATGGCGACGAACTATCCTCTTGTTCGGCTGAAGCGTGTTGGCAGCAACAAGGTTTTCTTTTGCCGCACGTTCGACCACTCGACGATGGCGGTCGCCACGGGGAAGAAAAAGCATCACACCCATTTCCACGTGCCGCACACGATTCCGGTGGGCCACTACGAGTTGGTAGTTGTCGCAAACGGGATTCACTCGCAACACGTAAAAGTCCACGTAAAACCGTGAGTCTTCTTCGCCAGGAAAAGCAGATTCCTTCCGACAAGGTCGGAACCTTTGGTCGCTACGCTCGGAATGACAATTTGTTGTGCACGATCGTACGGGGCATGCGGCGATTGCTTAGAAGGTGAAAGTGGACGCTGACTAAGGCGTCCACCCTACGGAGTGTTTATTACTGCGAGCAGCTCTCGCTTACCATTTTCAGATCGGAAACGTCCAGCCGAGTGGTCGCCGATGCGGCAGAGCCGTCGGTGGTCGCTGTGGTGACAGGAGTACCGGTTACGGATACGGTGTGGCCCACATGTTTTGAGATGTCCACGGTCTTACTGCTGACATCCCAGCCTTTACCGTCTTTTGCAGTGAGAACGAACACGTCCGTGGTGGTGCCATTGTGGAGGCAACCAGCAACCGTGACCGTGGCGCTGGACCTTTCTTTTGCCTGGTGAGAAGTTGCTGTTGCAGCCAGAGCAGTGGAGCCGAGTGCAAACGCCAGTGCCAGAAGACCAGTAGTGAATTTGATTTTCATAATTATCTCCATTGACTCGAAGTTATTCGCCAGAATTCCCATTTTGGACTCGGGAGGCGATGGGGTTACCCAAGAGCGTCCAGTTTGAAATCCCGTTTGAGCAAGGGTAGGAGAGATTTTGAGTAGTGTCTGTTCAAATTGGGGCACTCTGGCGGTTTGATGTTCGCTTTTGGTGGAGAGTTTGTGGCTAGTGGGGGCGCGAAGCCCGGAATCGGCGGTAGCTCTTCTCTTCGCTTCCTGCTATCTGATTCCTGATTTTCGATTATCTCTTGCCCCCTACTCCTTCACATGCGCCAAGGGAATCTGCGAAAACAATTGCAAATCGACAATCATGGACAGCCGCCGATCCAATTGGAAAAACGTCGCCGCCTTCCTCCCTGGCAAGACCTGAGTCACCGTCGGCACATACTTCAGCCGCAACGCCTGCGCCTCCGCGTCCACCTCCATCCAGTGCCGCACATAAATCAGGGCCTCCTGGTCGGACATCGTTTCCCACGTCTCCGCGTACTGCTTCAACAGTGCATACTTCGAGTTGTTCACTTCATGCAAGTCGTCCGCGTAGTGTTTGTAGATGGGCCAGAACTTCTCCGCCTCCGGATCCGACAGCGACATATTCTGCCCAATCACCTGCATTTTCATTGCCCGTATATCTTTCCGCAGCAAAGCAATGTCCTCGTCCGACACCGTCGGGCTGATGACCTTCTGCAGGATAACCTGCTGCCCCTGCACCGCCGCTCCCAGAGTCTTCGCCCCCGCCGCAGTCATCCCGCCACTCAATATCGTCGCCACGACCATGCCCGCAACAAACGCCCCAGCCAAACTCGCCGCTCCCGTCAGTTTGCACTTCATAGTCTTTCTCCTTACCTTTGTCGTCTTGCCACAAAGAACCACTGAGAACAGCAAGTCCGAGTGCATGTTAATACAGTTGGGCCGCTAAAGGATTACTTGCATCCCTGTCAAAAGTGACAGTGTCGCCTAGCGGGAACTGCCGATATGTTACAAGCGAGGGTTTCTCCCAGGTTGTCTGGCCAGCGATTCAGCGGGTGGCAGGCTAATCCGCGAACGCCAATTTATGCCCGCGGCGAGAAACTCAATCGGTGCTCACCGTGGCTTTCGCCCATTGTGGAACGGGAGGTCAAATGATCAAGAAGAGCACGGCAGCAGTTCTGGTGCTGAGCGGGTTTCTTTTCGCCGGCGAGGCGTTGGTCGCACAGAATCGCGCAGCCCAGACCGCGCAACCCGTGGCCGGCACCGGGAACGCATCATCGATCGATCAAGAGATCGCCATGCTGAGGTCGGACCTGCGCTCCACGCGAAAGCAAGTTATCGCCGCCAATATGAAGTTGACCGACACCGAAGCGGAGAAGTTCTGGCCGACCTACGACCAATACGTCGCCGAGTTGGTGAAGATCAACGACGCGAAATACGCTCTCATTAAAGAGTATCTGCAAAACACGAACATGACGGACGAGCAAGCCGATGGCCTCTCGAAGAGGTGGCTCGCGGTGGATGAATCCGTCATCCAACTCCGACTCAAATACATCCCCATCTTCCGTAGGGCGCTATCGGCCAAAGGCACTGCCCAGTTTTTTCAACTCGAGCGGCGCGTTCAAATTATGATCGATCTGCAATTGGTAAGCTCGATTCCGCTGATTGAGCCTTAGTTGCCTGGAGTGCCAAAAATGACGTATGCGGTAGGCGATCCAATTACAGGATCGTGGCGATCAAGCGGGTAACCGCCTTCAAACCAGCCTGGACAAGGTCACCCGAGCGCGCGTCTTCCCACCACTCGGCATCGTGCTCTTGAAATACGGACGATATTTGCTCCTTCGCCATGGCGAGCTTCAGGGGCATTGTCGGATCAACCGGCTTAGGCTCGGCAGCTTCCTTGAGTTGCTCGAGCATCTGTTGCTGCTGCTTCATGTCCAGCATGGAAATCGCGGAATGGCAGTAGGGACAAACCGAGTTGGTTTGCAGGTCGATGGATGCGCCACAGTTGGAGCAGTTCACGCTCTGCACGTTCTGTTTCAACTCCTGGATCTCTTGGGGTGAGAGCGTATGGATGAAATTCTTCTCTTTCAGGAAGTCGAAGAAACCGATGAACTTGCCGTGTCCATTTGCACATACCCAATAGTTGAACCGCGTGCTGTGGACCAGATCGTGCGCCAGTGACAGTGGGCCACCGCATCGCGGACAAGGGAGCACGTCCAACAAGGTTGGCTTGACGGTTGACGAGTGTTCACCTATGAATTTCATCAGCTTGAGCGTGGAGCCCGGAGAAAGCTGCAGGCTTTTGTGAGGATCGAACCAGAACGATTGGCAAGCTGTGCACACATCGACGGTGACCTGCGTGCCCACGCGGCCGTCCAGCGTCCAGTCGGTCATATCCTTTCCACAGTTGGGGCAGTTCATGACGGCGATTCTAGAGGATTGCTTGGATGAATGCCATCGTCCGGGAAGAATCCTCCGAACTGCCCTGGCAGACAACGAGGGTTTTTCATCAGGTGTTAGGTGATAAAAAAATCCCTCGCTGGCAAGCGGACGACGGCCGATTCATTCTGGCGTGGTCTGTCGCGAGACGGAGAGGACGCTTTGGAATTTCGGGTAAGGCGAGTGTATGAAAGTTGCTACTCGCGAACTGATTCAGAAATTCAACCGCAGGGCGAGTTGAATTTGGCGCGCCGGGGCCACAAAGCTGGGCGAGCCAAACGTCGGATTCGCCGGACTGGTGATTGCATCTCCAAAACTCTGCGGGATCCGGCCCGCGAAAGCGGCAGCTCCGTAGACGGTGTCGATGGCATTGACGTTTGGGCGGTTAAACAGGTTGAAGACTTCGGCGCTGGCTTCCAGGTTGAACCGCTCGCCGACGCTGAAGACTCTTTGCAGGCGTATATCCGTGGTGTAAGAAGAATCGCCTCGATACGTGTTGCGGCCAATGTTGCCTACGCGATCGGAGAAAGGAAAGCCGTCTCCGTTTACGTCGAACCCCGCGAAGATTGTGTAATGACGGGGACTTTGCAGAGTATTTAGCATCGAGAGTTTCCAATTGCGCAGCGGCCGGGTCCAGGAATTCGAAGACTCGCCCTGCAATGCAACGACGAAACGATGGCGGACGTCGTTGTCGCCTAAAGCGCGGTCCAACTGTGGGCGCAGATAGTCCATCGGACTGTCGGTGAGTTGAACGTCGGTCGCAAGATCGATGGATTTGGAGAAAGTGTAGTTCCCCAGAATGCTGTAGTGGTGTGCAAAGGGCTTGCGCACACTGAGAGTTCCCGCGTTGTAGTTGGAAAAGCCCGTCGGAGAGGCCATCAGCGAGAAGCCAAAATTAGGATCGGCCGGGGTAAAAGCCTGGACGCCCGTCGGAAGGGTGCCGCTCGGGAGCCCGTTGATGCTGAGATAGAGCGGTAACTTGAGTGCGTGCACGAATTGGTATCCCACGGAGACGAAGAGGTCTCTCACGATCTCGCTCTCGACCTCGAGGTTGGCTTCTTCGGCGTAAGCGTTTGGAAACTTTCTCTGCACATAGCCGAGAGGGAATTGGAGCAGCGAGCTGGGGTTGGGATAAACGCCAGTGTGCGTAAAAGCGGAGAATGCCTGGCTGGCGAGAACGGGCCCGTTAACACCTACGATTCCGGATGGCCCAAGCCCAACCAAGCTAGTGGCAGGATTGGAAAACCCTGGCAGGAGGGGTTGATTCATATAGGTAAAGGCCGATGCGCCTTGCCAAGAGACCATGACGTCGCTGTAGTCGAACGGGCCGGTGAACATGCCGAATCCGGCGCGAACAACCCCTTTTCCTTGGCGGAATGAATAGGCCAGGCCCACGCGTGGCTGCACGTTTCCGTAATTGGTGGGATTCATCAGTCCATGCAGCCGGATGTCGGCGGCGGACGGAAGAAAATCGATGTCGTAGCGCAGACCGAGAGTCAGGGTAAGGTAAGAGGCCGGCCTCCACTGGTCTTGCGCGTAAAAGCCGGAGAGCGTGTGGAGGAAATTCAGGTTCACGCTGTCGTTGAAGGCCGAAGCCGCTGGTCCGGAAAAAAGACCCGTCTCGAATGGCAGCGTCCTCTGAGGAACTTGTTGGCCGAAGTAGGATCTCGGCTCGAGGAATAGAAACTCGACCGGAGTTCCAGGGCCGAACGGCGGGGCATTGAAAGGCGCCGCACCAAAAAAACTCTGAGGAGTGAAAATGCCTCCTCCCGGTGTGAAGAAAGATGTTTGTGCGCTGATCCACACGGGCTCAAAATCTCCGCCAAACTTAAAGGAGTGCTTGCCTCGTACATAGGTGAGGTTTTCGGAAGCTTGGAAATGCTGTTCGCGATAATAAGGTACGCCGCCCTGGATGCCGCCAGAATCAAAGAGGTCGGCGACGAGGAGCGCGGGCTCAAACCCAGCGCCTACTGGATTGAGGTGAAAGGTTCTACGGCCGAAGTTGAGGATGGTTTCGGAAGTCCAGTGACTGCCGAACAGATGAAGTAAGTTCGTGTAAATGGTCTGATCTTGAATGGGGTTGTTGCGATAAAAGGAGGGCAATCCCTGACCTGGAGCAGCACCGGGTACGTGTTGATTCCGCTCATCGTTGAAGAGGTATCCGATGTTCAAAGTGCTAGTTTCACTCAGAACATGGGTCAGCTTTCCGAAGAATTTGTCATAGTCCTCAATCTGGAGGATCGATCCCAGGTTCTCAGGTTGCAAGCCAAGTATTACCTTCACCTGGTTGATGCTGGGGGTACCCGGCCCGAGGCAGCCGGGATTATCGGTGCAATGGAGGATGAAGGATGAATATAAAGGCGACTCGGCGCGGCGCTGGCCTTCGTATCCCAGGAAGTAAAAGATTTTTTCCCGCTTGATAGGGCCGCCAACATAGCCGCCAAATTGATTGAAGCGCAGGGTGTTGAAGCCGGGTGCCGATAGCAGATTGTTGGCATCCAGCCGGTTGTTTCGAAAGAACTCGTACGCAGAGCCATGCACATTGTTGCTTCCGGACTTCGTGACGGTGTTTACGACGGAACCGAGATTGCGGCCGTTGTCGGCGGTGATTGGGCCGGCGGCCACACGAAACTCCAAGACCCAGTCCTGCGAGGGACTCACGCGCTGAACACCGGAAATACTTGTGGTGTAGTCCGTGCCATCGAGACCAAAAAATGTGCTGTGCGTCTCGCGCAGGCCGGCAAAGCTCAGTTCCAAAACGGTTTCCTGAAAGGGAGACTGCGCGCCGACGGCCGTGCTGCGTCCCACGTTGGCATTGGGAGTTAAGAGGACAAAGTCAATGAAGTCACGGCCGGCGATCGGTAGGTCTGCAATCTTCTCTGTTTCGATCACCCGGCTTACTTCTGGCGTTTGCGCATCGATTCCCTGAGCTGTCTCGCGAACTTCGACCTGTTCTTTGACCGTGGTAACGCTCAGGACTACGGACCGGGAAGCAATCTGGCCCACGGAAAGCGTGAGTGCGCTCCGTGACGGACTGAACTCGGCAGCCTCTACGGTCAATTCGTAGCTTCCAGCAGACAACCCAGGCAGAACTGCGAGTCCTGCGGCATCCGAAGAGGCGCTTCGCGTCACTCCGGTCGTAGTGGTTTTGAGAGCGACTCGCGCGCGCGGAATTGCGGCGCCAGACGGATCCGTGACGTTGACACTCAATGTAGCCAATTGTTGTGCGTGGAGATCAACCGCTTGGAAGAGAACTAGAAATAAAAACGCCAGTACCTTAGGGAATGCTCTTCGTTTCACTGTTTGGCCCTCGTTTGGCCGATGCCAAGCGGCCGGCGAGACTGGATCAACCAGGGGCCCGCGATTCTCCGCTGCCAAGAAAATTGAAGAGAGTTTGCGTTGGAAAGCCGGGAACATCAATACTCCAAAAACACTAGTGGTCTGGACAAGGCGCCCCTGTCGTGATCCTTTTCACCTTTTCGCACCCGTACCTTATAACTCTCGAGTTTCAACTGTCGAGGGTCGCCCGTTCCATCTCGCTTGACCCCGGGAGAGCGGACACATACGCTCAAATGCTTAACCATGGACAAAATAATTTTTGGAACGATTGCAGAAATCGCTTCGGGAATTTGTGAAAAGAAATTTTCGCCGGTGGAGGTTGTGGAGGCGCACCTCGAACGTGTGGCGGAGGTGCAGCCGAAGCTGAACGCGTTTGTGCACCTTGATGCGGAGGGGGCACGCAAACAAGCGCTCGCGGCGGAGGCAGCGGTGATGCGCGGAGACGACGTTGGGCCGCTCCATGGCGTGCCGGTAACGATCAAGAGTTGTATTGATACGGCAGGCTGGCCGACACCTGCGGGGTCTTTGCTGCGCAAAGACTACGTGGCGCTGGTGGATGCTCCGCTGGTGACGCGGTTGCGGTCGGCGGGCGCGATTGTTTTGGGGAATACGAATACGCCGGAGTATTTGATGGCGTATGAGACGGACAATTCTTTGAATGGAAAGACGAGCAATCCTTGGAATTTGGAGCGGTCGGCGGGCGGATCGAGCGGCGGTGAGGCTGCGGCGATTGCCTCAGGTTGTTCGGCGGGGGGAGTGGGAAGCGATGGCGGCGGATCGATACGCGTACCGGCGCATTTTTGCGGGATTTGCGGGTTGAAGCCGACTCCGGGAAGGATTCCTGCTACAGGGCATTTTCCTGAAGGCGGAGGCGCGTTCGGATGGATCGGCGTGGTTGGGCCGATGGCTCGGACGGTTGCGGACGTACGTGCTTTGTTCGAAGTGATGGCGGGGCAGGATGCGGGGGACGCGCTTTCGGCGCCAGTGCCGGTACGGGCGGTGACAGCAGAAGACGCGAAGAAATTGCGGATTGGGATTTTGGAGAATGAGGCGCTTGGCAAAGCCACACCAGAAACGTCGGCGGCCGTGGAGCGAGCCGCGAAGATTTTGAGTGAACAGGGGCTTGTTGTTGAGAAGAAGAGTCTGAATGGACTCGATCGGGTGATTGAGTTGTGGTGGTATTTCTTTGGACCGGTGATCGCGGACTTGATTCGAAAAGGTGCGACGGGGCATGAGGAGGAGTTGAGTCCCATGCTGCGCGAGTATGTGGAACTGGCGACCGCGGAGACAACGTTGACTTACGACGGGTTTCTGACCGCTTGCGGGGAGCGCGACAAGTTGCGCTGGGACATTGTGCGGCAGATGGAAGATGTGAGAATACTGCTGTCGCCTGTGTCGGCGGGGCCGGCGTTTCGGCATGGAGAAGGGAATTGGCGCACGGGCGAGAACGAAAACTATCGGGATACGATGCGGTATTCGCAGTGGTTGAATTTGGCGGGATTTCCGGGAGTGGCAGTGCCGGTGGGAAAGTCGCGGGAGGGATTGCCGATTGGGGTGCAGGTGATTGGGCGGCCTTATGAGGAAGAGTTGATTTTGGCGGTGGCAGAGGCGATTGAGCGGGGGCGGGGTGCGTGGGTAGCGCCGAGCATTTAGGGTTGAGGGGGTGGGGGTTGTTTAAGTTCGGGATTGGGGATAGGTGCGTCGCCGTATTTTTCGCGTTGTTTGTTGAGGCTGGCATCGACCAGCTTTTTTGAGGTTGCAAGTTCGGTTTGGGCTTCTTCGCGGCGGCCTAGGCGGAGAAGGATTTGGCCGCGCATGAAATGGACATTTTGGTTGTCGGGGACTAGTTTTTCGGCGGCGTCGAGGGCCGTGAGGGCTTCGCGATTTTTTCCTTGGCGTTGATAGAGGCGGGCCAGGCCGAGGAGCGAAGCGGGTTGGCGGGGATTGTAGCGCAGGGCTTCACGAAAGAGATGCTCGGCTTCGGCGTCCTTTTGCAATTGGGAATAGAGCAGGCCGAGCTGTTCGTAATTGTCGGGGAGATCGGGCTCGATGGCGATGTCGTTGCGGAATTCGGCTTCGGCGCGGTCGTGGTCTTCTTTCTTCATGTAAGCGAGTCCGAGACTAAAGTGCACGTAGGGTAAGTTGGAATTGGCGGCGGCGGCGAGTTCCAGCTCGGAGATGGCTTTGTCGATTTCTTCGCGGTTGAGATAGGCCTTGCCAAGGATTAGATGGAACTCGGGAGTCTGGCTGCCGACTTCAACGAGACGGCTTAAGGCTATTTCGTCGAGATCGTTTTTGCTCGCGTTGTGGGCGGCGATGTCCAGGACGTAGAGATAAGTGAAGTCGTTGGACATTTGCGGCCAGAGTGGTTCGAGGACGGCGACGGCGTCGGCGTAGTGTTCGGTGAAGACGTAGCAGAGACCGAGGAGGTAGCGCGCTTGTTGAGAGTCCGGCTGGTCGCGGACGACAGAGGCGAGGGGTGCGACAGCTCCGGCGTAATCGCTGCGGCGGTATTTTACCAGTCCAATGTTGAGGCGAATGCCGGACATTTTGGGATCGAGCTTTGCGGCTTTTTGGAGGAGGGCAAGGGCGTGGTCCCATTCTTTGCGGCGCATGGCGATGACGCCGAGATTGGCATAGGCGGCGCCGGACTGAGGATCGACGGTGAGGACGCGGCTAAAGGCGGCTTCGGCAGTGGCCAAGTCGCCGGATTGGAGGGCGGCTTGGCCTTGCGCGAAGGACGCCTTGGGATCAATGCCGGAGACGCGACTCGCCTCACCTGTGGAAGGTTGTTGAAAAAGCGGAAGACAGGAGCTTCGCGAAAGTGGAAGCCAAAGGAAGATACAGAAAGAAGCAACCAAAGGGGTTGAGAGAGATTGCGCGAGACGGACACGGAGCTTAAAGGACATCGCTCGGTAGTGTCCGGCAGAGAAGAGAAGAATTCAAGCGGTGAGCGGCGAACGTGAACGTAAACGGGGAGAAACAGGCGGCGCAGTCACGGTAGTTCGGGAAAATTGAACTGATTTTCGACTTGACACAGACGCGGGAATGCCGTATTAATCCGATTTAATAGGTGAGATTGGGTGCGTTTCTGAATGTCGAGTGGTGGGGGCTGTCTCGGATGAGTAGCCTTCTGCGAGCGGCAGATACCAGCGGTGCCCGCGGTAGCAGGCGTAATTGTGCCCACACCAGGCCGGTAATCCATTTCAAAAATTTGGGGGAGGTAGCAAAGTGAAGGGACACGGTCATAGCTTTTATCCTGCCAGTATTGTGAAGAACCTGCCCAAGGCGGCGCGGTTGTTGGTTTGCGCGATGATCGCGATTTTGTGCACCGCGTTTGTCGCAAAGGCGCAAGACACTGGTTACATCAGCGGAACGGTAACGGACAAGACGGGTTCGGCTGTTGCTGGAGCGGACGTTGTGATTTCCAGCACGAACGGCAGCTCGAAACACGCAACAACTACAAACGCGGAGGGCGCATACGTAACCGCCGGCTTGCCGGGCGGGTCGTACGACCTCGTAGTGACGGCGAAGGGATTCCAGAAATACACGGCGAAGGATGTGGTGCTGGACGTGGCCCAGAAGCTTCGCGTGGACGTTGTGCTAACGGTCGGCGCGGTGACGGAAGAAGTGGTGGTGACGGGCGAGAGCGTGGCGCAAGTGGAAACGCAATCTTCAGCCCTCAGCGACACGATCACCGGCAAGCAGGTCAATGACCTGGTCTTGAACGGCCGCAACTTCACGCAGCTGGTGACACTCTCCCCCGGTGTCGTCAACCAGACTGGCACGGATGAAGGCAAGGTAGGCGTCTACGGCAACGTGGCTTTCAGCATGAACGGAGGCCGGACGGAGTACAACAACTGGGAATTGGACGGCGGCGACAACATGGATAACGGCAGCAACGCGACGCTGAACGTTTATCCGAATCCGGAAGCGATTGCGGAATTCAAAGTGCTGACGTCGAACTACGGCGCGCAGTATGGGCGCAATGGTTCAGGCACGGTCGAAGTGGAGACCAAGTCGGGCGGCACCACTTTTCATGGCAGCGCATTCGAATACTTGCGCAATGCATACTTTAATGCGAGATCCTGGGCACAAGGCGCCACGCCTGATGAACACAAGGCTGCGTATAACAAGAACGACTTTGGTTATACATTCGGCGGGCCCGTATACATTCCCAACCACTACAATACCGACAAGAAGAAAACCTTTGTCTTCTGGTCACAGGAATGGCGGAGAGAGAAGAGTTCAACGACGATTGGACCACAAAACGTTCCGTCCGACGCCGAGAGAAGCGGAAATTTCGCCGATCTTTGTCCTGATGTAAATGGCACAATGAACGATTGCCCAGCCGGCCCGGGAGTATCGGCCGCCCACACTGTCACGCCTACGGCCACGGGCACAGCACTCCTGGCAATTATTCCCCAAGCCAACACGACGAACGGCGGATTCCCAGCAGTCGTAGAAACCGTTGCGAGCCCGACCACCTGGCGGGAAGAACTCGTGCGCGTGGACCAAAACCTCAGCGACAATTACCATTTGACGTTCCGTTATATCCACGATTCCTGGCAGACGACGGTGCCCAATGCGCTGTGGGGCAACGGAACTAGCTTCCAGAACATAACAACGAACTTCACTGGACCCGGATCAAGTTTTGTGGCGCGCCTGAACGCAAACATTACCCCGACCTTGCTCAACGAATTCGTGGCCAGCTATACGGCGGACCACATCACGCTCACCGCCGGTGGGCCGGTGGGGCTACCCGCGGGCTTCTCGATGGGTTCGATATTCAACAATGGTTTCGGCGGAAAGCTTCCAGCCATTTCCGTCGGCAGCAACGCGGCCTATGGAGGAACGTTTACTTCGGATACCGGATATTTTCCGTGGCACAACGCCAACCCTACGTACACGTATCGCGACAACGTGACGAAGATTATTGGCCAACATAGCCTTCAGTTCGGCGCTTATGCGGCCTTCGCTCAAAAGAACGAAGGGAACTCGCCTTACGTTCAGGGCATTCTGACATTTGACTCTGGCGCCACTGCGGTTACCTCGGGAAACGCCTTCGCCGACCTGCTGCTAGGAAACATCGCCAGTTATCAGCAGACGAGCGAACAGACCCAGTACTACAACCGCTATAAGATCGTGGAGCCGTACTTCCAGGACGATTGGCGGGTTACAAAGCGCCTTACGCTAAATCTCGGTTTGCGCGTCAGCTTGTTTGGAACGTACCGCGAAAAATACCAGCAGGCATACAACTTTAACCCGAGTGCGTTTGTCGCCGGCGGTTCGCCTGCGATTGACGCCAGTTCGGGGGCCTTCGTAGCGGGAGCCGGAAATCCGTTTAACGGCATCGTTCAATGCGGCGGAGCGGGAGGAACTTCCGCAATCCCAGCGCCCGTTCTCGCGCAGTTCCCAGGGGCAACCGTAGGGTCCTCGTCGAACGCAGGTTGTTTGCAGGGGCACCTCTTCAACCCCGCGCCGCGCATCGGATTTGCGTTTGACCCCAAGGGTGACGGCAAGATGGCCATCCGCGGCGGGTATGGGATCTTTTACGAGCACACGAACGGCAACGAGGGAAACACGGAATCGCTGGAAGGCTCCGCGCCCCTCGTGCTCACGGCAGCGCAGTCCAACATCCTCGGCTATAACAACATCGGCGCCGGGACCGGAGCAGTGCCGTTCTTTCCGCTCACAGTCGTTTCCATTCCGAACAAAGCACAATGGCCATACGTCCAGCAGTGGAACCTGAACGTCCAAAAGGAGCTACCTGCCCACTTCATTGTTTCGGTGGCG
>Ga0210403_10003387_pt1 | contig 14083 bp, 19 predicted proteins | sample IncBWC19MmetaG_FD_150863 | JGI IMG/M metagenome (GOLD analysis project Ga0210403, IMG submission 150863) | Forest soil microbial communities from Barre Woods Harvard Forest LTER site, Petersham, Massachusetts, United States - Inc-BW-C-19-M | ecosystem: Environmental > Terrestrial > Soil >... | reverse complement strand
GATGTGCTGAGTCGTGTCGTTCAGGAATCCTTCAGCAGCATCGCCGCCCTGTTTGCGGCACGCCTCACTACCCCGACGCCGTTCCCGATTGCGTGGTGACCGAGCTAGTTGCACGGGTAGTCTGATGAGCCCGAATCGGAGATGTTCAGGCCCTGGCTCTAGCAGTTTGCTATTGCACTGCGGGCATTGTCGAGGACTCATAAGATCTGATGCGCAAAAAACTTTCTCCTTTCGATCACGGGCTGCTTCGGAAAGCTGGCGGCCACACTCAGACCGCAGATCCAGGAAGTCCGAGCTCAAAGGATGTGTCCGTTTTGCGGAACTGATCACGCCGCCAGCCGGGAGGGTTTGTCTGGAATACAGAGAAACCGCTCCGGGCAGTTCAACCCGAGCCGAAGGCTGCACATCAGTAACAAATCAGAAATAAATTGAGGAGACTCCTAATGCTTGAGCAATTGGTGTTGTGCTCCTGGTTCTGTGTTTTTTGGGTTTCAGCTTTCACGTGGCCGGTGGACTGATTCACCTGCGGCTTGTTGTGGCGCCAATAGCGGTGATCGTCAATTTGTTCGGCAAACGCCGGGGGAGCGGCCTGAAGTGGTCCCAAGTGGGGCTGATACCGTAGCATCACGCTTTATTCCAAGAGTTGCGCGCGTTCCGGCACTCGTTCAAAGTATAACGCCGCACTACCTGGTCGAGTCTGTCCACCAGATTTACCTCGCCTCCCTGCGCAGCTTTCTCCAAGGCTGCAGAGGCTTCCTCCAAGCTGGGATAGCTGATCCCATCGACCGCTCTGCCGTTCTTGTGGATTTGAAAGGACATCGGACTGGGCGGGTTATTTCGTTTAAGCGTCATGTCTCCTCTTAAGTGTTGGAACAGGCCTCGAAAGCTACGGCTCGTCGGTGCTCGTAGGAATCGCAGAGCGGCATGGCCGGAGCTCTCAGGATGCGGAGCTTTGGCGGCCGTCAGGCCTCGGGCGAGATGCGCCTTATTCGACGGGTGACCCGTCATAAGCGTGCACTTCTCCATCGGCTTAGCCCGGCACACCGGGCAACGCACGGACAATGTCCGTCTTTGCTGTGAGCGGCCAGTTTTCCACACTCTAAGTATTCAACGTCGCTGAGTTAAGAGAATGGTCAATTTTGCTCGTTTGCGTATCGCCTGCGTCAAGACGGGAATCTAAGGTCAAGGTCAGACAACGCAGACCGGCAGAACGCATTTGGTTAGAATTTGATCTCTCGTCCCACATCCTTCTCACTCTCTGAGCGAGAAAGGCGCGTCCTGATCGCCGGTTGCCAACTGAGCAGTGATGGCCGGGCCATGGTGCGCTCAATATCGTGGCCTGCCTGGACGGCGAAGGTGTGTCGGCGTTCGGCCTCCAACATCTCCGGCGAGGCGTTTTGCGGGGTACATTCAGTACGAAATGGACTGTAGCCCACAGAAAGTGCGTCCCGTCAGACTTGGTTACGAGCGCATCAACAAACTTCAGCACCCAGTCAGGCAATTCCACGTGCTCCGCCAGTATGACGATTGGGATCTGCGGCTTGATCTTCTTAATCTCCGCTGCGACGACCGCATCATCCAAAGATCCAGATGGCACTCGAGCACAATTGCATCCAGGGGACGCGTCATAAAAAGCCGTAGGCCCTCTGAGCCGTTGCAAGCGGTGACCAGTTCATATCCGTTCTCCAGCAACAGACTCAATTGAGCCAGATCCCGGTGGATACAAAGTAGGGTGCTGTTGGTAGCCAGGCTGGTTAGCTATATATCTGGGTTTCCCACAATTCTGCCCAAATTGCTCACGGCCGCTGCTGTGTGAAGCGAGCAATACTGACCAGAAGTCCACATCCATATGGACTACCGTTGGATACGGTATCCGTTCTCGTTGTGAGGCACCTATGAGCAAACAGTACCTTCATCTCTCCGCCTACCCGTGTGACACTTGCGCCGGCCCAGTGATCGCTGGCTCGATCGGTGTGCGCGAGAATGAAATATCGAAAGAGACCGACTTCCGACAAGTGGGAGCGATCTGTCTCTCGTGCGGCCATCGGCAATATGCAGCGACCAAGCCAGCGCGCGTCCGTCACTTGCTACCTATGGAGTGGGCACCGCACGATCCAAGGGTTCTCGCCTAACAAACGCTTTCGGGGAAGCACTCAATCGCGGAGAACTACATTGAGGCGACCTGCGAGTGCCCGCGAAGCGGCAAGACTGAGACTGAGCTATCTTGCTCAGACCTTGACATCTTGAAAGTGAGAAGCTCTCTATCAGAACAGACGGGGTCTTCTTCTGGTCTCATCGGAAATAGTGCCTCTCCATCGGCGTAGTCCGCACCAGCAGAGCATAACCGGGCACGCGTAAGGATCATAGGGCAAAAGGAATCACAATGAGTATCACTCGCTCCATTCGTTCGTCGCTGGTTGCGCTCGCACTGCTCGCCATCTCGGCCGCAGCCTTCGCGCAATTCAGCATCTCCGTATCATTCGCTCCGCCGGAATTACCGGTCTACGAGCAGCCTCTTTGTCCGGGCGACGGCTATCTGTGGACACCTGGATATTGGGCCTACGCCGGCGATGACGACGGTTACTACTGGGTGCCGGGCACATGGGTCATGGCTCCGGAACCTGGACTGCTTTGGACTCCAGCATTTTGGGGCTGGGCAGGCAACCGATATGTCTTTAACCAAGGTTATTGGGGTCAGCAGGTAGGTTTCTACGGCGGCGTCAGCTACGGCTATGGATATTACGGCGATGGCTATCAGGGCGGACGCTGGCAGAACGGACAGTTCTACTACAACCGCTCGGTCAGCAACGTAAACGTCACGAATATTCACAATGTCTACAACACAACCATAGTCAACAGCACCACGATCAACCGAGTCAGCTACAATGGTGGCACCGGTGGCATCAGCGCGCGTCCTACACCTCAGCAAGAATCAGTGGCACACGACCGGCACATCCCGCCTGTGGCCGCTCAAACGCAACATGAGCAGGCAGCCCGGACGAATCCAGAACAGCGAGCTTCCGTGAACCATGGCACGCCAGCAGTCGCCGCTACGCCGAAACCTGGAGCATTCAGCGACCGCGCCGTTGTGCACGCGAAACAAACGGGAGCGCCTTATAACGCGCCGGTGAATCGTGCGGCGGTTCAGCCACCGGTTAACACGCCGGTCGCGCATCCGGGGATTGCTGGTCGCTCGGACCGGCCTTCGGACCGGCCTGCTACCAATAATCAACCGGAGTCGAACCGTGCGCCGTCAGCACGACCAAATCCGCCGGAAAATAAGCCGGGACCGGGCCGACAGCCGACGGCTGAGCCGAAACGCCAACCAGAACCGAATCGTGCACCATCAGCCCAGCCGAATAATCAGCCAGGCCGCACGGAGCCCACTCAGCGGCCGACGACTCCTCCGCCGAGCGAACGTTCGCAACCCGAACGCACGCCTCCTTCGGAACCGCGAGCACAACAACCACAGCACGGCCCGTCCGCACCGAGTAAGCCGGAAGAGAAGAAATCTCAGGAAGAAAAACCGAAGCAGAACGAGAAACAATAGTAGGAGATCTTGCAGAGTTGGGATTGAATACTCTGGGCACTCTGAGGTTCTTAGGGTGCCTTTTTTTCGTTCAACTGATTCCAGTCGTGAAGAACGACGATAAGCAGCGAACTGTGGACGTGCCGCCTCCGTTGTAGTGACGAAATCCAATTTCCTAAACCGACGCAGTGAAGGGGCCTATGGTACGCAAGTGGAACATTACCGTCTATCGATTCAGCGGATTGCCCCATCGCGGATGACAAGTAAACAATGCTCTTCGCTTCCGTCCCGCGTTTTTCCGCCAAAAATTCCATGCTGGGATGACGGTCAGGACTACCGGGACAAAGAACTCAATCTTTTCGCACGGCGATACTCGCCGCTGATGTTTTTCTACGTTCAGAGCGGCACATAAAGCTCACGGCTTCTTCATCGTTTCGAATAATCCGATACAGGAAGATATTTAAACAAAATGCAGCAAGGTAGGGTTTCGCTCGATCGCGCTAATCGTGCTCTGCTTCCACGAGCGAATGCACTGCACGACCCGATCGAGCTCGCCATACAAGTCCGCAGAGATTGCCTTTTTGGCTTTCCCGGCTTGCATAGTGGGCCGTTGCTCACTAACAAGATGGTCAATACTGACCAGCCTTAAAATCCACCTTCAGTGAATACTAGAAACAGAGAAATTCGAACCAGTGCGGGTGTTGTTTTTTGGGCCAGCTGGCAATTGGCTCATATTTCGTATGCATTTTTCATCGAGTCAGGGGCCCAATGTCGTTACCGAACACCTTAGTACCGAAGTCCCTCTTGGAAGTTGTCAGCCCGCGCGCCTTGATTCAAAAAGGGACTTTACCGACTCGCTCCAGGTCGCACTCGAAGCCATCCTTGCCCAGTCGAATTGCGGTGATCGGGAACTACCTACCGCGGCATTGTGGAATCGCCACGTTTACGACTGACTTGTGCAACGCCATTTCCGCGGAGTATGGGACTGCTCGGCTGTTGGCGCTCCCAGTAAACGATACGGATGAAGGATATGACTACCCCTCACGAGTGAGATGGTCGCTGTCCGAGGACGACGTGAGCTCGTATGAGGAAGCGGCTGACTTCCTGAACTTCAACAACATCGACATGGTCTGCCTGCAGCACGAGTATGGGATCTTCGGTGGTCCAACGGGGAGTCACATTTTGCATCTGCTGCGTGGCCTTAAGATGCCCGTCGTGACAACCCTGCATACGGTTCTGCGAGAGCCCGATTCCAACCAACTGATGGTAATGCAGGAAATCGTAGAGCTTTCGGACCGTCTGATTGTCATGAGTCGGCTCTCGTCCCAGTTTCTACAGGAAATCTTCAAGGTGCCTGGCAGCAAGATCGACATCGTTCCGCACGGCGTTCCAGATCTGCCGTTCTTAGATCCGAATTTCTATAAGGACCGCTTTGGCGTCGAAGGAAAAGCAGTTCTGCTTACGTTCGGCCTGCTCTCCCCGAACAAAGGAATCGAAAACGTAATTCAGGCTTTGCCGGAAATTCTGTCCAAACACAAGAATGTCGCTTACATTGTGGCGGGAGCGACACATCCTCACATTCTGCGTCGCGAGGGGGACCATTATCGAGCCAGCTTGCAGGCTTTAGCAAAGAAAATCGGAGTGGAACCGCAAGTTACCTTCCACGACCGTTTCGTCAGTCCGGAGGAAATGGTTGAATTCATTGGTGCCGCAGACATCTACATCACTCCTTACAGACATGAAGCGCAGGTAGTTTCCGGCACGCTCGCCTATGCTTTAGGTGCGGGCAAGGCGATCATTTCGACCCCGTATTGGCACGCGATCGAGTTGTTGGACGACCGCAGAGGCGCCCTGGTGCCATTCCAGAATCCAGGTGCCCTCGCACAGAAAACGATTGAACTTCTCGATACTCCTGCGATACGACATGCCATGCGTAAACGCGCGTATCTGTTCGCACGAGAGATGATCTGGAAAAGAGTGGCGCGAGGTTATATGGAAAGTTTCGCACGGGTTCGCAGCGAGCGCATTGCGAATCCCAAAGTCCAGTTCTCGGCACGCGTCTGCAAGAAATCACTCGATCAGTTGCCAGAGCTGAATTTGAATCATTTGAATCACATGATCGACGAGACGGGAATGTTGCAGCACGCGATCTTCACAATCCCCAACCGCGGTGAGGGATACACAACGGACGACAATGCACGCGCCCTTATCCTTGCCGTGCTGCTGCAGCAATCGGGAAAAGATGAGCCACTGAAGGATCAGGTGGTGAAACCCGATTCACTTTTCTCAAATTCCGCTGGCCTTTGTCTATCATTCCTGGAGCATGCCTTCAATCCCGCCAAAGGCAGATTCAAGAATTTTCTGCGCTATGATCGCCGATGGAAAGAAACCGTAGGCTCCGAGGACTGTCATGGGCGAGCATTGTGGGCCCTTGGAACGACTCTAGGCCGATCTCAAGATCAAGGATTGAGGGGCGCAGCCGGACGTTTGTTCGAGTTTTCTCTCCCCGCGGTGGTGGAATTCAGCAGTCCGCGTGCCTGGGCCTACGCACTTATCGGCATTCAGGAATATCTCGGTTCGTATCCGGGAGACCGCGATGCGCAAAGAGTACGATCCATCCTCAGCGGGCGACTGCTCGACATGTACGAGTCCATCCGGCGGCCGGAGTGGAAATGGTTCGAGAACATTCTAGCCTACGGAAACGCGCGACTACCCCAGGCACTGCTGCTGGTAGGTTCTGCTTGCCCGGACGATCGAATGATCTCCGCCGGACTGGAATCGCTGGATTGGCTCTCACAAATGCAACGCTGCGAAATCAATCAGCACTTTGTGCCTATCGGTTCGCAAGGCTTCTACCACCAGGACCGTGAGAAGGCCCGTTTTGATCAACAGCCGCTCGAAGCCGCCGGCGCAGTTTCTGCGTGCCTGCAGGCGTACCGCGTAACTGGCGACAGCCGCTGGCGCAACGGAGCTTGGTCGGCTTTTAACTGGTTCCTCGGAGACAATGACCTGCAATTGTCTCTCTATGATTCCGTAACTGGTGGGTGCCGCGACGGCCTCCATCCCGACCGCGCCAATGAAAATCAGGGAGCTGAGTCAACGCTATCGTTTCTTATGGCGCTCCTCGAAATGCTCTCTCTGCAAGAAACCGAGCCAAAGGAAATTCTTTCATGACCGTACCCGCAGAAAAGCAGGCGAGCCTGCTGAGCATTCGCTTCGAACCGCCGCTTCTTCGCCATCCCACAAATCCGATCCTGACCAGTAAGGATTGGCCATACCTTTAATAGTGTTTTCAATGCTGGCGCAACATTGCTTGCAGCGCACAACGCTGTTGCTTTGCCGCGTGGAGGATCGACGAGGTTTGTCGCGACTGCGGCACTCCCGTACTCGCGACAAATGGGAGCGCAGGGCGAAAGACGACGAAGCACTCCGCTCCGCTGAGTAGTGCTCTTGTAGCTCCATGTCTCGGATGGGGAGTCAACGGCTCAGCTCCCAAACGCTGAAACGGGATAACCCAGGAACTCTGAACTAGAGAATCGTGTACTCCCCTATGCGCGTCAAAGTGCACGTGCTCATCCGCGTGATGCGGTTTTCCGGGTTGGCCATCCGCTGAAATGTGCGGAGCTACAACATGACAAGGGCAAGAATTTGTACGCGTGGTGACCGCTCCGCAAAAGACCGGCACGCACGTTAGTGTGCCCATTCCTCCCGATGTCGCAACAGAGTTGCTAACGGTGCTCAACGGCAACCCCGAATAGGTTTCTTGGTCCGGTGAAGGTGAGGGAGAAAGCATTACAAAGAGTTGGTCTAAGCTGTACCTAGCGCCGCTATTCAAGGCAGCTAAATTATCCAGCAATGGCTATCTGAAGAGTCACCGTCTCCGCGATACCTTCGCGGTGGATCTTCTGGAGAAGGGCGTCCCGCTCGAGGAAGTCTCCAGCAGGCAGGACCGGCTAGACAGCCTGGTCACCGGCACATGGGCAAAAGGCTAAGAGCGACTCAATGGGACGAGAATATATATACAAATCCTGCCAGTGAGAAAACAATCAGGGCGTAAGGCCACAGGGCAAGCGTCCGCGTCAGGAGCGGCACGTCTAAGCCTTCATCAATCACGATACACTCCTTGGGCTTATTAGGCGTCATGGGCCGGGGCAACTTGTGCAGTGGGGTGACACTTAATGCAGATCGGCAGGAGAATCTCCCATGTCTGCCCTTCGTAGAAAAATGTGCAATTTCGATATTTCAATTCCTTACCGCAGTCAGGGCATGATTTTGTAGCCCAATGAGCCCTTGCGGTCTTTAAGAATTCCATGAACGCCTGGGAAATCAAATTGTCTAGGCTATTCACAAATGGCCTTCAATAGAAGCATCAGAGGAGGGTAGTGGGTAATGAAGTTTAAAACTGAGCAATACGGATCATTTTGCGCGCCTCTCAAACGTGGTCAATACTGAACAGCCCTGCATTTTCATTTTGGTCTACGCTGCATGTGACCGTCCAAAGGAGGCACGTATGGGGGGTCACCCATTCCACGAAATACCTTGCTCAATTTGCGCGAACCCCGTGGATCTAACTGTCGATGTGTATGCCGACGAGTACGGTAGGGCCGTGCATGAAGACTGCTACGTCAAACACATAACCAGCAACAGAGGAGACAGGGCTGCCAGTTGATAGTGGAGCGGGCAAGAGTTGAACTTGCGCCTGTGCGCGAAAGGGAGTGTGTCTTTCGCCTCACTGTGCTGCGTTACACCACCGCCCCAAACGGGTTGCGGTTTGGCATCAAACCTTCGGAGAAACTACCCGCGCCCTCTCCTTTATTTCGTTCTGGCCCCGCTTGATCAGTACTCAATGACCGACGTGAATTCTGAAATCTGGCCCGCAACTCTCCTCGCAGTTCCGTTTCGGAGGAGCCGAAGTGATTACAACCGCAGCGCGGGGCCGAAATGGCTTTCTCTGCCCTGTCGAGCGATCATGGGGCGCTGCAACAGATGATCACGGGACTTCTGGAATGCCACAATCCGGTCTCCCGTTTGTTTTAATCCGGCAGCTGCAGAACCTATGTGCCCTCTATCTGATGAAGACCAGGCTGGTACTGGCGGGAAGGTCAAAAACCGAGATCGTGCAGGCCATCGAAGCGGCACTGGATAAAAAGGATCGGCCCGCTCTCAAGCCTGGAGCAATGGCGTATAGGACGTCAAAGCACCAGTACCTGAGCGCCGAAGCCAAACACTGGCATCCGCACCTAGTGCTTTTTGTTCCAGGAGACGCGGCAACAAGCTGCGGGGCCAATCTGCCAGGCTCGCCTCTGATTGCGGCGAATGATCCTGAAGAACACGCGACCATTTTCTCATCTGAAATGGGCCAATGGTCAGACGGTTCCGCAGCTCCAGCAGGGAACCCCTGATTGCTAGCCTATTTGGGCGAGGAGTCAGTGCACACTGAATACAGCCGGGGCCATACCGTGAACGAGGGAGCACGGCTCGCTTCCAGAAGGCGAAGTATTTCTTCAAAAAGCGCTCCCAGTTGTTCTTGGTCGTGTTCATTGGAGGCGAGTTCGCAGAGTCCCATCCACTGCTCTTGATTTGTCAGGTTGGAGCCAGCTTTCTTGTGGTATTGGCAGTTGTGCCATCGCCGGTATCCTCTCATGTTGAGATAGGACCTAGGCCGCTGCTGGGTGTCCCGCTGCATCCATGTAGCCTTCCATCGCCTGGGTCAACTGCGAATCCACTTCGTCCGCGATAGTCATGACATCAGGCAACAGCAAGCTGAAGTCCAGCGCTCTCAGATTTTTCTGCAACGTCCCGAAGAGGGTCACCTGGAGTATTCGTGAGTCCTGCACCAGCATCGCAGAGGTGTAGCCTTGTGACCTTCGCAATTTGCCATGGGCAACGGCAGCCGGGGAGCCGATGAAACCACCGTCCTGTATGGTGATATGGGGTGATCTCAGGCGCACAATCAAGTCGTCAATCAGCTTGGAAAGATATCCCGTGCGCTCTTGATCGCTAAGGACAACGCGGCTAAGCTCGATGTTATTTTTGACCCTCGCCAGCCAGTCTTCGACGATAAGGCTGGTGCAACGCTGTAATATACCCGCCACTCTTTCCTTTGGCGTCGGGACCATGGGTTTGCGAGTGATCAGTTTATCTTGAACGAGTTCTGCGAGGACCTTAGTCTCGAATGGTTTCACGAAGATTTCATCCGCCTCCAGAAGGATGGCGTCCATCGCACTCTTCACGTCGGGGTAGCCGCTGACCAGCAGCGTAAGTGCCTTGGGTTGGATGTGACGCATCGCCGTAATCACCGCAAAGCCGTCGCTGGGGTTCGGCATGTGGAGATCAGTGATTAAAACATCGAAACTCTCTGTGGTGATCAGTTTCAACGCCTCTGTCACGTTCCTGGCAGCGACCACGTCGAAACCCTTGTGCTCAAGGGTCAGTGTCATCATGTCGCGAACGGCATCGTCGTCATCCACAAGCAGAACCTTGTGGGAAATGCGCTGTTCGGTCGGAGTCATACAGCACCACCTCTCGTCACGAACCAAATCCAGTATGGTTAACGTGCGTCGTGGAATATGTTCAAAAGTGAACAGTTATAGAGATGGTCAACAGAGGTTCACTCCTCACGATTTGCCCACGTCACGGTCTCAGAAGCAGGTCTTCAGATGGAACTCATCCATTCGGTTTGACAAGTTGCGCTTTCTCTGATTTGAGCGCTCCACTGGTGAAGCTCTCCATTGTTTGCGTCAACTGCGAATCCACTTCGTCAGCAATGATCATGACATCGGGCAACAACAGATTGAAATCCAGCAGGTTTAGATTCTGATGCAGTGTTCCAAAAATAGTCACTTGAAGGAGTCGTGATTCATGGATCAGCATGCCAGAAGAATAGCCTTGCTTTCGTCGAAGTACGCCATGTGCGACGGCGGCGGGCGACTCGGTGGCGGCACTGTCCTTATTATTGGGTATCTTGCCCTTGCCCAGACGTGCCACTAGATCGTCAACCAACTTGGGAAGGTGTCCAGTACGCTGATCATCGCTGAGATGAAAATGGGAGAGTTCGGGCGTCCTCTTGGTTCGTGTCAACCAATCTGCGATTAGAGAGGTCTTACACCGTGTAAGTATCGCAGCCACGCTCTCCTTGCTGGTAGACGGTGGTTTCTCATGCAAAAGCGGAGGCGTTTGCGCGATTGGTACTGTAAGTGGAGCAGCCATTTAACACACCTGTCTTGTAACGACTAACGCCACCATAGTCCTTTGGAGCATTCCCAAACTGCTCAATTGTGAACACTTGTGCGAATTGGCAGAAAGCAAGTTGGGGCTGCCACGTTGTTAACACCATAGCCTTCACCAACTGGAGTGGCTGGTTCGGGGCGAATCACGGGCTTAACCAGAGACGGAGGTCTAGTCCGGGTCTAACAGCCTCGACGGATTCTCACAGAAACTATGTACATCAAGTCTCGGCTATCACCCGTTGTGCCCTTTTTGAAACGTGAACCACCCATTCCCAGGCGTCGCTCGGCACCCTCCGCCACAGAATGACCAACGTCACAGAAGGCCGCTTATGTGCCTGGGCACACAACCCGACCGGTCCATCAGCAAAGCAAAGTGGGAGCGACACGACGCGAACTGGATAGCTGAATCAGGATTCTTCCACACGCTTGGACGATGGCAATGGGAGCAAAGAGTTTCACCGGCTGAATCTACGATCATCTGCTTCTACGCGCGCAGCAGGTGGGTGCGCCGGATTGTGTAATGCATTTCAGGCGTCATTCCGCACTACCTTATCATTGCTTTCTGACGAGACCGCACTTTTAGTGGGCGCGCCATATCGGCGTGTCACTCGGTGACATGGCTGCCCGACACCCATGGGCAGCGCTGGCGTGCTCGTTCATTACCTTGGCCGCTTGGGTGCGGCAACTGCCGTTCTGGCTGTTGAAATCCCGCGTGGTGGCGGAGTATCTACAAAGCAGGCACTTGAACGTGCTATAACCTTTCATCATCGTGATGGTGTAATGTCTCATACCGTCAAGTGTAGTCGCTTATCCGGCATGAGTCCGAACTAAAGTTACGCTCACAACTGTTCATTCCCAATCACAGGTATAGCCTGCCGCATCTAAACGAACACTCACAATTTAAGAACTCTATGAGTCCAAGGAAGCAATCCAACAACTGGGCATTCAAGTGTCGTAGCCGACAGCGACCCCTCTGAGGCTTTTGATTCTCGCGCACTTGTGGAGTCAGCCCCAAATGTCGAGCTAAGCTAATTCTTCGTTTTCCGGTCTTGATCGGAGGGCGGCGCTCCTGCGCAGAGTCTGACATTCGAGCACTAAGATACGGCTCTATGTCGGATGTTAGCTCCCCGTCATCAGCAACCCATCCCAAAGTGGGACCATTTATAGCAAACACTGTGCCCTATATGCCACGTTGGTAAATTGGTTCCAAGGAGTTAGTCTGCCTTTCCCCGAAAGCTAGTCTGTTCCGTTTTCGGAACGCTGAACAATTGCTGATCTTGACGTGCCGAACCTTGAATAGAATAATTGATTCATACACCGGGTTTTTGGGTTCCTTTAGCATTGAAAGGGGGCCGATTCGTGACACCCGTGGCAGCGGTCAAGAAACACAGTAAGTTCGACCTCAAGACCTTTCTTTCGACCATCAACGGTGGCCGGACACTCGTGTCCGCACCTAAAAAGCAGACAATCTTTGCTCAGGGCGACTCGTCCGATTCGGTTTTTTACATACAGAAAGGGAGGATAAAGCTCACCGTCCTTGCAAAGAACGGAAGGGAAGCCACAATAGGTATTCTGAAAGAGGGCGATTTCTTCGGAGAAGGTTGCCTCGCAGCACAGCCTCTTCGCATGTGCACCGCGACCGCAATGACCGATTGCACGCTGATGCGGATCGATAAGAAATCCATGATGGAAGTGATCCACCGGGAACACTTGTTCTCCGATATGTTCGTAGCCTACTTGCTGACGCGGAACATTCGATACGAAGAAGATTTGGTTGACCAGCTTTTCAATTCCAGCGAGAAAAGATTGGCTCGCATATTGTTATTGCTAGCCCATTTCGGCAAGGACGGAAAACCGGAAGTTGCGATTCCCAAGATTAGTCAGGAAACTCTGGCAGAGATGGTGGGTACGACGCGCGGGCGAGTCAATTTCTTCATGAACAGGTTCAGGAAGATGGGCCTCGTTCGTTACAACGGGGGGCTCGAAGTTCACCCTTCGCTGCTCAACGTCGTGCTCCACGACTAGCTTCCGCTATCCTGAATCCGAAGCCTGTCCTGTTTCCGACTGCTGTCTGGCAGTAGTCAAGTCGACGCAAAAAGGGCGATCTAGCTGGCATAGAAAAAAGTCTCACCGCGCTGAAGTGCCTTGATCGCATATGGCAACTTGCTAATTTCCGACTTTGACATGGCTCCACGCAGACCTGCGTTGCGAGCCAATTCCATGATCTCAGAGGAAAGGTTCAATGTAACAAGCAGGATTGGGATGTCTGTACCAGATTTGGCGATTTCCTGTGCTGCTTGTACACCGTCCATCTGCGGCATCGAGAAATCCATCAATATGAGGTCGGGAGCAAGTTGGTGGGCCTTTTCTACAGCATCAGCACCATCGACAGCTTCGCCACAGACCTGCCACTCTGAGTTCAGTTCGACCAACGTGCGCAGCCCGCATCGAATGGGTAGGCTGTCGTCTGCAATCAAAATTCGCGTCATAATGGGGCTCCGTTTAGTAAGGCAACACAAGAACCTGCGCGGCCTGTAATGAGGTTTTGGCGAAAGTGGGAAGGCGGGAGAAGAGAGTGAGGAACCGAACTTAGGCCCTCGAGGCCCGGCAAACTGAATCACTAAAAGGTTGGCAAGAATTGGGAACTCGAGGTGCGATCTCTCCTTCGTTCGGTACATACAGGACTGCCTTGGTCGTTACAATCCGCATAAGATAACCTTAGTTCATGTGAGAAGCTGCTCAATTGTGAACAGTCGCGCCACCTCGGGGAAAATGCGGTCGGAGAAGCCGCAAGAGGGCTCGGGGCATGAAGGCGCTCGATTCTCGACTCGGGAGTAGCGAATGACGTCTAAAGATTTGATGACTCAAGTTAAGTCCACGAAACCGGGCGTACTTGCGAGGCCCCCAGGTCGGATATGGAGCGGGTGGTGGTTCTATGTCGCGCATTGAACTAGCTAGAGATACCACGGACGAATCACATGCACGGACCTACATAAAACGCATCGATAAAGTGCAGAGGGGATCCCTAACCGATAATCCAACGCAAGGCTTTGCGTGCGAACTCGATGATTTGCGGCGCTCAGGTTTGGCGTCACCCTCCCAAAACAAATACAACTTCGAACGACATTGGGATAACAGAGGGGCTTCCTGAGATGGAATACTTGGTCGTTGGCACCCCGCCGATTAGACGGTCGTGTTTTTCTGGGTTTCACACTGGCTCGCCCGTGATGGTTTGGCTTCCGTCATGTCCTGAAGCTGAACCACTGCGAGATCGGTGACGTGGTTCGCTACATACGCGCCAGTAAAGCCATCGGAATCGCGGCAT
>Ga0210403_10003383_pt1 | contig 14096 bp, 11 predicted proteins | sample IncBWC19MmetaG_FD_150863 | JGI IMG/M metagenome (GOLD analysis project Ga0210403, IMG submission 150863) | Forest soil microbial communities from Barre Woods Harvard Forest LTER site, Petersham, Massachusetts, United States - Inc-BW-C-19-M | ecosystem: Environmental > Terrestrial > Soil >... | reverse complement strand
CGCTCCGGACCGCAAGGCGGTGATTTTTCAAATCGATCTGCCGTTGCAGGCCCTGACGCCGGGATTCTATGTGTGCCAGGTCAACGTCCTGGATGATGTTGCGGGAAATTTCGCTTTTCCGCGCTCGCCGATTTTGGTCAAAGAGCCGGCTCAAGTTAGCCCGACGAAAACTCCTGCTGGCAAATAAATTCTTCGTGCGGTCACGACGCCGCGGTTACTCGCGGTTCTCGCAAAAAGTTAGACACCTCCTGGGTGAAACGGTCCTGCTGCTCGATGTTCAGCAAATGCGCGGCATCGAGCTCGACGTAGCGCGCGCCGGAAACGCGCTGCGCGATGAATCGCCCGTCCGCCGGCGGCGTGGCGGCATCGTGCGTGCCGGAAATCACCAGGGGCGGCGCGGTGATTGCCGCGATGCTTTCGCGCAGGTCGACTTCGCGCAGCGCCTCACAACACGCGATGTATCCTTCCGTGCTGGTGCTTTCCACCATGTGCTTCATGCGCTCGACAATTTCCGGCGAGCTCTCGCGGAATCGCGCTGTAAACCAGCGCTCCATGGCCCCGGCCGCGATTGATTTCGTGCCGCCCTTGCGCACCACTTCGATCCGCGCATCCCAGATTTCGTCGTTGCCGATCTTCGCGCCCGTGCTGCACAGCACGAGCTTGTGCAATCGCTTACCGGCGTGAATGCCCAGCCACATGCCGGTCACGCCGCCCATCGACAATCCGCAAAATGAAAAAGTTCCGAGGTCCGTTTCATCCGCCAGCGCCAGCACGTCGCGTCCCAATTGGTCGAAGGAATATGGCCCGGGAGTGACCTCGCTTTGCCCGTGCCCGCGCGTGTCGTAGCGCAGCACGCGGAAATGTTTCCGCAGCTCCGGCATCTGCGCATCCCACATCGCAAAATTGGTGCCCAGCGAATTGGAGAGCACCAATCCAGGGGCGTTCGCCGCTCCCTCGATCTGATAATGAATGTGACCGCCGTTGATGTGTGCGATGGGCATAGCTGCTAGACGCGCTCCAGAATTACCGCGATTCCTTGGCCGACGCCGATGCACATGGTGCAGAGCGCGTAGCGCGTTTTCGTGCGCAGGAGTTGGTACATGGCCGTAGTTACCAGGCGCGCGCCGCTCGCGCCAAGCGGATGGCCGAGAGCGATCGCGCCGCCATTGGGATTTACGTGCGGCGCATCGTCAGGAACGCTCAGGGCGCGCAGTACCGCGAGCGCTTGCGAGGCGAAGGCTTCGTTCAATTCGATGACGCTCATTTGATCGAGCGATAGTTTTGCTTTCGCCAACACTTTTTGCGTCGCGGGAGCAGGCCCCATGCCCATGATGCGCGGCGCGACGCCGACCGCTGCGGCGGCTACGACGCGCGCTTTCGGCGTAAGCCCGTGCCGCCGCGCGCCAGTTTCGGAAGCAAGAAGCAGCGCGCACGCGCCGTCGTTCACTCCGGAAGCGTTGCCCGCGGTGACTGTTCCGCCGGGCTTGACGATGGGTTTCAGTTTCGAGAGAGCTTCGAGAGTCGTATCCGGCCGGGGATGTTCGTCGACCGAAAATGACGCTATCTTTCCGGGTGAAGGGGCTTCTCCCTTTTTGTCCGCGACAGGCACCGCGACGATTTCCTCTCCCATTCGGCAACTGCGAATGGCATCGGCGGCTCGCTGTTGGCTGCGCAGCGCGAACGCATCCTGATCTTCGCGCGAAATACGAAATTCTTCCGCGACAATCTCGCCGGTTTCCGGCATGGAATCGGTGCCGTATTTCGCTTTCATCAGCGGATTGACGAAACGCCAGCCAATCGTCGTATCTTCCAGTTTCATCGAGCGCGAAAACGCGGTGTCTGCCTTGCTCACTACGAAGGGCGCGCGCGACATGCTTTCCACGCCGCCGGCAATCACCAGGTCCGCTTCGCCGCTCTTGATCGCGCGCGCGGCGCTGGCCACCGCATCCATGCTGGAGCCGCAAAGTCGATTCACCGTCACGCCTGGCACTTCTTTCGACAGGCCGGCGAGCAGCAGCGCCATGCGCGCGACGTTGCGGTTGTCTTCGCCCGCCTGGTTGGCGCAGCCGAAGATCACGTCATCAAGCGCCCCCCAGTCTACTTTGGCGTTTCGCGACATCAGCGCTGCGATGGGGATGGCGGCGAGATCGTCGGTGCGCACACCGGCCAGCGCGCCGCCGTAGCGGCCGATCGGCGTGCGAATCGCGTCGCAGATGTAGGCGTCGGTCATGGGTCGGTCTTGGTCGAGGCTATCTTAGCGTAAGGCGCCTTTCCATGCTGACGGTTAACAATAAGACCCCCCTCCCCCCGTTTTTGCATAAGTGTTCATTCTAGAGGTACTTAAAGTCCTTTGTTTTCACACACTTTTGCAAGTGTTCATTCTAAAGGTAGATAGCGGGAATCGCGTGCGCTCTAGTGCGATTTTTCGCACCTCCGATTCCTTTTACAGGCGAGTTTTCCCGAAAATGTAGGAGGGAAAGGAGTTAGGTGGCTGGTGGGGTATTTCATGGGATATTATACCATCTGGTTAGTCCTTGTCAAGAGTTTTTTTGTCCCATTTTTGGGAATTGGGGGATGGGAGGCAGCCAACGTTACCTGACAATCACGATTGGTAGAGTCCCGCCCGTTCGTCCCTAGCAAGGACTTTATTTCTGCGATTAAGTACCTGGAATATAATGGCGGCGTGTCTTTCCAGTCCGATCTGATCGAGAAGGGATATCTCCCCGTCGAGATCCCGCCTGCCTTCTCAATGGCAAGCTTCGCCAGTTCGTTGTCACACCTGGCAGCAGACCTAAATGGTTTTGCTCGAAGATTCAGTAAGTGTGTATTCCATTCGATCCCTCGGTTGTTACACCATCGACGGCTACTTGGCATACCGAATCCACTTCACCAGTTAAAGCTCGTTGCTGTCATTGAAGAACACTGGGATGAACTTGAGGCACACATGCAGGCCTCTACGTTGTCTCTAACAAGGATGGCGTACGTGGCAGGCTCCAGTCGGGGACTCGAGCGCGTAGGCGATTTTGACTCGCTTGATCACGAGAGGGTCGTGCGGTCATCCGCATCGCGGTACTTACTGAAAGCTGACCTTTCGAGGTTCTACCATAGCCTCTACACGCATAGCATTTCATGGGCTGTCCATACAAAAGCTGTTGCGAAAGCTGCGCAGTTTGATCAAGGTCTTTACGGGAATCTTATCGATCAGGCCGTCCGCAACACCCAAGACAAGCAGACTCTTGGAATTCCGGTAGGCCCAGTAACGTCCGACCTAATTTCGGAAGTCCTTGGCACGGCGTTAGACATTGAATTGCAGTCGGTGCGACCCTCGCTGAAGGGACTCAGGTACGTTGATGACTACTACCTTTTTTTCGGCACTCGGTCAGATGCCGAGGCCGTGCTGGCCGATCTGCACAGCATTGCTAATCATTTTGCGGTTGAGATCAACCCGCTGAAGACGAGAATTTTGGAGCTCCCTGAACCAGTGCAACCAGCCTGGAAGTCCGAGTTAAGATTGATCCAGATCAGAGCTGATTATGAAAAGGAAGATCTCTTTGCCTTTTTTAGCCGGGCTTTCGACAACGCGTCAAAGTATCCTGGAAACAATGTTCTTAAGTACGCTGTCAAACATAGCGCTGGTTTTTCGATCTCTCATGAGAATTGGCCATTGTATGAATCCTTTCTCCTTGGGAGCCTTGTAGCTGAACCTAGCTTGGCACCAACATTGGCGGCGGTGCTCAGTCGTTATTCGGAAGCTGACTACGAATTCAACGAGGAGCGGCTGGCTGAGACTCTGGCGGAGATCGCGTCCTACCACGCGAGGTTCAAGCAGGGATTCGAGGTTTCTTGGGCCCTTTGGATAGGTAAGTTGTTGGAGGTAAATCTTCCTGCGGCTGTTTGGGGGCCAGTATCGCAATTGGATGATCCAATTGTTGCGCTCTTGAGTCTTGACCTGCAGTCAAGTGGGCTCGCCGATGCTCTCGACTCCAGTCTATGGGCTCAGCACATGCGAAGCGAACATCTCTACTCAGAGAATTGGCTGCTAGCCTACGAGGCGGTACGAAAGGGCTGGCTCAATTCAGTTGATGGCACCGACTACATAGCCGGCGATGACTTTTTTGGGCGAATCGCCGATTTAGAAGTAGAGTTTTACGATACCGGAACGCGTGATGCCGCTACTGAGACGGGCTGGTTGACGGCGTACTTAGGCGGCTAGTCGAATTTGATCTGGAGTTTCCTTTCACCGGAGTTTCCGTGAGCGTAACCCAAAATTCTCCCAAAGTGGCGCCTGATGGAGATGATTTTTACGTGCAGGAGGGTTGCTGTACGAGCTGTGGCGTTCCGCAGGTAATTGCACCCGAACTCGTCGGTTGGGTAGATGAGAACAAGGGGCCATGCTACTGGATTCGGCAACCCAAAAACCCGGAAGAGCTGGACCGAGCCATTAAAATTATTCACACGCAGGAACTCGGCTGCCATCGGTATTCGGGGAAAGATCCAGCTGTACTTAAAAGACTCCCACGCGAAGAGTGCGACTTTTTCTGTCCCGAGATGGCCCTGAGTCATCGAGCCAGGTTTGGACCTTCCGACATACCGCTGAAGGTATCGCTTTATGCTTCAGGGAAGACGGACGGAATCCTGGCGAGACTGTGGCGAAGGGTCACGCAACGTAGGTCTTCAAAATAAGTCAGCAGCGTCGTGCCGCAAAAGCTTTCTTCAGGGGCTGAAGCCCAAGTTGGGCGAGGGCGTTCGTGGGGGCTGAAGCCCCCACCTCCTAAAGAGGAGTGAAGCCCTTAGCGGCTGAAGCCGATCTTCATCGTTGCTGTTACGGCACGGTCGAAACCGTGCCCTGACGAGGAGAAAAGCCGCTGGGCGCGCCGCGATTCCAGGTTGAGGAAGAAGACGAAGAGAGATTCATTGCTCGCAAAAGGCGCGAGGCGCGATGGGGCGGCGACGCGGGGCCAATCCCCACTCGGGCGCGATTAGTCGTGAAGCGGTTTCAGCTTGGCGACGACTTTTTGGGCGTCGGCGGGTGCTACTTGCAGGAGCCTGCCCGCGCCACGCCAAGTTCCGACCACGACGATCATCTGAACATAGGTGGTTTGGCCGGCCACGGTCTCGATGGCCGTGGCGGGTTCATTCTTGGCGCTGGACTGCAGGTCGTGTTTGCCGGGGGCAGCCTGAACGGAGAACCAGCGGCCATTGGCTAAGCGGTCGAGTTCTTTGCCATCGAGGAAGATGGAGGGTTTGAGCGCGGAGCCGGCAAAATGGCCTTCGCGAAAGAAAATGATGGTGGAATCCTTCGCGTCTTTGGAGGGCTCGACTGCGAGCTTGGCTTCGACGGGGGAGGGGGTTGCGGCCGGATTGGCGGCTGCGGGCTGCTGCTGCGAGCGAGCGGAAGCAGAGACAACGAGCAGTGCGGCTAGAGCAAGGTGAATGCGCATTCTGATTTCTCCAAGGTGGTTTGACTACGCTAGAAGTGTAGAAAGCGGGGGCTGGTGCGGGAAGGTCTTCAAAATGGATGCATGCCCAAGTTGGTATTGATGCTTCGGCGCAAGCGGGATGGACTAAAGCTCCGAAGCCCTAAGGCTTTCTTCAGGGGCCGAAGCCCCCACCTCCTAAAGAGGGTGAAGCCCTCAGCGGCTGAAGCCGATCTTCGTTGTTGCTCTTCCGGCACGGTTGAAACCGTGCCCTGACGAAAAGAAAGGCGGTTTGGCCAGGCACGATTAACAGGCTACGGAAAAAGACGAAGAGAGATTCCTCTCTCCGCGACCCGGCGCCCAGAAAACGGGCGGAAGAAAAAGCCGGGTCGCTGCGTTCGGAATGACGGGCGTGGTTGGGGGAGGCGCCGAACGCGCCGCCTTGAAAGGCGGCGCTCCCCGGACTGAAGTCCGGGGCTTCCACCGAAGGCGAAGAGGGATTCTTCGCCCCGCTCAGTAATGACAGTCGTGGCGAACGGCGATTACTCGTAGCGGAGGGCTTCTACTGGGTTTAGTTTGGCGGCGCGTCCGGCTGGGTACAGGCCGGCGACTAGGCTTACTGCTACTGCGAATGCTATGGCGCTTGCCGCTAGCCACCATGGGACGTAGGAGATCTTTACGCCTGGCAGATCCTGGCGGCGGAGATATATTGTTGTGCCCCAGGTCAGGGCTAGGCCGATTAGCCAGCCTAACGTTACGCCTAAGATGCCGCCGACGAAGCCCATGGCGCCGGCTTCGGCGAAGAATAAGCTGCGCACGTCGCCATCCGTGGCGCCTAAGGCTTTGAGGACGCCGATTTCGCGGCGGCGCTCTAGGATGGCCATCACCAGCGTGTTGATTATGCCTAGCGAGGCTACGGTTAGCGCCAGGCTGCCGAAGAGGCCTAGGAATAGATCGAAGACGGTGAAGACCAGGCGGAGGCTGCGGGCGGCATCTAGCAGGGAAAAGGCGTTGAAGCCTAATTTTTTTATGGCGTCTTCTACTTGCTGGACGTTTTTGGGATTTTTCACGCGGATGGTCAGCGCGGCGTAGGTGGGTTTGCCGGAGCCGCCGCCGCGGACGAAGTCCTGCACATCGTTGGCTTGCGCGGGGTGAAGCTGCTCGGCGACGCGAATGGGAAGGAAAACGCGGCCGCCGCCGAAGCCGCCAATTCCGGCGGAGGGATCAGACTCGATGATGCCGGCGATGCGCAGTTTTTTCTCGCGGGAAACGATGGAGATGCCGCCGGACATCATTTCGTCGAGTTGCTTATCGATGTCCTGTTCCTTGGAGATTTCGTCGGAGGAGACGGCGCGGCGCTCGGCGTAGCGCAAAGTGATTTCCTGGCCGACGAGAGAGGCGGGCTGGGGAGAGAGTTCCTTGGCGAAATCGGCCTGGAGGATGGCTTCTTCGGCGGTGGGAGAAGAAAAGTACTTGCCGGTGATGGAATCGAAGGCGCTGGTGGAGTGCGAGGATTCCGGGACGCCGAGAACGTTGGTGGAGAAACTGTTGCCTTGGTAGCGGACGTCGGTGAGGAAGCGGATTTGTGGGTAAACGTCGACGACGTTGGGGAGGGCGGCGAATTGCTGGCGGGCGTCTTCATCGAGAGGCTTGAATTTTTCGGGTGGCGTAGAAGATTTCCTGGGGGGGCCTTCACCACCGGGCCCGCGGAAATCGCGACGGGAGGTGACGAAGACAGCGTCGAACAAGCCGGATTTGGTGAGGCGCTCGGAGGCGAGCGTTTGCAAGCCGACGCCCAGCGAAAGCATGGCCACGAGCGAAGCGACTCCGACGGCTACGCCAAGCGTGGTGAGCGAATTCCGCAGAATCGCTTCGCGGAGGTTGCGCACCGCCAGTTCGCCGAGGTCGCGGCTTTTCATGCGCGCGCTCCGGTCTGCATCGCCAATTGGTCGACGAGGCGCCCGTCGGACAACACCGCGATGCGATTGGCATAGCGTTCCGCCAGCGGCCGCTCGTGGGTGACCATGATGATGGTCATGCCCAGCGTGTCTTGAATCTCCCGGAGCAATTGGAGGATCTGCTCGCCCGTCGCACTGTCCAAATTTCCTGTCGGCTCATCGGCGAAAAGAATGGCCGGCTGATTTACGAGCGCGCGAGCCAGCGCCCCGCGCTGCTGTTCGCCGCCGGAAAGCTCGCTCGGGCGATGCTGGCTCCGCGCGCCAAGCCGCACGCGCTCAAGCGCCTGCGCGACGCGCCGGCCGCGCTCCGCGCGATCGACTTCCGCCAGCCGCAGCGGCAGCTCGACATTTTCTTCCAGCGTCATGCGCGGAAGCAGGTTGAAGGATTGAAACACCATGCCCACGGTTTCGCGGCGATAGCGCGCCAAGCCCTGGGAATCGAGCGCCGCCAGATTTTGTCCGCGAACATGGATCGCGCCGGAAGTCGGCCGGTCCAGGCCGGCCATGAGATTCAGCAAAGTGGACTTGCCGGACCCCGAGCTGCCCAGCAACGCGAGAAATTCGCCGCTGCTGATTTCCAGCGAAAGGTCGTTCACCGCGCGGATGACCGTTTCGCCCAAACGGTAGTCGCGCGAAACGTTTTGCGCGTGTATCAGAGTTTGCGTGGATGGCATCGCCGGGGTCCCCACCATAGTAATACGGCTGCGAGCGCCCGCAAATTTCCGCCGGCTGGTTTTGGCTGGCCGATCGCGCGCGTGTTCTGGCGGCCGCACCGTTCGATGGGTCAGGCAGGACCGGAAAAGGCGGCTGGCCAAGAATTGGCCTTGCTGCCAGTTTCGCGGGGAACGGCCCGGCGCTACGCTTACGGTGAACCTCTCACAGGCAAACTTTATGAGCGAATTCAACGATTGGCTCCAGAATAACGCGGTTGATCTCGCGCGCCTCGCCGTGCAATGCGCCATCCTGGCTATGGTGGTGCGTTATGGGCGCAAACTGCTGGCGACGCTGCGCGCTTCCCAAGAGCAAGTAGGGGCGCTGCTCAAATTGTCTGTTTCCGATGCGATGGCGGAACGGCCCGAGGCGTCTCCCGAGTCAACCAAGCGATTCGAGTCGTCGGCGGCGCCTGTCCGCGAGCCAGAACCGGAGCCGGAGCCAGAAGCAGTGTTTGCTGGCGGTTATTCGCGCACCAGTGATGCCGCGGAGCGCGAACATACTCTTGGCGGCCGCGTGATTGGATCACAAGCTCCGGCTTTCACAGCCCCCGCTCAGCGGGCCGAAATCCCGTCGCTAACGCCATGGATATCCGCTCCCGCTACTGAGCCGGAGCGCATGAATATTCCGTCAGTTTCGATCCCAGCAGCGCGGTCCAGCGCCTCCTCGTGGTTGCAAGCGCCAATGGGCAGCAGCGGCGTCAGCCCCTGGCGCAAAATGGTTCGCTGGCTGCAGGCCCCCGTCAGACAATGATCTGATTCTTCGACTAAACACAACGGCTAGACTCGGCACGCAGCAAGGAAAAGCCCTGCGCAACTTGTGTTACGCAGGGCGGTCAGAATCGAATTGATTGTCGTCGGGACCAGCTTTTTTCCCCGGTCTACCGCCTCGGCTTGATCTCCAGCGGGTCCACCAACCTGAAAGTGATCGGAGTTTCGGCGGGAAGCTTGATGTCGCGATTGCCGGTCAGCCCCGCGCCGCCCGTTCCTGCGGCCGCGCCAATCAGGCCGCCGATAACCGCGCCCTTGCCGCCGCCGGCGAGTCCACCGATCAGTGCGCCGCCACCGGCGCCGCCGCCGACCATGGCCGCCGTGCGCTTGCCTTTGCCCTTACTGGTTTCCGTCGGGGCGGTGGTGTGCACGTCGTAATTCATGCCGTGTACTTCGATGCTGGCAAGCGTCAACTCGAGGGACGCTCCGCCCTTGAAACGCCCGGCAGGTTTGGCGTCCTTCACGATGCCGGTAGCGCGCGCGCCCTTGGGAATGGCAACTCTGCCGTCCACCTCGACGGCATCGCGCACGGTGGCGGAAAAGTTCTGACCTGGTGAGCTGATCTTGGATCCAACCGGCTCGTCCAGCACGACCGCGATTACCGTGTCTGCGGGAACGACGATCGGCCTGGGGCGCGGCGGAGCTTCTCTCTCCGGCTTGCTGGAACTTGCGCCGGAGTCAGGCGTCGCTGACGAGGAATTCGGGTCCGCGGAGGCGGCTTGCTGCTGGTCCGCGGTTTTCTGACATCCCGTCAATGCCAACAGCAGGCAGAGGGCAGAAACAGATGCAGGAATGAAACGACGATTCATGAACTACCTCCGTTTTGGGAGAGGGCTTTATAAAACAATACTACGAACGTGCGCGAAGTCAATTTGGGCGTGACTAATCCGATAGGCGCGAGAGCCTACTCCTGCGCCTTGAGGAACGGTGGCGTTTGCGCCACCACGGTCGGAAGTTGGCTTGACACTTTAGACTGCCCACGCCACACTGCACGTATCCCCCCTTCCAAATTTTTCTGTCCGAGTGTGCCAATGCGCATCCTTGTCGCTGAAGATGACGCGCCGCTCGCTGACTCCTTGCGTCAGCAGCTGGTGCAGGAACAGTTTGCCGTGCAGCTTGCTTCTGATGGGATCGAGGCACAACGCCTGGCCGCAAACCAGGCGTTCGACCTGGTGATTCTGGATCTAAACCTGCCGGGAGCTGCCGGCCTGGATATCCTGCGAAACATCCGCTCGCACAAGCCGGACCTGCCGGTGATGGTGGTAGCGGGATCTTCGCAGGTGGAAGAGAGAGTGCGTGGGCTGGACGCCGGGGCGGATGACTGTGTTGCAAAACCGTTTGCGTTCGCGGAGCTGGCTGCGCGGATACGCGCGGTATTGCGGCGGGGAAACCGGCCGGCTAGCGCGGTTCTTACCATAGGCGATCTCGCGGTGGACCGCGTAAATCACACGGTGCAGCGCGCGGGACATAATATCGAGCTCAGTCCAAAGGAATTTGCCCTGCTCGAGTATTTAATGCGGCACGCGGGACAGCCGGTGACGCGGACGGCTATCGTCGAGCAAGTGTGGAAACTGAATTTCGACACCATGACCAACGTGGTGGACGTGTACATCAATTATTTGCGCAGAAAAGTGGATACCGGCTATGACCACGCGCTGATTCGAACCGTGCGAGGGGTGGGTTATCAGATCGGCGGGAACGGTGCCAACACACAGCCGGACACGGAGAAGCGGCCTGCGCTTCAGGGAGCGAAGAGCGCTTAGACAGGCCAAGCGGCTTGGCGCTTACGTATGGATTTGCTTGAGAGCGAGCCCGCCTAAAAGCTAGGAAGACGCTGTCTACCATAACCTACTGATTCTGTTACAGTTAATCATAGCACAAGGATTCGCTAGACGAATCGCAAACGGTGTCCCAAAATGAGAATGGCCTAGCAACTAAATGCTAGTGGTCGGGTTTAACGGCATGGGAGTATTTAAGGCCAACTGCAATATGTGAATGAATGTACTCCCATCGGCTGGGCTTCTGGAGTTGCAGTCGAGGACAGGGGAAATGAAGATGAAGGCCACTTTTGCCGGGAAAAGCAGGGCGCTCCTGCTCATGAGTTTAACCGGCCTTTTGCTTTTTGTGGCGCCCAAGGCGCGTGCGGATGAAGCCGATCCGCCGTCCCGCGTGGCGCGCATCAGCCTTTTGGATGGAAACGTGTCATTGCAGCCGTCGGGTACCGAGGACTGGGCTGCCGCGGCGATGAACCGTCCGGTAACCGTCGGCGATAAACTGTGGATGGATCAGAATTCACGGGCGGAACTACAGGCGGGCCAGGCTTCGCTGCATCTCGGCAGCATGACGGCACTGTCCTTCTTGAATTTGGACGAAAACATTCTCCAGGCACGCATCGCGGAAGGCGCGATCAATTTCCGCGTGCGCGAAATGCGCGAAGGCGACTTGTATGAAGTGGACACGCCGAACCTCGCATTTACGGTGAAAGAGGCGGGGGCGTTTCGCGTCGATGTCAATGAGAATGGCGATGGCACGCGCGTCACGGTGCTTCGCGGAGAAGGGGAGATCACCGCCGGAGACAAGACGTATGAGGTGCACGCCGGCGAGCAAGCGGAACTCACGGGTGTCGATGACCCCCAGTATAACGTTGGGCCGGCTCCCGGTCCGGACGATTTGGATCGATGGGCCTCAGATCGCGACTCGAAGGAAGAGAGCTCCCCCTCGGCCAAATACGTGTCGCGTGACGTTCCGGGCTATTCGGACTTGGATGATAACGGGTCGTGGCGAGAAGAGCCGGACTACGGTTCGGTTTGGTATCCCAACTCAGTAGCAGTCGGATGGGCGCCTTATAGCTATGGATACTGGAACTGGGTTGGCCCGTGGGGCTGGACCTGGGTGGACTACGCGCCCTGGGGCTTTGCGCCATTTCACTATGGACGCTGGGCGTTCGTAGGCGGCGCGTGGGGCTGGTGCCCGGGACCGATTTTTGCCCGTCCCTTCTATGGACCGGCGTTCGTCGGCTTTGTCGGCGGCGGATTTGGATTTGGTTTCGGTGGCGGCTTCGGCGGCGGAATCGGTTGGTTCCCGCTGGGTTTCCGCGAACCGTTCCATCCCTGGTATCACGCCAGCAACGCTTATTTCCGCAACGTGAACATCACGAACACGCGGATCAACAACGTCAATGGTCTGAACAGCGCCAATCGCAATTTCAACTATAGGTACGCGCATGAATCGAATGCCGTCACTGCGGCCTCGCGAAACACATTTGTGAACGGCCAAGCGGTCAATCGTAGCTCGATGCGAGTGACGCAAGCGTCGCTGCGCGGCGCGCAGGTCACCAACCGTGCAGACTTCACGCCGACCCGCAGCAGCTACACGGGCGCGGCGAATGCCCGCGGGCGCGTCTCTACGCCGCCAGCGTCGGTGGCGAATCGCTCCGTGGTGGCGCGCACGGCTCCGGCAGCGGCGGCTTCGCACATTCCGGTGCGCACCATGAACACGCAGGGCTTGACCGCCGGCGGCCGCGGCAATGCTTCCGCGAACGCGTCTGCGAATCGTCCGGGCGCTTTTGGCGGCCGCAACAATGCAGGCGGCAACAACGCGGGCGGCGGCAACCCGGCGATGTCGCAGCGTCAGCGCGAGCTGTCCAACAATCGTCCGCCGTCCGCCAACGCAGGCATCAATGGCCGCACGTCGGTTAACGGAAATGCCGGTACATCAGCCAATCGCCCCGCGAACGGCGCACGCAATTGGTCGGCTCAGGGCAATGCCACCGACCGTGGTCGCGCTCCGCAAGGGTTCGGCAGTGGATCGGCGAATCGGCAGTCGAGCGGAGCAAACCAGACGGCTCGGGCCACGAATTCAGATCGTCCGCCGTGGGCGGGTTCCGGTTCGCGTGCGGCTTCACCCAGCTACAGCAACAATCAGCCGTCCGGCGGCAACCGCTCGTATCAGCCGCCATCGCGCTCGAGCTCCCCGAACTACAACAACAACCGTCCCTCGAACTCGAACGGCGGCAGTCGCTCCTATGAGCCACCCTCGCGCTCGTACTCCGCGCCGGGCGGCAGCAACTCTGCTCCGTCGCGTTCGTACTCTGCTCCTTCGCGTTCCTATTCGCCGCCGAGCCAGAGCTATTCCGCACCTTCCCGCTCGTATTCCGCACCGAGCCGCACTTACTCAGCGCCCAGCCGTAGTTATGGCGGCGGTGGTGGTGGCGGCGGAGGCTCGCACAGTAGTGGGGGAGGCGGTTCCCGCGGCAGTGGTGGTGGCTCGCACGGAAGCGGTCCACACGGACACTAAATTTCAAACCTACAAAGCCCGCCCCAAAGTTGGGGCGGGCTTTTTTTGTGTTGTCGTATTTCCGAGAGGATATCTGCTCACAACTCTTCTCCGGCACAGGTGTTTTGTAGAGTGAGGAAGGTCGGGCGTTTCCTGATTGGACAAAGGGGAAAAGCCTGATAGAGCGAGGTTCCGGATGCGGTCCATAATTTAGCATCGGCACCAGGTACCCAGATCCAATCCACCAGAAAGAAGCGCGGTCGAGGTAAAGCACGCCGCGTCAGGTTCAGGAGAGAATCTGAATATGAGAAAAGATGCGCTGAAGTTAATCAGTGTTTTTGCGCTCACGTTGTTGACAATCCTTTGCATCCCGCAGCAAGCCGCAGCCGACGACGACGATCCTCCCACACGAGTCGCCCGGCTGAGCCATGTCGACGGTTCGGTGTCGTTCGAGCCGGGCGGTACGGACGAATGGGTGACAGCGGTGGTCAACAGACCCATGACGACCGGGGACAAGCTTTGGGCTGACCACGATTCACGCGCAGAGCTGCACATCGGTTCTGCTTCGATTCGCCTTGGCGCCAGCACTGGCTTTTCTTTTTTGAATCTCAACGATAACACCGTTCAACTGCAGGTCACCGAAGGCACGCTGCGAATTCGCGTGCAGCGCCTGGATCGCGACGATAATTTTGAGGTGGACACGCCCAACCTGGCTTTCTCGATTTTGCGGCCAGGCGTGTACCGCGTCAGCGTGAATGATGCGGGTGACACAACGGTGGTCAATGTTCGCGACGGCGAAGGCCAAGTGACCGGCGGCGGCGAATCCTATTCCGTGTATGCGAATGAGACCGGCACGTTCACCGGAGCGGACCAGCTCTATGCCGATATCGTGGGATTGGGCAACGACGATGATCTGGAGCGTTGGTCGGAAGAGCGCGACCGCCGCGATGACCATGCGACGGCAC
>Ga0210403_10003382_pt1 | contig 14102 bp, 7 predicted proteins | sample IncBWC19MmetaG_FD_150863 | JGI IMG/M metagenome (GOLD analysis project Ga0210403, IMG submission 150863) | Forest soil microbial communities from Barre Woods Harvard Forest LTER site, Petersham, Massachusetts, United States - Inc-BW-C-19-M | ecosystem: Environmental > Terrestrial > Soil >... | reverse complement strand
AGGGACCGCCCCCGGAACAGCAGGGGCCGGCGCAAGATCCTCCAAGCCGGGTAGCACGACTCAGTTATTCGGTGGGATCCGTTTCCTTTCAGCCGGGCGGGGAAGGCGATTGGGTGCAGGCAGTCGCCAATCGGCCACTGACTACCGGTGACAATTTGTGGGCTGACAAGGATTCGCGAGCTGAACTGCAGAGCGGCTCGACATCGATCCGGATGGATTCGGAAACGAGTGTGACACTCCTTGATCTCGATGACCGAACCACTCAGCTCAAGCTGTCCCAGGGCTCCATTTTCGTGCGGGTGCGACATCTGGATGACGAAAATCATCTCGAAATAGACACGCCGAACCTGGCGTTTCAGATCCAGCGCACCGGTGAATATCGGATTGACGTGAATGCCGACGGAACTGAAACCGATGCCCGAGTCTGGAGTGGGCGCGGCGAGGCGACGGGTGGCGGAAACTCGTACGACGTCGTTGCTGGGCAGCTCGCCAAATTCACGGGTACTGACCAGTTGAATCATGAGATCGACCAGATACCCGATCGCGACGATTTCGATAACTTTGCATTCCAACGCGATCAGCGGGAAGATCACGCCGAGTCGTCCAATTACGTTTCGCCTGACATGACCGGCGCCTCGGACCTGGACGAATACGGCCACTGGCGCTACGTGGCGGATTACGGTCCGGTATGGGCTCCTGCCGCGGTCGCACCAGGGTGGGCCCCCTATCGATACGGACACTGGGTTTGGGTCGCGCCCTGGGGTTGGACTTGGGTCGAAGACGAGCCTTGGGGTTTCGCTCCCTTCCACTATGGACGTTGGGCGTTTGTGGAGAGCTCATGGTGCTGGGTGCCGGGTCCGGTTTACGCTCGCCCGGTGTACGCGCCCGCGCTAGTCGTGTTCGTGGGCGGAGGGGCCTTGGCCTTCGGAGGTGGCGCCGGCGTGGCATGGTTCCCGCTGGCTCCGCGTGAAGTTTACGTGCCCTGGTATCGCACCAGTCCTGGCTATGTCAACAATGTGAACATTACCAACACGCGGGTGAACGTGACCCAGGTGACGAATGTTTACAACACCACGATCATCAACAACAACACCACGAACGTGACCCGGATTAACTACGTCAATCAACATGTGACGAACGGAGTCACGGCAGTTTCACATGAGACCTTCGCGAACGCGCGTCCGGTTCAAGCCAACCTCGCCAAAGTGAATCAGCGGGAGATCGAGAATGCTCCCGTGGTCCACAGCATTCCGGTGCAACCGGTCCGGCAGAGTGTGATGGGAGCTGGCCGGCCAGTAACTGTAAAACCGCCCGCGACGGTGGTGAACCGACAAGTGGTCGCGACCCGGCAGCCTCCGCCTCCACGCGCGTCTCTTGGACAGGCGCACGCTCCGGAGCCGAATGTGCGCACGGAGACTCCGGGACAACCGCAAACCGCGGCTCGTGCACCTGCTGAGGCGCCACGACCCGGACAACCCGCGCCACGACCAACTGAGACAACGCGGCAGCAGCCGGCAGTGCAGGCCAACCAGCCTCCGCATCCACAAGAGCCGGCAAACAATCGTCCGGCACCGCCGCCAAACGGCGCACGACCCGGAGCCGCGCAGCCCCAGGAAGCAACACGTCAACCGGAGCCGGCGCGTCCAGCACCACCATCGGCGCCACGTCCGCCTGCGGGACATCCTCTGGTACGACAAGCTCCGCCGGTGCAGGAGAATCCTCAGCACCAGCAGAATGAGCAAACCAAATTCAATGCGTGGCAGCAACAGCGGCAAAGTGCGCCGCCGCGACCACCGGCACCGGCACCGGCGCCGGCGCCACACGCGGCGCAAGCTCCTCCCGCGCATGAATCGAAACCACACAAGTAAAAGACGCTCTAACTCATTTGTCAGGCAGAATCCGCCAGTTCTCGCAAGGGAACTGGCATTTTTCTTTTTTGGAAAGCTGGCAATAGCGCGGCCGCGTTACACTACTGGCAACTGTCTGCCCATCGCGGCAACTGGGATTTCATGCAGGTTCGCGTTCTATTTTTCGGCATGCTGAAAGATCTTGCGGGGCGAGGCAGTGATCTCCTCAACCTGCCAGAGCATGCCACTTTGGGCGATGTCTTCACTCACTACGAGGAGATCACGCCAAGGCTCGGAGAACTTGCCGCTTCGATAGCGATTTCCATCAATCAGGAATTTGCCGGAACGGATTCGAGGCTGAAAGAAGGAGACGAGATCGCGTTTCTGCCTCCGGTGAGTGGGGGTTCGACGGATCCTGAAAATGACATGTCTACGCAACAGCGACGTTTCTCCTCGACCGTCCGCGAGAAAATTGACACGCAGAGTGTGCTTGCGAAACTCAAGCAGCCGGCGGACGGAGCGGCAGTCGTATTTGAAGGAGTGGTGCGCGACAACACACGAGGCCGCCGCACTCTCTATCTGGATTACGAAGCCTACGAAGAGATGGCGCTCAAACAGATGGACGCGCTGGCCGAGCAAGCCCTTCAGCAGTTTCCCATCCGTGACGTTGCCATGGTGCATCGTTTGGGGCGGTTGGAAATCGGTGCGGCGAGCGTCTTGATCGTTGTGGCTTCAGCGCACCGGGCTGCCGCCTTCGATGCCTGCCGCTGGCTCATCGACACCCTCAAGCGTACCGTACCCATCTGGAAGAAGGAATATTTTGAGGATGGCGCGGTCTGGGCGGATGGCGAGCCTTTCCCGGATGGGATTCCCAAGGCCGAAAGCAGCCATTCCGGAAGGTCTGCATCTAAGTGAAAAGATTGTCTCTTCGTGATCCCTACAGATTCTTGTGGCGAACTTTGCAGTCAAAGGCTCGGTTCGAGAAGGCGCCCATGCGCAAAGTTCTCAATGATGAGCATGCGAAGAATGACAATTTCAGTTTCCGCATGCCACATCTGCTTTTCTTCCTGATTATCGTGGTCACAGTTTTGCGTGCCCAGGTGCCCAAGCCGCCGTGGGCAAGTGGCGGAACAAGCGCGGCGAAACCGGCATCCTCTAGCTCGAAGAACAATGACGGCCCGAACGGCACAAGTCCGGCTCAGAGTTCCGAAACTACCTTAAAGGTTGACGTCAAGCTGGTGAACGTCTTCGTCACCGTCACCGACGAGCACGGTGCTCCGGTCGGGGGCCTGAAAAGGGAAGACTTCACGCTACTCGAAGATGGAAAGCCGCAGACTATTTCGGTGTTCGACAAAGAATCGGCGTTGCCGCTTTCCATTGTTCTGGATATCGATACCAGCCTGAGCACACGCAAGGACCTGCCTCTCGAGCTGTCCTCCGCGCGCCGTTTTGCGCACGCCATTCTTCGACCCGTCGATGCGATTTCTCTTTACGGTTTTAGCGAGATCGTCAGTGAGGTGGTGCCGTTCACCTCCGATCTCAAGACAATCGACCGCGGCATCGATCGGATTCGCATGGGATCGGCTACCGCTCTTTACGATGCGCTCTACCTCGGGGCGCAGGCGCTCGATACGCGCAAAGGAAGAAAGGTTCTGGTTGTGATTACGGACGGCGGCGACACGGTCAGCCGGGTGGATTATAAGGAGGCGGTGCGTTCCGCGCAGGAGGCGGAAGCCATCGTCTACAGCATTATTGTAGTTCCGATTGAGGCGAGCGCAGGACGTGACACAGGCGGGGAGCACGCCTTGATTCAGATTTCCGAGGACACTGGCGGCAAGTACTTTTACGCCGAATCGGTGCCTCAACTCGACGAGGCCTTCCGAAAGATTAGTGACGAACTCCGCACCCAATACCTGCTCGCTTACTACCCATCGCAGCGGCTTTCCGATTCCAGCTTCCGGCACATTGAAGTCAAAGTAGATGGGTCGTCCGTGGGCTCATCGCTCACCGTGCGCCACCGGACCGGGTATTACACTACGAAATCCAAGTTTTGACGCGGCCCACACATCCGTTCTGATTTCATTTTCAATAATAATCTACAGAATATGGAATCGACCGCCGTGGTCCGAGGTTGGATTAGCTCAACAATAACCGCACATAAGCTATTGACAGAATTAAGATGACGTGCCAAAGTGTCTGCGTTAATTGTCTTGGTCCGTCAATTGCACTATTAGTTTACCTAGGGCTTGTTTGGTTTTGGTGAGAGGCTGCGGTCGGCCTCAAATTGCTGGCGGGAGTCCTTGGCAATAAGCAGAGAAAAGTAGTCCCGCCCGACTCGACTGCGAAACCGCTATTCAGCTCGGAAACATTAGATTCTGAACAGATTCTGAAAGGAAGGTGGACGATGTCCCTGAATTTCAACCGCCCTCTCCGCCCCGCCGGAATACTTCTAACCTTGGCGCTGGCGATAACTTTTTTGCTGTCTTCCACACTTCTGTTTTCGCAAACCAACGTCGGTAACGGCAGCATCCAGGGAAGCGTCACGGACCCTTCCGGGGCAGTCGTTAGCGGAGCAAAAATCACCATTACCGAAAAATCTAAGGGAGTGTCGTCCGTCAGGACCTCCGACTCCAAAGGTTCGTATACTTCGGGTTCATTGATCCCGGGTGTTTATTCTGTGCGGGTCGAGGCCCCCGGATTCAAGACCACGGAAGTGCCCGTGACTGTACAGGTGGACAACACGGCGACCGCAAACGTGAAGTTGGAAGTGGGCCAGACAAGCCAAGTGGTTGAGGTAGAGGCCAGCTCAGTTCAAGTGAACACCGAGCAGCCCACCGTTCAAGGCGTGATCACAGAAAATCAGATCGCCAACCTGCCGGTGAATGGTCGCAACTTCCTTGACCTGGCCCAGCTTGAGCCGGGTGTGCAGATTCAGGATGGTCAGAACTTCGACCCCACCAAAGCCGGTTACTCCTCGATCTCGTTCGGAGGCCGTTACGGCCGGACCGCCCGCATTGAGGTTGATGGCGTAGACGTCTCCGACGAAACCGTAGGGACGACTACGACCGATGTCCCGGCCAGCGCCATTCAGGAATTTCAGATCGAGCAGTCAAGTCTGGACATGTCCACCGAGCTGACTTCTTCAGGCGCTGTGAACGTCACCACGAAATCCGGAAGTAACGCCTTCCACGGCGATGCCTTCGGTGCATTCCGCGACAGTGCGTTTTCGGCAGCGCTACCCACTCCTATAGGATTCACAGCGCCCTACCAGCGAAGTCAGTACGGCGGCGATTTCGGCGGCGCGATCATCAAGAACAAACTGTTCTTCTTTATCGACGGGGAGCGAACCATTCAGCACACGACCGTCCCCGTGCCCGTCTCCTTTCCTTTCCAGCAATATTCGGGTACTTTTTCGGATAAATTCCATGAGGGAAACTTGCTGGGACGTCTGGACTACCAGTTGACGAAGAGCGCGCGTGCGTTCTTTCGCTTCTCGGATTTTCAGAATATCCTGGGCGCGACTTTCGGGTATGGGTTCTCGCTGTATAACAACAAGGACATTACCCGCAACTTTGTGGGCGGCGTGGATTTCAACACCGGCAGCTTCAGCCATGCCATACGATTTTCGTATTTGAAATTCCAGAATCAGATTAAAGATGCGACCATTGGCACGTCGCTGCCATTCGCTAACACAGGCGTGGAGTTGTTCATGGGAGCCACCGGGCTGGTGGCCGGGCCGAATCTCTTGGCTCCACAGAGCACTCCGCAAAGCAACCATCAAATTAAATACGATGGCAGCAAAATCTTAGGCTCACACGTGATCCGCTATGGGATCTCGTACAATCACATCCAAGGCGGCGGATTCGCCTCGTTCTTCCACAACGGACCGGAAGTCGCTCCGAATGTCTCGCAGGCCGAAATTCTGGCCGCCGCCACCGGTCCTTTTCCGGGTGGAGCTTCTGACCCGTTGAATTACCCCAATGATTTTGATCTTCTCGCCAACGGCTTGGGTTATTCCACTACCCGGGCGGCACTGGGTTTCCCAGCTGGCGGCCTTGGACCCGACAACCGCATTAGTTTCTATGGGGGAGACGCCTGGAAGATCAAGCCAAATTTCACTCTGACCTACGGGCTTCGATATAACCGTGACACCGGCCGCACCGACAGCCAGTATCCCGCGATCCCCGGGCTTAACGCTTTGATGCCTGGGCTAGGAAATCCCGTGAACCAACCGAACAACAACTGGTCTCCGCAGCTGGGTTTTGCCTGGGATCCCACGAAAGATGGCAAGACCTCCATCCGCGGCGGCATCGGCTTGTTCTTCGAGAACGCGATCTGGAACAACGTTCTGTTTGATGGACCGAAGCGTGAAGCTACCGGTGCGTTCCTGCAGTTCGCACCCACCTGCGCAGCTCCGGGCCAACCAATACCCGTCCCCATTGCAAACGGTACTTTTCTCAACACGCCCGGAAGCGCGAGCGCGATCGCGATCTGTGGCACTGCTGCCGGCTTCCCGCTTGTCGGCAATGCCATACCAGCGATCCTCGCATTGCAGCAGGCCTACGTGGCGGGTTCGCCCCTGAACTTACAGGCGCCTAACCCGGCCTATGTCCAGACCGGCCTCGCCACCTGCACCACCCCTGGCGCTCCCTGCTCCTTCCCGACGGGCAACAACATGTTTTTACCCGACTACAAGTCGCCTCGCTCGGTGCAAATGAACATTGGCATTCAGCGGGAACTCCACCGAGGCATGGTGTTAACCGTCGATTATGCACGCAATGTCCAGACTCACTACTTGTTGGGCGTGGACCAAAATCACACCGGCGACATCAACTACTTCAATCTGGCTGCGGCTAATCAAGCGATCAATGTAACCAACCTTAGCCTTGGTTGCCCGGCTGGACCTGCCGGCGTCGGCTGTGCCATCGGCAAAGGCGCAACAATTGCCAGCTATGCCGGCAATGGCTTGACTTCTACGACCGACTTCGGCGGCAGCAGCTGTCCTTCTGTACTCGGATACGACTGCGCCTTCGGTGGGATCAATCCCAATGCGCCACCGCTGGGGTTCTTTGCCCCTGTGGGCCGTTCGACTTACGACGGACTACAGATGAAGTGGACCTACAACACCAAGGCGCCCTTTAAAGGTACAACGGGCCTGAACTTCACTGCTTCCTACTCCTTGTCAAGCTTCAAGAATTCCGGCGGAGGCTCGAATCCGGGTGCCGCGGTGACAGCGAGCAAGAACGACCAGGATTTTCTCCCTGCCGCTCTCGACAACTCTAACGTCAACCAATACTTCGGGCCTTCCACACTGGACCGCACCCACCAGATATCCTTCGGCGGCTACCTGGATATGCGCTACGGTTTCCAGATCGGCCTGATCGGGCATTTCGACAGTCCGCTGGCAAACTCCCTTGTCGTTCCCAACACGAATCTAGGGGCCGGGGAGATATTCCGCACCGACTTCACGGGTGATGGCAGCACTCAAGACCCAATGCCGGGAACTACTGTTGGCAGCTTTGATCGTGGCATCAACGGTGGCAACATCAACGGGGCCATCGGCAACTACAACGCTACGGTGGCGGGACAGCCAACGCCGGCAGGGAAGGTCCTTATCCAGAACGGCTTGATGACGGCATCACAGTTGGTGGCCTTGGGCGGCGTAGCTCCGACGGTGGCCTTGGCACCTCCGAACCAAATGAATTTTCCTTGGTTGCAAACGATGGACATGACGCTGGCGTGGACCTACACCATCAAAGAGCGGCTGACTATCAGACCGTCAGTCGGCTTCTACAATATCCTCAACTTCGCCAATTTTGATCTGCCGGAAAGCATGATGTCTGGTCTGCTCACGGGCGGGGTTGGCACTATTAACGGTACCACTTACGCCACGTCGGCCGTGAACCGGGTCGGCGTCGGCACCGGCGTGTATGCGCTGGGATCACCGCGCCAAATCGAATTTGCCCTGAAGCTGACCTTCTAGGCGAATTTACCGGCAACTTCCAACACCAGCTCCACCAGGGGCTGGTGTTTTTTTTGCGTTGCCGTTTAAGGAGCGAGTTCGTTGCGCAGACGCTTGGAAAGCTTTTCCATCTGCTTCAGCTTATCGATCAGATCCTTTGGCAGCATGCCCTTCCCCACGTCGTCGATCCCGGAGTGAATCGACTGAGACAGGATCACCAGTTCATCCGCGTCGCTCTTAACTTTTGCGAAATCCACTGACGACTGCTGGCGAGTTGGCGGAGGAACGGTTTTCTCGAACTGGTCCTCGGCTCTGTCAGCCTGCCGCTGTCCCGAGTTTCCGTTACGCGCTGCACTTTGCGACCAGGCTAACGACGCCGAAAGCAGAAGAGCGAACAGAAGAATTCGTGTTCTCATGGCGAAACCTCCCGGCAGGAGATACGGTCGGTTGTATTTTACTCCGGCGCAACAGCTCAGGGGATAGGTCTGGATTCAACGCTGGCTGGAGAATTACTTATTGCTGGACAGAAGCTTGGCTCTGGTCGCCGCTTGTTGAGCTTCCATCTTTTTGCCGAGGCCGGAATAAGCTTTCGCCAGGAGATCGAAGACATGTGCATTCTTCGTTTGTACTTTCGATAGCGCTTCGAGCGATTGAGCCGCCTCCGCGAAGTTGCCTTTGGTGATCTGCGCGTCTGCCAAGCCGAGCTGCGCTTCTACGTTACCCGGCTGCAGCAATAACGCTGCTTCGAACTGATCTTCGGCGGCTGCCGGGTCCTTCAGGCCTAAGTACACCTGGCCGAGTAGCAGGCGTGCGTCGAACTGTCCGGGCATGAGTTTCAGGCTGGCCTCGAGGGCATCCCGTGCACCGCCCAGATCGTGGGTCTTCTCCAGCGCCTGTCCCTCGTGAAACAGGGCTGCGGCGTCATCCGGGCGGACCTCCACCGCGGCTTTTAAATGATGGGCGGCTTGGACAAAATCGCCCGCCTGCAACTCCAACTCACCTAACTGACGGAGCGCGGTAGGCGACTTGGGATCGAGCGCGAGTACTTTCTCAAGGGTTTTGCGAGCTTCTGCAGGGCGATTGTCTTCCGCAGCGATCATCGCCACATGCAGGAGGTTCTGCTCTTCAATTTTGTCTTTCGGATCAGGCAGGGAGGACGGCTCCGGAGCTGCGCTTGCGGATCCTTGGACTTGAGCCTCTTTAGATCGCACTTCTGCCAACATCGCCCGCGATTTTTGGACGCGCGCGTCCTGAGGCTCGTACTTATTGGTTATCTCGGCGGCATCAAGAGGCAAATCGTAGAGCTCGGGCCGTGGGGCCTCGATAAACTTAAAACCCTCGCTTCGCACCGACCGCAGCGGGGCCCAGCCGAAGCGCAAGGGGTAGTAGGTTTCGCCGAAGGCGGGGCGGGCGGCTTCACTTTTGCCGTCAAAATAGGGTTTTAACGACTCTCCATCTTTTTTTTGAGGAGCCGAAGCACTCGCCAATTCCAGAAGAGTTGGCATAATATCCAGGGTCCGGACCTGCGCCGTCACCAGAGTGCCGGCGCTCCGTCCGCCGGGCAACTTGACGATCAAGGGAACGTGGGTGGTCGAGTCATACAGGAAGATCCCGTGCGTGTCTTCGTGATGCTCTCCCAGACCTTCACCGTGGTCACCGACCGCGACGATGACCGAATTGCCATACGTGCCGCTTCTCCTGAGATACGCGACGAAGTGCGCCAATGCGGAATCGGCATACGCGATTTCGCCATCGTACAAATGATCCTTGTATAGCTGCGAATAAGGCGCCGGCGGTTCGTACGGGTCATGAGGATCGTATAGGTGAACCCACACGAAATGTGGGCCTGCGGGATGCTTGCTCAACCAACTCTCCGCGTGTTCCACAACGTCCATGCCGCGGCGCTCGAGGCGTCCCCAGCGCGACTTGGTCGACGAATGCTCGGGAAAGTTGTCGTAATAATCGAAGCCTCGATCGAATCCCGGAGCCAGGCTTTTACTGTCGAGGATCACGGCCCCGATAAATGCGGCGGTGTGATAATTTTGGGCTTTGAGCAACTCCGCCACGGTTGGATGTGTCGCTGACAAGGGCACACCAAAATCTGTCACGCCGTGCGAGCCCGGCAGTAGTCCTGTGAGAATGCTGGCATGGGAAGTATTAGTGATGGGGCTGGGCGTAAAAGCCTGAGTAAAGCGAACGCCATCCGTGGCCAATGCGTCCAACGCAGGCGTCGCCACCTTAGCGTACCCGTAGCAGTGAACGTGGTCTGCCCGAAGAGTGTCGATGGTTATAAGGAAGATGTCCGGAGGCGGCGTCTTGGTGGGCGCGGAGGATGCCGCAGCAGACAGAATCAGCACTACATAGAGCGTGCGAAGAACCTTCACCGGTTTCATCAGCCTAGCACAAATGACGCTATCCCCACTTAGGCCTGGCGGCTGTCAATCTTTTGTCTGAACTGCTCTGGCTCGCTCTCGGGCGCCGTCCTGGCTGCGTCCCAGGTGCTCGTATACGTCGGCCAGCATGGAATGCGCCGCGGAGAATGCCGGCAATCGCCCTGACGCGATCTCCAAATGAATGGCAGAAGCCTTGAAGTCGCCGGTCTTCATCAGGCTGAGACCCATCATGTAGTGCGCGAACGCAGAATCAGGCTGGAGTTCGATCGCTTTGTGCAAGTATGCAATGGCATCTGCATATTGCCCCTGCTGAACTAGCGCAAAACCCATTCCATACTGCGCCAGATACGTGGAAGGCTGTGCAGCGAGCACCTGGCGCAGTGGAGGGATCGCTTTCTCCGGTTTGCCATCGTCCAATTCAAGCATCGCTGTGAGGGTCTTGTTGATGGCACCGATAGCATCCCCAGGATCGGTTCCCCCGGTTGCGGCATTTACTCCCGCGCCGCCCTTCTGCAGTCCGACGTATCCCAGAGAAGCCAGTTTTTGCATCTCGCTGGAGGTCAGTTCTGAGCCAGCGGATTTGCCGGGTTCGTTTCCGAGACGGTTGTCGAGGGCTTGGAGTTGTGAGGCCATGGTTTCAATCGTGGCCTTCGAACTCTGTGCCAGGTTGTGGGTCGCATTCGCATCAACCGACAGATCGTAGAGTTCCGGCTTCGGCGCGCGGATGTAGAGATACTTCCCCGCCCGCCACGACTCGACGACGCTGCATCCGAAGCCCTGCTGCGGCAGTTCGCTGCGCGAATAGGCCGGTTGGTCGTTCTGCGAGCTTGCTTCAGCTACTCGCATCAGCGACTGTCCCTGCATCTGCGCGGGAATGGGGACGCCGGCTACCCCTAACACCGTTGGCGCAATGTCCAGAAGACGTACACGATTCCTGATCTGTTTCCCGGCCATCTGGTTTTTCGGTAACTTCAGAACCAATGGCACGTGGATGGTTTCGTCATAGAGGAAAATGCCGTGCGTCTCCTCGCCGTGAGCGCCAAGACTCTCACCCTGCGACGAAGCGATCACGATCAGCGCGCCGTCATAGAGCGACTGGCTGCGCAGAAAGGTGACCAGTTTTCCAACCGCGACATCGGTAGCCGCGACCGCACGATCGTACGAAGTTGCATAAGGGGCGTGGGCATCTTGCAGATGCACCCAAAGAAAGAAAGGACGCTGCTTGTTTGCGGCCAGCCAATTCGTGGCGCGCGCAACCACTTGGTTTCCCTGGCGTTCGACTGACTGGAAGCGGCTTTCACCACGCTGGGCCTGGTGGAAGCCGGCATCGTATACATCGAAGCCGCGATCATAGCCCTGGAACGGGCCGTTTCGGGGATCCAGCAGAATCGATCCCACAAACGCAGCAGTGCTGTATCCGTTGGAATGAAGGAGGTCCGGCAAGTACGGCAGCGTCGTCGCCAGAGGAACAGCAAATTCGCTTGCCCGATGTGTCTGGGGATAAGCGCCTGTAAGAACAGTCGCGTCGGAGGCCACCGTGGCGGGCGCTTGCGCGTAGGCTTGAGCAAAGACCATTCCCTGGTGCGCAATTCCGTCCAGGTTGAGAGTCAGGCCGCTGTGCGCGCCCATAAAGCCCATGCGGTCGGCGCGAGTCGAGTCCAGCGTGATAAGGACAATGTTCGGCTTGGCCGCGGCCGGGGAGTCGACCGGGAAAACAACCAAGGTTAGAATGCAAAGAAGGAACCACGGGCGCAAATGCCGCAGCATAGATAGAAGTCTAACAACGTTCCGAGAACGTGTCATAAAGCGGAACGAGGAGCTTTGAGGATTGAGTCTCTGAAGAAAACATCCTGGGTACTCTGCGCTTCGCTGCTTTTGATCGCAGCGGCGATGCTGCTTTCGTGCCAGTCCGCTCCGGGCCATTCGCACAGCGATCAGCGCCTGATCATTCTCGGCATCGACGGCATGGATCCCAAACTTCTGCATGGGTTCATGCGCGAAGGAAAGATGCCGAACTTCGCGAAACTGGAGGCCGAGGGAGATTTTCGCCAGCTCAGAACCAGCATTCCACCGCAGAGTCCCGTGGCGTGGTCCAACCTTATTACGGGCATGAATGCAGGTGGTCATGGAATCTTCGATTTCATTCATCGCGACCCGAAGACCCTGAGGCTTTATTTTTCGGCCTCGCGGGTCGAGGGACCGAAGCACGCGATCCACCTCGGCAGTTGGGCGATTCCTCTCGGCGGTGGCAGCGCCGAACAACTGCGAAAAGGCGTAGCGTTCTGGCAATTGCTTGATCAGCACGGCGTCCCAAATACAATTTTTCGAATTCCATCGAATTTCCCTCCAGTCCCAGCCAAGGGAAAAACCCTTTCGGGCATGGGCACTCCCGATTTGCGGGGAACTTACGGCACATTTTCTTTTTATACCGATGATCCCGCGGCTGTTGCCGGAGCGGTCGAAGGCGGGCAGATTATCCCCGTGCTGGTTGAGAACTCGCGCGTCACGGCCAATCTGATCGGGCCGGACAATTCGTTTCGAAAAGGTTCTCCCGCCGCTGAGGAACCATTCTCCGTTGCGGTTGACCCTCTGGAGTCTGTCGCAAAAGTCACGGTGCAGGGCAGGGAATTTGTGCTGCGCGAGGGGGAGTGGAGCGATTGGATTCGCGTCGAGTTCCAACTGGTTCCTTTCTTGGCAAATGTAAAAGGCATGTGCCGCTTTTATTTCAAGCAGGCGCATCCCCGCTTTCAGCTGTACGTATCGCCGATCAACATCGATCCCGCGGATCCCGCGCTGCCGATTTCGACGCCGTCCAGTTATTCGCGCTTTCTCACGGATGAAGCAGGAGAGTTCCATACCCAGGGAATCGCCGAAGACACGAAAGCTCTATCGGATGGCGTGCTCGATGACGACGAGTATCTGCGGCAGGCCCGAACCGTTCTGGCTGAGCACCGCCGCATCTTCGACGCCGAGTTCCCAAGGTTCAATCGGGGAGTATTCTTTTTTTACTTTTCGAGCCTTGATCTCAATTCGCACATGTTCTGGCGATTGATGGACCCCAAGCATCCTGAATACGATGCCACGCTTGCGGCCCAGAACGGTTCGGTGATCGAGGATTTTTATGAGCAGATGGATCAGGTGTTGGGCGAAGTGCTGTCCCGACTGGATGACCACACCACCCTGCTCGTTCTCTCTGACCACGGATTTGCCCCGTACTACCGGTCCTTCAACCTGAATACCTGGCTGCTTGACAACGGGTACATCAAACTGAAAAGTGACGCGAGCCGCAATGCCAGCGAACCCCTTGCGGAGGTTGATTGGACCCAGACCCGCGCGTACGGTCTTGGACTGAACGGGCTCTACATCAATCTGCGTGGCCGCGAGAGCAATGGAATCGTCGAACCGGGAAGCATGGCCGACAGGTTAATGGCAGAGATTCGAACGAAGCTGCTCGCGGTGCATGATCCAAAATCGAAACAGCCGGTGATCACCCGCGTCGACCTTGCCACCGAGGTGTATCAAGGCTCATACGCAACGGAGGGACCGGATTTGATCGTCGGGTATAACCGCGGCTACCGGGCAGGATGGCAAACGATTTTGGGCGCTTTTCCACCGGAAGAAATCGAAGACAACACCAATCCCTGGAGTGGCGACCATTGCATGGACTACACTCTCGTTCCGGGAGTTTTGCTCAGCAACCGGAAAATTGTAGCCGAGGCGCCCGCCTTGACAGACATTGCCCCTACCATTCTGGCGGAGTTTGGAATCGCCAAGGCAAAGGGTATGATTGGACAATCCGTGTTTCAGTCCGGTAGCGCGACCCACTGATTTTGCAGGAGATCGAGGTTCAGCAGATCAATGTTCGGTTCTCACAAAGTGAAGCTAGCAGGCGAATTGCTG
>Ga0210403_10003379_pt1 | contig 14105 bp, 20 predicted proteins | sample IncBWC19MmetaG_FD_150863 | JGI IMG/M metagenome (GOLD analysis project Ga0210403, IMG submission 150863) | Forest soil microbial communities from Barre Woods Harvard Forest LTER site, Petersham, Massachusetts, United States - Inc-BW-C-19-M | ecosystem: Environmental > Terrestrial > Soil >... | reverse complement strand
CATCGCCCATCCGCTTTCGTCTGCACGGATCTACTGAGATTTCGGTGCCTTGAATACCTCATGGGAGGGATAGGAAGGCTCCTTGCGTCATCGTAATCTGCATTTACGAAAATTCCCGTAGCCGCCTCTGTATCGAGGCGGCGTAGGAAGGTTCGCATATCTTTTCGAGGGGAGATGGAAATGAAGACACAATCGGCAGCGGTAATGGAGAGCACGCACGAACCTGAACCCAAGCACAGCAGCGAGGAGATTTCCAACCAATTCTCGCAGATACATGATGCCCTCGCTCGAAGGGCGTTCGACATTTTTGAAAGCCGCGGGAGATCGCCGGGCCACGAGTTGGAAGACTGGTCTCGCGCCGAATCCGAACTGCTACACCCGGTTCCTGTGAAACGTAACCGAGTCAAACGGCCAATATATCGTCCGGGCGGAAGTGCCGGGATTTGGCGGCAAAGATCTCGAGGTCATGGTGAAACCGCTCTCTCTGAGAATTTCAGGCAAACGCGAAACGAAGGAAGCAAGGAGAATGGGAAAATGATCTGCTCGGATTCGCGCGCCGACCGAATCTTCCGGGTCGTCGATCTTCCGTCAGTTGTCGACACCTCTAAGGTCAGCACAATCCTGAAAGACGGGATTCTTATCGTTGATCTTCCCAAGGCCCAGAATGCAGAGGAAGTGCGCGTCGAACCGATAGCAACGTGAATCGGATGCGAATGGACGGGTCATGGCCAGTTTGAGATCTGGCTCAAACTGGCCGCCCTAATGTTTAGACGGACACCTTTTACGCGCATAGCTAAATTTCAGCCCCCGAATACTCTCCAGCGGCGATGGACATCAACCGCTCCCAGCGTCAATCTGGACATGCAAAGGAGGTACAAAAACATGCAAACCGAGCAAAGAACTGCGCTGTATGACGCTGTTGAGACCAAGGCCGCCGACAGGAGGACCTTCGAGTTTGCATTTGCCCGACGTCAACGGAGGAAGGGGCTGATGTGCGTCAGGTGTTAGCTGCTGCGACCGAGTCTTAGGAAAGGGAAGCAATTACTTAAGAGTTGACTTGAAATCTCCTTCCGCACCGAGTCCTCTCTATGCGATTCCCAAACAAGAAAAGGGATTCATCGGACGGTTTATCTGGCCAAGTCTCGGAGAATATTCTTGAATGCTCTGGTGAATCGTAAAGCCCGAATGGTGCGTTGACAAATTGTCATAAAACTCCGCCCTCTTTGCTTCTTAACGATAGGATTGAGGTCCACCTTCTTCTCCCATGTGTTCATAGCTAAATCTGATGCCGAAAATACCCTCCCGTTGGGATAGCCACCCAACACCTTGCATTCTATGCTCACCGCTGAAAGTTCAAACGACACTGACATGCGGGCTGGTAAGCATTTGTAAGTAACTCTCGGACAGCCCGTGCGTCAGAGAAAACCCGAATTGGAGGAATCGAAAATGCGACTTAACTTGAAACGAATGCTCATAGTTCTTGCAGCATTTGCGTTCGTCGGAACCGGATCGGTCTTTGCTTCTCCGCCGGACCCATCACCTGGAGCGCTGGAAACGGACAACTTCGCATATCTGTCCGAGCGGGCAACAATGCTCCTCACCGAGATCAAGACGCAGACGGCAGAGCTAGGGCCGGATGCAGATACCTTGGGGACCTTCGCCCGGAATCCCCACTTTAGCTGGCAAAGCCATGCGTTTTACTTGGACAGAGTCAAAAGCCACATCAACGCCATAGGAGAAAAGACTGCTGAGCTACAACAAATACGTTACGCCGTACTTCCGTGGCAGGAGCAAGCCATCACAGAGGTAACCTTTCACGCGGCGCAGGTGGCGGCTAGCGCTCAGGCGGCTATTGTTTACCTGAACGAAAATCAAGGTCGTCGCTTTGTCCCAGAATACCGAGATCATCTGACGACAATCGCGGACAGCTCGGAGGACATGAAGCAGGCCGTGGACAGGTTCCTCGACTATGAGAAAACCCAGCAGAAACTCCAAGACCTGCAAAACGGGTTGGACTTGGGTGGGTGACCGATTGCCGAGGATTATCGATCGGGTTAGGGGGGGAATCGGACATTCCGGAGGCCAGGGGAAAAACAGCAGGACCTGTGCCCTCTCTTAAAAGGAAAGGTCACGATTCCCCCACTCTACTCATCAGCACAGCGACCTGCGGACCAAGAAATGCAATGTTGGTACTACCACTTGGAGCCAACAGAAGGAAGAGCTGAGGTGTAGAACGCCGGCACTGCAATAAAGGAACCGGATGAGTTGCCCATCGGGGGGAAGCTTCGGATGGGGCTCCGTCACTTTTCGTTCTATGGTCGTTACTGAAAGTCGGGAAGACAACGACTTGCCGCCAAGAAATCACTCGACGAATGGGATCCGACATACACTTCTCCTCATACCCCTCAAAGTTTGTATCACTCGATCGCCGCGAGGTATGTAATTCAGTCCCGACATACACCCCTCCCCTACCCCTCAAAGTTTGTAAGATGCATAATTGTAAACCCACACAATCGTGGTTGGCTCTCGATCAACTGTTCGACGTTGGCACCCATCTGGAGATGAAAATCCGGATACTTTGAAGCTTCAGCGGCAAGAAACTCCAGGAATTTTGCTTGCGGCACAAGGAAAATGTAAGGGAAGCGCGTTTTCAGCCTGCGTAGATCAACGGGATTAAAGGCGCTGTTTGCGACGCGCAATGTGGGACCGTAGATTTTCGAATGATGGAGTTGGTGGAGCGGTTCCGCCAGTCCGATCTGGTCAAGGATCCCCATGATCGAGGGATGAATTGTGTCGCCAACGGAAGTCCCGATCAAAGTCCTTGTGTTGTTCCAGTAGAGTGACCGGGACATGCTGCCAGGCCAACAGGAGCACCAGCATCATGCCACCAGGTCCACCGCCTACAACGCAGCAAGTAGTCTGGTACGAATCGAGGGCATCACTCGCCGGGGCGGGCATTGAGGCGATGGTTGAGTCGGGGACACAGGGAACCCTCCTATTACTAAGGTGAAAACGGTTCTGAAAATATATATGCCCGGAGATTGCGAGTCCAGGGGGCGAGCGGCACGATGAGATGGTCGCGTTTCGCTTCATGGACGGCCCGGGGGCGGGCGTTCCGATGTGGTTTTGGAAAACTTCCCGGTCGAGCCATTGTTCGGGACGGGACACGCTTCCATAGGAATCGAAGCTCGCCGAGCCCCGCCCCCAGGCGGCCGAGGCGCCAGCGGTTTGGGAAGCGTCGGCTCAAAACCCCCAGCTAGAGGTCAATCAGCCCCAGGAGATTTAGCCCCATCTCTTCCTATTTCCAATCCAACAATTGATAGTCATTCTCGTTGGCACTTGCTCGTCGGACAACACTCCGGGTTCCGCTTGCCAGATCGTAGCGAAGCAGTCGCGCAGGAGACTGGGAAGATTCCACGAATGCGATCGCCGACCCGTCCGGTGAGAATGCTGGTTGTACGGACGGGCTGGAGGTCGAAATCTGCTTCTGGACTTTCTGATCGACGCTCGTGACAAACACTGCAGCATCACCACTCGGAGAACCACAGTCCTCTGTGCCCAGTTCGATCGCGAGACGTCGGCTGTCGGGTGACCACGAAAAGTTGTAGACACTGGGTGGTGCTTTAGGAATGCTCACGGCGGTGTCGGAACCATCGATGAGCGAATAGAGGCGAAGTTCTGTGTTTGGGCTACCACAGTCGGGTTCATCATCATCCTCGTTACCCTGAACAGAACTGGCTGGCTCGCCGACGGTTTTCTGGTAGGCGATGAACTTGCCATCTGGAGAGAGCCTCTTTCAGCCGATAAACGCGATAAATAGCAGAAATCCGTTCCCCAAGCCCAATCATCGAGGTTATATCCAAGGTGCGGACTGGCAATCCTGATCCTCGGCACATTTCGACTAGGCGCGGCGTAGAATTACCGCGTCTTTTGCGCTTCCCCCGTCAAGGAGACCCGATGAGTACTGTCTATCAACACTGTTATTTGGATTGTCCAAGCCATCATTCCATCCCGATCCCGCATTCCAGCCTAGTAGAAAAAATTGGCAATCCTCTCCAGAACACCACGGAACGTCTGCGAGTAATCGTTGTATGTCCAGAATGCGGGCTCGTGTCTGCATATTTACCCGATAAGATGTTTGGCTATCTTGTCGCTGGTAATCCGAGCCTATTTCAAGCGGGCGAGTGCCAGCTCGCCGCCATACAAGCTGAATGCGATGGAGAAAACTGCAAAGCTCCAAAAATAGTCCATGCAATTTGGGGAAGCGAAACGGGAACTTGGAGACCGAAGGTAATGCCGAAGGATTGGCAATTTCAGGACTCTGCCCGTTGTCAGAACGATCACCAATTACACCTCGACCCATCAGGACCACTCCTTGGCTCGCGTCTGGAAAGACTTCCTTTTTGGGTTCATCCTTAGCCGTATCCGGTGTGGAATGGTATTCAACCCACAGATCGTTCAAATGAATAGAGTTCAATTCAGGCCCAAGCCTTGACCCTTGGCTGTACTGGTCTTCTTTCTTTTTGCCGCAATTTGGACTCGGTTATTTGTACGCATATTTGTCTTTTATGTGCCGCCTCCTCAAGAAAAAGCGCTTCTCGCTCTTCGTCTGCTTTACTTGAGCGTAGCTGCATGGCTGATTATAGGAATCGTCAAAGGCAATCAGTGATTTAAAAATCGCGACTACACCAGCAATCCCTATGAATCTGGGTGAGAAAATCCTGTTGGGTGTGCTTTTGGCAGCGTGGCTGATACCAATAGGTGTCGCATGGCCGCAAAGAAGAATCAGTCCTCTTTGGGCTTGGATAAGAATTGTGGCAGCGGTGTGGATGTTTTCTGTGTTCGAGCTGCTGGTCTGGTTCCCCGGCACGGCTAACTTAAATTGGTGGTTGTACACGGGCCTTGGCATATACATCGCGAGGTTTCTCATAAAGCGCAAGCTTGCTCCCGAAAGTTCAAACTGATGCCTCGCCCCTTGGCAATCAGAATTGCCTCCACCATCGGTCATTGTTGCAAAATCCCCATTACACTCATCTGCCTTCCCTGAGGGGATTTGAGTGAAATGGCCTCCCTTGAAAAGAGCAGTAACTCACTGCAAACAAGGGTTGGCGCAGAGCCTCTTTTCATGCTTCGTTGTGACCGGAGTCTGGTCATGCCTGACCTGGTTACAACAGTTATTCCTTCGTTAAACTCTGAGAAGTCTGCGGGCCGCACTGAGGTTAAGGCGCAAGTAGTGGGATGCACTTCGTTCTAAATGGGAGCTCTCTTGATCGAAGAAGGCGCCCTCTTCGGTAATCTGCTCGGCGTTTCCAATGTGCAGGACGCCAGCGTTGTTCAGCAGAAAGTTCAATCTGCCGAAGCGCCTAACCGTCTGATCCAGCAGGCCCTCAATTTCGCTCGTTCGGGAAATGTCGGCTGGGATCGCGAAGGCGGAATCGCCAATTTCGTGAGCAACCTCCTCAACGCGATCCCGTCGCCTGCCGACCAGCGCCACCTGCGCTCCTTCCCCCGCCAGAGCGATCGCGCATGCGCGGCCAATTCCACTGCCCGCACCAGTGACGATGCCAATCTTGCCCTTCAGACGTTCACTCATGACGAACCAGTTTAGCTGAACAGCGCGGGGCTAGACGGCGATCCTTGTACGGGTAGCTAAGATGAAGAGGTTGTGTCTCTCGAGGAGCCGTACGCGCCGCATTCTGTCCTGAGCTTCAGGTGAATCCAATCCGAATCCTCCAATGGAAGAAGAAGCAGCGTTAACAGCAGACATCTATACATACAACACAACGGGACGAGAGCAACTCGGGACGTTGTCCTGCATTTAGAATCATCCGAGAAAACTTATGCAGACTCGACGTTTAGGCAACTCCGACTTAGAGATCACTCCTATCGGTATTGGCGCATGGGCGATGGGCGGCGGCGACTGGGCTTTCTCCTGGGGACGGCAGGAGGACGGTGAATCGATTGCAGCCCACGGCCACCTTCTTCGAGGATTGTTTCAGGTACTGCACGGCGCCGCGGATATCTTGACCGGCGGCATCGGGGAAATTAAGGTTCGTCATCAGGCTGGACGCCGGCGCCTGCTTCTATGGCATTCCGCCCCTCGACGCCGCCGATTTAAGGAAAATCAAGATTCCCCTGATTTGCCACTTCGCAAACAAGGACGACTGGTGCACACCCGCCAAGGTGAATGATCTCGAGGCCGCGCTCAAGCAAAAGTCGAAATCAGAGTTCGAGATCTATCGCTACGACGCGCATCATGCCTTCATGAACGAAGCCCGCCCAGAGGTGTACGACCCAGCATCCGCCAAGACGGCGTGGGAGCGAACGCTCAAGTTTCACGAAAACTTGTCGCACAAGTGCGTAGCGCCACGCAAGTTCCGACCGGTAAGCGAACAAACGAACTCAACAACTCCCGCCGGCTCATGGTCTTGAATTTGCGGATATCGATTCGTGGCTTCATCAGTGCATTCCTTGCAGATGACACGAGAACCAGATCAGATTCGCGAGTCAGCAAAAGGTTACAGGGAGATCATGGATCATCGTCCCGGCGGGATCAACGGTAACTTCTCGAATCTCCGCAGGCCGCCTGCGGGACAGGATTACCTTCGCGGAAATTGGCAACAAGCTGGCACCGCATCCACGAACGACCGAACAGTCCGGCAAAGACGCGTCCTAGAGCCATGGCAGCCGAGAACCGAACTGCTGTCGGTCGACTTTGAGAGATCAAGACTCATTCTCGTCGTAGGCGGGCAGCCCGGGTGCGGTACCGTGATCAAGATCAGCACGACGGCCTTACTTGGCTAGAAACCGTCAGAATCTCATGCGTAACTTGATAATCACCCAGGCCCAGAGAAAGAAACTCAGTACGAAAACAAGCGTACTGAGGTTTTCTGCGTTGATGAGAACACAAGCAAGCGATCTCACCCTGGCAGGCCGATGCGGTGCACGAGGTTCTGGAAGCGCGAGTCGGAGCGCAGCGGATCGAAGCCCGGCCGCAACAGGACACCTGGGTTAAATCGCTCTTCGTAGCCTTTTTCGAGCCAATTCATGGCTTGATCCTTATCTCCGAGAGATGCATAGATCATGGCAATCTCTGCAGCATTCGAATACCCAGGGTCTGAGCGCTTTTTCAAGTCGTTCAACAGCTTTTCCGCTTCGCTCCTGTTGCCGGACAGGACATAGGCGCGAGCAAGATTAGCTGTGGATGTCGGGCTACCCCCAGAGAGTTGGACCGCTTTTTGTAGTTCTCCGGTCGCTTCGTCGTACATTTGCTGTTGAAGGTAAGCCTGGGCGAGTTGATTATGTGCGAGAGCAAAATTTGGATCCATTTCGATTGTCTTGCGGCTCTGTTGTATAGATTCGTCATAAGAATGGGCAAGGACAAGGATCTCCGCCAAGTCGGAGTTAATAATAAGAGACAGCGGATCCAGGGTTTCTGCTTTCCTCATTTCCGCGATAGCTTCGTCATTGCGACCCAACAGAATCAAGTGCCAAGCATACCAATGGTGAGCGGTTGCGTAGCCTGGGTTGAGTTCAATGGCCCGGCGGAATTCCTTGCCGGCAGCGTCAAAATCCCAGTCGAAGCCATCCAAGACGAATGCAAGCGAGTTGTGGGCTTCGCCGAGCGCGCTGTCCAATTCCAGAGCTTTAATCGCCGCTGCCTTCGCTTTGGGGAATGCCTCCTTGGGAGTCATGACTGCATACTGCCAATCTCCCAACAAAGCATAAGTGTCGGCCAAGCCAGAATAAGCTTGAGCGTATTTCGGATCCTCCTCGATCGTCTGGTTGAAATAAGCCAAGGCAGCCTTCAAACCATCTGCCGTTCGCTTATTCCAGAAGTAGCGCCCTTTGAGATAGGACTCGTAAGCTTCGGGATTGACAACTCTTCCATTTTTCAGGGCAGCTTGTTCCTGCGGAGTCAAATTGATCCGAATTTGATCTGCGATCTCCCTAGCCACCCTGTTCTGGAGCGCCAGCGTGTCACGGAACTCACCCTCATAGCTCCGGGACCATAAGTGCTTGTCACTAGAGGCCTCAATCAGCTGCGCCGTGATGCGAACCTGATCACCGGAACGGAGGACGGTACCTTCTACCACAGCGTCCACGTTCAACTCACGAGCAATCTGCGGCAGAGGCTTGCGCGCTCCCTTGTATACCATCACGGATGTGCGGGAGATCACCCGTAAAGCGCTGATCTGCGCCAAGTCAGTGATCAATTCGTCGGTCATGCCGTCAGCGAAGTAACTCTGTGAAGCATCGGCAGAGAGGTTCTCCAGCGGAAGCACCGCCAGGGATCGGATGCCCGTGGGCGCACGCCCACGCGAGCGCAATAGCCGGATGGCGAGCATCGAAAAACTCAAAACGACAGCAAAAGCGATGATGATCAGAAGCGGCGGCCACAGCCGACGTGTGGGCGCAACCGCCAACCCGGCACCATGCGGCTTGTCCTTATTATTTCCCTCCTTATCCCGAGCGCCTGCCGCCGTCACGTCTCCAACCTCGGGTTCCGGCCTTTTAGGCTGGGCGTCCGCAATGACGAGAGATACGTCCGCGATGAAGCGATAGCCACGCTTTGGAAGAGTCTCGATGAATCGCGGATTCTCGGCCGAGTCCCCCAGTGCACTCCGAAGCTTCGCGATTGCGATATTCACGGCTTGGTCGAAATCGCCGAAACTTTCGTTCGCCCAGATCCGGCTGCGCAATTCCTCTCTGGTGACGACTTCCCCCGGACGCTCTAGCAATAACTCCAGCAGTTTCATCGGCTGCTGCTGCACCTTGATTCTCAAACCCGCCTTGCGCACTTCGCCCGACTCGAAAGAAACCTCATAGGTTCCGAATCGCACGACGGACGTGGGCCGGGCTGGTTCCATAGTGCCTTTGGGCTTAGGAAAGAAGTCTAGCACTTCGCGCACGGGCTCTCCGGCTCCTGGATATCTGCGGAGTTAACTCATTCCCTAGCAACTGTTTAACAGGCGATGAATTCGATATGTGGAAAAAACTCGTTGTTAATTGACGCCTGACGATTATCGCGTCAGATTGTCACGCAAAGCACGGCACTGACGGTTCGAAACTCAGTCGCAGCGGATCCGGAGCGGGCAAATGAACATCATGGGATCTGGATTAGCAGAAATAGTCCGATTCGGGACTTCATCCTCCCAATTCGACCAACCGTGGGCAGGCTTTGAAGCATTGGCCATGCCGCTGTTCGATTCCCTTTACAACTACGCGCACTGGCTAGTTCACAATTCGACTGATGCCGAGGATCTCGTTCAAGAGACTTATCTGAAGGCTTTACGCAGTTTCGCGTCGTTTCAGCGGGGCACTAATTTCCGGGCCTGGATATTTCAGATCCTCAGGAACACCTTTCTAAGTTCGTGCTCAAGACTCGAGCGGCGCATGACCGTCGCGATGGGCTTGGAGGAAGATTTCCCCGCTTTGCCCGCAACTTCGGCCACTCCCGAGTCGCTACTGATCGAGCGCTCCGGCAACGATGCAGTTCGGTCCGCAATCGAGCGACTACCGATCATCCTTCGCGAGGTCATTTTGCTGTGCGACGTTGAAGATGCGTCTTACCGGGAAATTGCAGAAATATTGTCGATTCCGATAGGAACCGTTATGTCACGTCTGGCTAGAGCTCGGAAGGCAGTTCGTAAGACACTGCATGGCGAAGAAATCTTCCGTGAAGCAGCGCCTGATAGCTGCGCGTGAATCACGTGGCCACTTGCAGAAGGAGGAGAAGCTTATGGCAGCCGCGACCTTGCCAGCAACCTTGAACACTCCAATGCCCGAACCACGACCGGCCACGATGGGTCGGGTACTGGTTATCGAGGACGATGATGCTTTGCGGAAGATACTGCAGCGGCTTTTCGCCACGGAAGGATACGAGGTCGATGTCGTCCCCGATGGCACGGCTGGCCTGGAGATCCTTCGCCAAAAGCAATCCTCAGCAGTGATCCTCGATCTACGCAGCCCCGGATCTTCGGGCAGTGATCTTTGCAAGAAAATTGTTAATTTGATTCCTGGCCTGCCACTTGTAATTCTTAGCGCGAGCTCCGATGTTGCCGACAAGGTTCTTCTCCTCGAGATGGGGGCCGACGATTACGTGACCGTACCGTTCAGCCCGAGGGAACTGGTTGCGCGCCTGCGTTCGCTGATCAGACGGGCATCGCACGTCAGTCCAGGCAACTTGTATTTCTTTGAGGATGTGATGGTTGATTTCTCCAAGATGGAGATCATTCGTGGCGGCGAGAAGATCACGGTCACCACAAAGGAATTTAAGACGCTGGAGTTCTTGACGAAGAACACCGGACGCATCATCTCGCGGGATGAACTTCTTGATAAAGTGTGGGGATACCAGGACTATCCTTGTACTCGAACTGTAGACAACCACATCCTCAGGTTACGAAAGAAACTGGAGAGCGACCCTTCCAACCCGTCGCACTTTCTCACAATATTTGGTCTGGGCTATAAGTTTGTGCCTTAGGCACGAGGGTTTCGCTCCTGCCTGGTAAATCTATGACGCACCTTTGAACAACTTCGCAAGACTATCGATGTCCGCCGCACTGGCATCGCCAATCACGAAATAACGAAGTCTGCCCTGACTCCATGTTTCCATGTTGAACGGCAGATTCTTCGGTGAGAGAGAATTCTCGTCTAATTTCACTCGTAAAGATTGTTCCTGGAAGACGAACACCGAAATGTGGTGCTTGCGAACATCGTAGATCAGATGCGCACCCGGCGTTTGGTCAAGATAGGTCATTCGGCCGCCAAGTAGAGAGAACTCGGAGTTTTGGAGTTCCGGCAAATTGAACGCGAAGGGGATCTTTCCCTGAAACCAGGGCTTCACCGTGTGACGATCTGTGGAAATCACATCCACCGGCGATGAGCTGGCCAGCGTTGTCACGTGTAGGTCTGCAATCTCGCTGAAAACTTGGCCTTTATTGGCCCGGGTTCCCACGTAGGTTGACGTCACCGCCCCGACCACGAGAATGACTGCCGCTGCCACAGCGAACATCCGACCTAGACCGAGACTGCGCCGTGGTTTGGATGCAATGCCCCGCTGAACCCGTCTACGGAACTCTGTAGTGGGAACAAAACGCCTTCCAGCGCCTTGAATCGCGCGCTTCGTCTGTACGCGAGTGAGGGCGTCCACCGAGCATGAGGGGCAGTTGCGCACATGAACGTCGAAGGTGCGCATCTCCGCCTCCGGAAGCTCCCCGTCGAGGTACACGTCGAGTTTTGCGTTCCAGGGCTCACAAACCATAGTTGGTTCCTCTCGCAACTTCCATCACCGCTTGATCACCGCGTAACTCCCGACCTAGATCGGCGCGCAACGCGCGTCTGGCACGCGATAGACGCGACATCACCGTGCCGACAGGAATGGAAAGCGTTTCCGCAATCTCCTGATACGACATTTCCTGCACCTCACAGAGAAGGAGCGCTTCTCGGTAATGCACCGGCAGAGCATCGATGGCGTTCATTACCAGTTGGGAATCAGAGCGCTTCATCAAAATTGTTTCAGGAGTCTCGTTCTCAACCGCCAGTTCAAGTTTGTGCTGCTCAGGATCAAGAGGCACAGTGAATGTCACTCTTAATCCGGTGCGTGACGTCAAGAACGTGTTACGCAAGATGCGATACATCCATGCCCGGAAATTAGTCCCCAACTGAAAAGACGAAAACCCTTTCAGAGCCTTTACATAGGTCTCTTGGACGAGGTCTTCAGCTTCTTCGGTATTCCGTGTCAGCCAATGGGCGAAATTATATAGCTGATCAAAGAACGGCATAGCTAGTTCCTCGAACGAGTCGGATTGAGGGCCAGTCGCTGACACGTCTACATGCTTAAACTAGCCTGATGGCGGTTTATTCCCACACGGAGCAATAATTTTGTGGGAATAAATCGCTGTCTTCGCCATCATTAAGTGCGACCCATAAGTCGCAAAGTTAGTCATTCCGCTTGGCACAGGAACTCTCAGCCTGAAGCACAATCGCCCAATGGCGAACTGCCAGAGCCTCATGTTCATCGATTGGCAGATCCCCGAAGTTCTCTATCACCCGAGATAAGCTGATTAGCACCCACACCGCAATCATGGGCGTAAGGAAAAACAGCATAGTAATAGCGACCACTTCGAGCAGACTGTTCATAGGGATCCTGAACCCTCGCTTACACCCGATGAGAACCAGCGTGCACCGGTAAATATTCCGTGGGCTGCGAACAATTCTCGCACGCTCAAGAATCACTCTATCGAGGAGGAATAAACGATCGAGAAGTCCGTTATCTTCGGTGAGACTCATTTCGCAGGAGGCGGACGCAGATGAGCGCGTATCAAACTACGTTATTAGGTCGGACAGAAGTTGCCGAAGGCACAATGGCATTTCAGTTTGAAAAGCCAAACAATTTTGTATTCAGGGCCGGACAGTATATTGACCTGACTATATCGGATACCCAGGCTGGGCCAGCAATCGGGCTGACTCATACCTTCTCCATCGCAAGCTCCCCATTCGACGAAACGCTCCTAGTCACAACCCGAATGCGAAATACAGTTTTCAAACAGACCTTATCCATCCTGCCGATCGGCAGCGCCGCGAGGATTGAAGGTCCGATGGGTTCCTTCGGCCTCCACAAGAACACAGCTAAGCCGGCCGTCTTCCTTGCCGGCGGGATTGGGATCGCGCCATTCCTCAGCGTGCTCTCTTACGCAGCAGGGAAGAGGCTTCGCCACTCTATTTTTCTGTTCTATGCGAATCGCCACTTAGAGGATGCCGCTTTTATGGATTCGCTCTGGAAGTTGGAGTCTGTAAATCCAAGGTTCCGCTTTGTTCCGACCCTAACGCGCATGGCCAACAATAACAGACGTTGGAACGGCAGGACTGGGCACATCAGCTCGGAGATGCTTGTACGGCGAGTAGGAAGCTTGGGAGGCCCGATCTATTACATAGCCGGTCCGCCAACCATGGTCGCATCGACACTCCGAATGCTCTATCAGGCAGGCGTAGATGAAGACGACATTCGGACCGAAGAGTTTGCCGGTTACTAAGAATCAGGAATTGTGGTGGAGCGAATGATGAGTGGATTGTCTGTCTTAGCAATGAGGGGCTTTCTCGGTACCGGCGCCACCTTCGGGGCAGACTTCAACCTCGTCGTGCAGCTCATTATGTGTGTCGCGCTCGCCGCGGGAGCGGTCCTCGCAAGGCAGAAGCGCTACAGGGCGCACGGCATTTGCCAAACGACAGTGCTTCTCTTGAACTTGTTGATGATCGGACTGGTGATGTGGCCGTCGTTCCGGCAACAAGTGAAGCCAGCGCTGTCTAAGGCCCTGCACAAGTGGTACTACGAGGCGGCAACTATACATGCGGTTCTGGGGATAACAGCTGAGCTCCTGGGTCTTTACATCGTCATTGTGGCCGGCACAAACGTTCTTCCAGAGTGGCTGCGGTTCAAACACTGGAAGTGGTGGATGCGCGCGGAACTGGTGCTTTGGGCGATTGTTCTGCTCAGTGGTGTAGGAACGTACTGCGCATGGTACGTAGCGCCATTCCGCTAGTTCTGGCCTTATGCGCGATCGTTGGCTATGTCGGTTTGGGCTGACCGACGAGCGAGCCGAAAGGATGCAAGGGAAAGTAAGAATGCTTGAACTAACCATTTACGGGCTGGTGGGACTGGCTGCAATGCTGGTCATTGCGTTTTATTTTGCATACGCCGATGAATTCTCACCGGCCCGAGAGGAATCCTCGTTCGATCTAATCGATAACCCACACTTGAGCGATACTCAGATGATCGGGATCGGGACAAGTTCCCCGAAATCCTTGCCGCACATATAAGCATTAAAAAATGGGGCAAGCACGCGTTCGCAGTGCCTGCCCCCCAGAGTTTCAGGTTTAGAGAGAGCTGAGGAACTTCAACAATTCGCCGCGCTCCTGGGGAGTTAACTGCTTGAACAGGCTGATCGAGTTAGACGCTTCATTCTGGTGGCGAAGGATCGCCTGCTCGAAGGACTCTGACTTCAAGTCGTGCATGAATCGGGATTTGGTGCGCACACCCCAAAGCGGCGCCGTACGCAATTTGTGTTGTGTGTCTTGAGGTCCTACCTGAACAATGCCATCTCCGG
>Ga0210403_10003378_pt1 | contig 14106 bp, 14 predicted proteins | sample IncBWC19MmetaG_FD_150863 | JGI IMG/M metagenome (GOLD analysis project Ga0210403, IMG submission 150863) | Forest soil microbial communities from Barre Woods Harvard Forest LTER site, Petersham, Massachusetts, United States - Inc-BW-C-19-M | ecosystem: Environmental > Terrestrial > Soil >... | reverse complement strand
CCCAAGTGCGACCGCAGAAATTCCATATTTCACTGCTAATTTAATGAGCGGAGTGTCCCAGATTTCAGAATAAAGCTGTTCTCGATCCCACGTTTCCATTGAAAAAACAGACTCCCTCTGCTGAATTGATCGCCTCTTTGATCTCAAGCAATTTAATATCGCGACGAAATTCTGCAAAGGTATTTAATGCATAATCCGACGGGCTGGCTCGTTCATGCATAAGCCCAAATAGGGCAGTTTCGCTCGCTCCTATCCCCTATCCCGTCAAAGCGCGCCGGGTTAGGTTACAGGGCAGGGAAAAGTGATACACCCCTCGGCACTGGGAAGCGTAGGGGAAATAAAAAGACGGAGTCGTCGGCGAGTGGAGTGCCCGTTTCGTTGCGAATAGCCGCGAGAATACTTCGATGATGCGCGCGTGCGTTGGCGGTCGCGGTTGGCGACGGGGATTTCGATGATCGTTTAGTACAACGGGAATTCCGTTTTTATTGTGGGGGCAATTTCAGCGCCGACGAAGGGGGTAATGTGAATTTTGGCGGAATTAAATTCCGGAGAGGGATATTTCACCGTGGGCCGCGATATTTTACGGGATTGGTCGTTGTTGAAACTGAAATCATTTCCGCACGATTACGACGTTCTATCCTTCCTGTTTACAGTAAGTTGCGCCACAAATAATGATCATTGAATCCGTCGCTCCATTTTTGCACGACATTTTACAGTCCCACGATTTCGCGTCGCATGCGCAGATATCAGCGGAATCGGTAAGCGCGTTATCAGGTTTCCTGGTTCATACCTGCGGTCTTTTGTTTGAAATTCAAAGAGCAACGCTGCCGCTAAAAAGCTTCGTTGCAAATCCCCACGTGAGCCTTGCCGACCTCAATCTGCTGCCTGCGGAAATCCTTCGTGCTATGCCCGAGGAACATGCACAGGAAAGGGAACGCCTGCGCGGAACGACCGTCGCGGATGTCGTTGCGCCGAAAGACATCGAAAAGGCACCAGACGAAGTCGTCACGTTGTCTTACGGGGGATTCCGGCAGTCCTTCTGGGAAGCGGCACGGGCAGACTTCAATGGCGACGGCGTTGAAGACATCCTTGTTTTCACCACCGGTAGCTTCCGTCATACTGCAGGTATATATACCAGCAGTATGAAGGAACTTAAGCATTTTTCACATTCAAAATTAAACAAAACTAGAACAATAATCGATGTGAAATTTATATTGACATAGAAAATTAAACACAGTAAAATGCTTCGATGAATCTCGCGGCCGAACTGGACTCATTGAAAGCTAGGGGATTCTCAGAAGATCGAGCCAAAATCGTCGTGCTCATAAGGGAGGCTGCCGTCGCAATTTTCAGGGCATTCCCCGACTCGTTTTTGCTCTATGGTGGCGCAAACCTAATTCTTTTCCACAACAGCACACGACATTCAGCCGATCTTGACCTTCTGGCTCTGACTACAAATATACCAGAGGCATCCGAAATCTTAACCGTTTTGAATTCCGATCTTCCGCCGCTTGCCGAACTTTTAAAATTTGCACCACTCGAAATACAGATTGCGAAGTCCGAAAAGGATTTTAAGAAACTGTATGTGAGTCATGGTGGACGCGTTCTATTCACCGTCGACCTGACTCGGATGGGCTCCATACTCAATCACACCGAAGAATACAAGTTCGAATCTCTCACATCGAGTGAGGTTGGAATAATCAAGGCAGCATCGCCGAACCTACTACTCCTTCAAAAAGCCGAGGCATTCGTACTTCGCAAGTTCGTAAAGGCTCGGGACGCTTATGACATTAAGCTTCTACTGGACCAAGGAGCCACACTTCACACCGCGAATCTAAATGAACATCTCAGCGACGTTCTCAGGTGGAATGAACTGGACGACGAGCAAATAAAGGAAAAAATAAATCTAGTTGATAACAAGCGGTGCGCGGCTGAACTTAAACCGGTACTACCAGAAGATGAATTCAACGAACTTCTGACCGCCGACTTTAAACCATTGCGGAGAGCGACGGCAGAAACTTTTAAAGAGTTGGATATAACGAGGACGAATGATCGACTGGTACAACATTTTATCCGATCTGGCGAAGACGGATGACGTCATTCACTCCGAAACGCTAGCCAAATCCATGAACCTTTCGATTCAGTCGCTGCGAGTAACGCTAGGGCGATTGCAAAAGAGAGGCTTGGTTCAGCGAGCCTCTAACAAAATCTATATCAATACACTTGCGCCCGAATTCAGCGTTCGTGATTTGGCGACTGCGATCAACCCAGAATCCTATGTGTCTCTCGAGTCCGCACTTAACGAATGGGGGATTTACAGTCAATCCCCGGTCGCGTTGACGTGCATCTCAGTTCGTCATACTCCTTCAGTTCGAAAAAAGAACATGGAGATCAAGTTCCACGAACTAAAACGCTCACTTTTTTGGGGGTACATAGAAAAGAAAACGCGATATCGCACATACAGGATTGCAGAACCCGAAAAGGCCATCCTCGATTGGATTTACTTGCGAAGGAAGAAGAGTCACCCTGTCGAATTGGATGAATTCGAATTTGGAAGGGTCAGTCGAGCCAAGTTGGCGAGATACGCAGAGCAATTTCCGAAGCCGATACTGCAAGCAATATACCCGTTGCTTATCGAGCGTGACTTCGCCGCTTAAGATTTAAAAATATTTCCAAAAACTGGACCTCAACATCAAGATGCGTGTACGAGAAGCCACGGCGTTGCTTTTTTAGAGTAACCCAAGCTTTCTGAGTACCGATGCCAAAAACTGCCGATTCTTCCGATGTGGCCTGCTGTTCCCGGCTCTCAAATCGATGAGCGCCCTGCGGGAATATCTCCCTCGGCACTCGTGGACAAGTATTCTCAGCTGAGGTTTTCTCAACGCTGGCCGAATTACCAAATCCCACTCATCACGACTCGGATCAGGGCATTCGGTGTAAACATTTTGAGCCGACTGAACCAAACCGCTTTCAACATCTTCCAAGCTGTTGGATTCCTTGCCGATGAATTTGATATTGCGAATTCGAACCCGCCTGCGATTTAGCAATCCGATTGTCTGCTTATTGCACGGGTTTCCATCCTTGTCCGCGTAAATGAATCGACGAAAAAATAACGCCACGAGGTAAACGGTCAACGAATTAAGAATGACGAATAGCGCGGTATCCCATGTGCTGCTGCTGTTCATGAGTGCCAAAATCCACGGAAAGCCGATGACAAGGTCATCAAATATTTGGCCCTCCCCATCCGACTTCACGCGTGAGACTATCAGCAACACGACAATCACGGCGATATAGCCAGCCGTGATTCTCATCGCTATCTTGCTGTAGAGTGTGCGTATTGGCGGGAGTATAACTCCGCACGTCGGAGAACATACAATCTCAACTCCCGCCCGATTTACCAGGCATTACTGATTTTTTCGCTGCTGGACCCGAGCCGTTGAGGGTGGAACATGCCCCTTCAGCCGCATGTAAACGGCGAGGTTGCCGTAATGCTCGTTATTGTGGACAATGTTATACATGAGCACGGCGCCCCTGACGGTATCGCTCGACCCCGTGCCCACAACATGCGCAATCTGCACCGGCTGACTGAAGTTAGCGTCGTTGGTCGCTGCGTATACCCGGTCGCAATAGACGAGCGAATCGTTCAACGCCTTAACAAGTGCGGCCTTGGCAGTGATCTGCTCGTAGTCAACGGTTGCTGGCGACTTTTCGCCCGCAGCTTGCGAACAGAAGAAGAAGTTCGAATCAATCACGTGACCGATAATCTGGCCGAAAGTCCGGACCTGCGGCGTCGGTCGAAAGCCGTATTCATCCGCAGGCATGTTGTCTGCCGCCTCCCCTAGATCTCGGCGAATCGCCGCGTTCATCGCCCTGGCACCGCTCGCCAGCGAGGGCGACAACTCATCGGCATAGCCAACGTCCGTCGTTTGAGCGGAGGCCGCCGGCAAAGTCGCATACGCCAAAACACAAGCCAGCATCAGCAGACGCAGCATAGGGTCGTCTCCCTTCACCGTGCGAATCGTTTTGGCCGACGCGGCTCACTTATAAACTGCGACAACAGAGTGTTGTCAAGTCTAATCGCCAGACTTCTGATTAACGCACTATCAACCGGAGAAGTGCGTGAAGCTCCACTTCATATGCACGATAACGCGACCTGCGGGGCAAGTGGAATCAACTTGTAAATCTGGCCCCCGCCTGCTGGGGCTGATTCAGGCTGATTCTCTTCTTTCTCGGCATTTTGAGCGGCATTGGTTATTGCTTCGACAGCTCGAGTGACCGCATCCTCTCGCTCTTCCCAGCAATTTTTTGCCGTAAACATTCTGGGTCACGTCGATATTTGCGTGACCCAGAATGTCCCGTACCTCATCCGGCCTTGCGCCTTCGCACACCGTATGTATGGAATACACGGCGCGGAAGCTGGGGAAATGCCCGTTAACGCTGGAATCGGCCGGGTCCGAATCTCTGCAAAGAGTGGTTGCAAGCATTCGCGGGCAAAAGGGAATGCGGGTGTGTACGGGCGAAATCTGCCATCGAGGCGCCTATGCGTCCGTCTATCGGGGTCAACAGATAGGCGTGAATGTCGCCCGCATGGGGTCCGGTTTCCACCGTTGCCATACCCGAAATTTGTCCGCGCTCATTGATATTGCTAGCCGAGATTATGAAGAGGTTGGAATCCGCGGAAATTAGCGTGTTAAGGTCGGTCATCGCACCATCCTGCCAGATGAAGCCGCGAGACCAATTGAAACTGGAGTCAAAGTTGTTTCCCACCACTTGGCCCCGGTTGTTGATGCCGGTCGCAAAGGCGGCAAAATCTCCCGGCAGAGCGCCGAGGTTTGTGACTGCGCCGTCGGCGCCGTTCTGCCAGACCGCGGCATAGAAGGTCGTGCCGTCAGCGGTGCCGACTTGCCCGGCGATTTGGCCGCGGTTGCTAATGGCGTAGCCGAAATTGGAACCTGTACCTCCGAGATCCTGAAGGACGAAGGCAGTGTTGTCTTTCCACATTACGGCGTGCGTCGCTGTGGTGCAGTTTCCCGAGTAGCCTACGGCTTGGCCTCGAGCGTTAATCCCGAATGCGACACCGTCTGGATCGTTACCCACCAGAGGAAGAGCTTCGCCGCTGCCTCTTTCCCACAACGCCGGCAACGTAATCCGATTGTTGGTTGTGCCGGCTGGGCATGTGGAGTCCACGGCACCGTCTTCGGCATATCCGACGACTTCTCCGCGGTTATTGATGGCGCTGGCCTGCCCATTATTTCCGCCGAGCGTCGGAAGAGCGCTCATGTGGCCGTCTCGCCAAAGAAATGGAACGCACGTAAGGTGTGTGCCGAAGCCGCAAAGGTCTTCGCCGTTCGGATCTGGATCAGCTGTTTCGGACATACCAACGGCTTCCCCGCGATCGTTGATCCCGCCCCAGTTAATCCAACTGTTGCCGTCGGGTTTTCCAAGCGTGCCCAGGTCGATGTTGAATCCGTAGATGCTTATCACCGCGCGGCCCCTTGCAACTGACGTAAACAAACTATTCTCGGGAGGGTTCACGGTCCCGTCCATGTTCTCCGTCCAGCCCTGATTATTGAGGCCCATGGCCATGCTGAAGTTGTCTTTGCTGTTGTTAATGCCCAAATCGGTAATTTTGTAGTTCTGTTGAGCGAACGCATTGCTGAAGCTACCCAGAACAATCGTCGCAACTCCCGGTATCCAGAAATTCCGCAACCGTCTTAGTGCGCTCATATCTTCTCCTTTTGGTCCGACCAAAGTTTCCGTGCCAGTGTGCAATTGGGAGCAGAATTGACTCACACCTTCACAAATTCATACTGCTCACAATTGAAGTGCAGGCGGTGCTCCACGTTCACAACGATTACGTGACACGACAGGACCAACACTTCAGAGTTCGAAAACAAGTGGCGGACTAACAAAATCCTGGGACGATCCTAAAACGGCTGGAGCCACAGTTTCTCCAACTTTCCATACACACTGACGAGAGGTTATGAAATTCGAGAACGTCAGCAGTCAAAAGTCAGGCCGCTCAATGGTGCTTGACTTTCAGATGATCAACATACATACCTGTCCGTATGTTCGATAGTCACGAGAAGAAGCCAATTTAATAATCGGGCGGCGCAACACTACGCGTCATGATCGCCAGGGCTTACCTACGCAATTCAATAGGTGTGACGGAACACGATGGATTTTCATATTGATGAGCGCGTGTTAGATTTCTCTTGACGCTCTTATAGTTAACATACATGCTGGTTGGTATGTTGGCGGCACGCAAGAATCCTAAACGTAGAGCGACTAGGCTGCGTGATCCTGAGCGCACGCGGGAGCGCTTGCTGCACGCCGCCGCTCGCGAGATCTACAGATCGGGTTTCCAGAGTGCAAGCCTGGACACGATTCTGGCCTCGGCTGGTGTCACGAAGGGAGCGTTGTACTATCACTTCAAAAACAAGGAAGCCTTGGGATATGCCGTCGTCGAAGAGATCATCTCCCCCGACGTCCGCGGCACATGGGTGCGGCCTTTACAGAGCGTCAAGGATCCTATCGACGCTTTGATCGGCATTGTTCAAGGTATATCCGTTCGGCCCGAGATTGTATGCGGCGGCTGTCAATTGAACAATCTGGCGCAGGAAATGTCTCCGCTTGACGCGGGATTCCGGAAGCGGCTGGAGACAATCTTCGATGCCTGGCGCGATGCCGCTGCCTCCGTTTTGCGAGAGGGCCAGATCCACGGAAGCGTTCGCCGCAACGTGGAACCCACCGACGCCGCTGGCTTGCTGATTGCGATGGTCGAAGGCTATGGCTCGCTGGCAAAGAATGCGCAGGATCCGAAAGTGATAAAGGCGGGGATCAAAAATATCGTGGGCTGGCTGAGGTCCCTACGCCAGCCGGGCAAGCGCAGCAATCGGGCGAAGCGCTTCAAACTACATCCCTGACAGGAGAACGAACAATGACAAGGATCGCAGTATCACGCAGGAATCTGCTCGCTACGGGAGCCTGCGCGCTGGTGGGTGCCGTGAGCGTGCCGGGACTGGCAAGTGCTAGCGCATCGGGAGGGCAGAACTTAACGAACGAGGAGGTCGTCCGGAAGTGGTACGCAGCCTGGGGCCAGAAAGACTGGGGCCCATTGGATAGCCTGCTCGCCGAGGACTTCACCTTTTCAAGCGCGGCGGGCGACGACCACATCAGCAAGAGCACTTTCAAAAAGCAATGCTGGGAAACACAGATCGATTTCATTGGGCATTTTGACCTGGAGCGAGTCGTCACTGGTCCGGATGATGCTTTTGTGAAGTATCTTTGTTACACCAAGAACGGTAAATCGCTCCGGAACGTGGAGTATCTCCGAATCAAGAACGGAAAGTTGCAATCCATTGAGTGTTATTTCGGCGCGCAATCCAGCTTTCCGTCAGCAGTGAGCACTGGGCAAAAGTGATCTCACTGCGGTTCGTAGGACGTCGAGACGAGAGAGCAAGGGGTTCCATCATGAGCGCCCGCGAAATTAAGGATCAGAAGGCCATTGCACGCGATATGTTTGTTCAACAAGCTGCTCGCGCTAATGCGGACTTTTCTCCTAACCCTCGAATCGCGTTCAAGGCAAAGGGTAGCATCCTATTCTTGGATTTAGCCGACATCTTGGTAGTGCAAGCCGAAGGTAATTACATTTCGTTGCGACCCCGAACTAATCCCTATTTGGTGCACGAGTCCCTCTCGTCGATGGCGGAGAAGCTCAAACCCTACGGTTTTATTCGCATCCACCGCTCGGTCGTCGTGAATATTTCGGCCGTGGAGAAGATCCAACCTTTACCGACGGGGGAATACAGGCTGCGTGTAAAGGGTGGGAACGAATACTTGGTAACACGTAAATACAAACACAGCCTCAGAGATCTGGCTCAGCTGTGGATAGGGTCGGAGCGGCTTTGCAGCTAGAACCCCGATTGGGAATACTCGAAGGCTACCGGAAAATGCTCCGAAATAGGGTGCGGTAAGCAGATGCGAAATTTAACGGGTGCCAAATCGTTGCAAGTTGCTATAAACAAGAAGGATAGAAAGTCGCATCGTTAACGGAAACCATATCTAGAATGAGAGACGAGATTTCGCATTAAATTCGGTGAAATATTGCCGCTCAATGTGAAATAGCTGTGTTGAAGATTTAATTCGCCGCAATTGCCCGCCGTCGTCAGTAAAATTGAACGCAGCAAACAAAATTGAAATTTTCATCACGTTGAAGTTCGTCCCAATCGGCAAACAACCGCACCAGGCGTGCAAGAAAGGGCAGTTTCGCCCTAGCCTATCCCCGATCCCGTCAAAGCCGCGCCTGAAACAACGGCCAAATCGTCATGCCGGTCCAACTCCTCCACTCGCAGCTCACGTTACTCCTGCCCACTTCTGGTACTCCGGGCCCAGCTCGGCCACAATTCCTTCACCTTGCAAGTACACGAAATATTCTCCGGAAGAGATCACCGCCAGGCGGCCCATCCGATTCCTTGCTTCCACCAGGCCTTCGACCGCAGTGATCCAAAGCGTGTTTCCGTTCGGCAGTCTCTTGAATATGTCGAATCTATGATTCATCGTAGCCTCCTCGCAATCTCCGAAGAGAACTCCGCACCACAAGCCGCATTTCAATCTCCGTTCATGACGGGAATCACTTACTCCCGTCTCTTCAATAGGTTGAAAGATGAATAACCGTTCACGATGCACCTCGGCGGCACGAACCCGCCGGGTATTTTCTTCGGCGGCACCAGCAAAATATTCCATCAGGGGCGCGGGCGCACATAGGGTAAGTTCCTCAGGTCTCTAAAGACTTTGCCGTATCGCCACCATTCCTCTCGCCGCGTAAAATTTTTGAATGCACGAGTTCTCTTACGAGGTGAAGCCGATGCACATTTCACATGTTCGCCGCGCGCTCCGATCGCTCGGACTTTCCACTTGGTTCGCGCTGGCCGCAGCTCTGTTCGCTATCCCGACCACGTCTTCCACCGCTTCAGCGCAGGTCGTTCTCTCGGTCACCGTCGCTCCACCCGTCCTTCCCGTATACACGCAGCCTGTTTGCCCCGGCGAAGGCTACATCTGGACGCCCGGCTACTGGAGCTATAGCGACGACGGCGGATATTTCTGGGTTCCCGGCACTTGGGTGGAAGCACCCGAAGTAGGTTTTCTCTGGACGCCCGGCTACTGGGGTTGGTCTAACGGCGCCTATCTCTGGAACGCGGGCTACTGGGGCCCAGAAGTCGGATTCTACGGCGGCATCAACTACGGTTTCGGTTACGTCGGCACCGGCTACTTCGGCGGCCGCTGGAACGACGGCCACTTTTTCTATAACACTCGCGTGAACAACGTGGACGTCCACGTCATTCACAACGTCTATCAGAAGACCGTCGTCGTGCACGAATCGCACGTCAGCTTCAATGGCGGCCACGGCGGCGTCAACGCGCGCCCCACCGCCGCGCAAGAAAGATTCGCCCACGAACAACACCGAGGGCCTACCGCCGTTCAAGAGCAGCATGTGAGCCAGGCGCGCTCCGATCGCAACCAGTTCGCCTCCGTCAATCACGGACGCCCATCGGTTGTTGCGACCGCGAAGCCCGGCGAATTCAAGGGTCCCGGCGTAGTCCAGGCCAAAGCGTCCGCTTCTGACCGCATTGGGAACTCGCGTTCCGAATCTAATTCCGCGGCTAAGGCCCGAACCGAAAGCTCGACAGGTGCGGAAAGCAAACCGCGAACCGAAACAAAGACCGAGGCCGCGCGCGAACCCAGAACGGAAGCCAAAGCGAAGACAGAATCAAAGCCAGCGACGACGCACGAGCCCAAGTCCGAAGCCAAGCCGAAAACAGAATCGAAAGCCGCGACCACGCACGAGCCCAAAACTGAAACCAAACCCAAGACGGAATCAAAGCCCGCCACGCATGAGCCGAAGGCCGAAGCTAAGCCGAAAGCGGAGCCAAAACCGGCCGCAACTCACGAACCGAAGGCTGAGGCCAAACCAAAAGCGGAGCCCAAGCCGGCGGCCACGCACGAATCAAAGCCGGCGGCAACGCATGAATCAACGCCGGCGGCGTCCCACGAACCCAAACCCGAAGCCAAACCGCAAACACAACCGAAGCCGGCAGCAACGCACGAATCAAAACCGCCGGCGCAACATGAGTCCGCGCCCCGCGAGGAAAAACCAAAGAGGAACTAAATCGTAAGCGACGCGAATCGAGGCGAGCGTATGGCAGATCGCTACGCTCGCCCCGCTAACTCTGCCCCAATTTTTTTCGCGCTGAAATGAACAACGATATCGCTAGCAGCGCAAAGAGCAGCACGCCCACCTGCGGCGCGCCACTAATCCGCGGAAATTTTTCGCCCAGCGCGAACATTTTTTCCGGCCAGGGCAAACGCAGCACGACCCCGAGCCAGTGCGGCACGTGCTTGCTTAGTTCCGGGTCCTGCAGCAAATTCAGCACAATCGCCAGCAGCCCGAACACGCCGCCCGCCGCGATCAATCCACTGGCGTAAAGCGATCCGGGACTCACTTCACTTTCGGCGTCACCGTTTTTCTCGAGGCCCTGCTCCGCCAGCCAGCGCACCAGGCCACCGGCAAACATCGCCATCGTCGTCGCAATCGAAAGATACGAACCCACCGCAAACGGCAGAGACCGCACACCCAGCAGCTCCACGGCAATCACCAAAAACACGCCCAGAAACACCAGCCTCCACGGCAGCCGCTGATTCAAAATCCCGCTGATCACCGTCGCCATCAGACGAGCCTGCGGCGCCGCCGCCTGGTCGCTGCCGATTCCCTGCACCCACTGCACTTCAATCTGCCGCGTCGAAGGATCGTACAAATATTTCCCGTCCGGCACTTCGTGCGACCCCAGCGCGTTCACCAGCGTGTAAGTTTTCCCATTGTACGAATAGCCGCGTTCCTGCACGTCCACACCCGGCTGCAGATGATCAATATCCAGCGCGATCTGCATCGGCTTATATTGCGCGAGTCCGATGTTCATCAAGATCAGCGTTCCGCCGATCGCAACGGACGAAACCATCACGCCGATCACCAGCGCCACTTGCTGCCAGTAAGGCGTCGCGCCCACCAGGTAGCCGGTCTTCAAATCCTGCGAAGTCGCGCCCGCAATCGCCGAAGCGATGCACACCACGCCGCCAATCGTCAGCGCCAGCACCTGATAAGGCGTCGAAGTCCAGTGGATCACCAAGAACACCGCGCAGGTGGCCATCAGCGTCGCAATCGTCATCCCGCTGATCGGATTCGACGAATTTCCAATCAAACCGCTGATGCGCGACGCGACAGTCACAAACAAAAATCCAAACACCACCACAAACAACGCCGCGAGCAAATCCGAAAACCCACTGGTCATCGCTCCCGGAATCGGCTTGAATTTCAGTAGCGCCCACATCATCGCCACAATCACCGCCGAGCCAATCAGCACCACGCGCATCGACATATCGCGCTCGGTGCGATCCACGGCCGCCACCGACGCCGCCGCTTGCTTCGCGCGAATATCCTTAATCCCCGCCGAAAGCGCCGAAAAAATCGTCGGCAAAGTTTTGATCAGCGTGATCAGCCCCGAAGCAGCCACCGCCCCCGCCCCGATCGAACGAATGTAGCTGCTATAGAGTTGATCGGGCGACATCTGCCCGATGGGAATCGTCGAGGGATACAGCGCCACATTTCCGGAAAGTGAACCGAAAAATTTAATCGCCGGCATCACCACCAGCCACGAAATCACGCCGCCCGCAAACAGCGTTCCGGAAACGCGCGGCCCAATGATGTAACCCACTCCCAAATATTCCGCAGTGATATTTGCGCGAAACGAAGATCCCGGCAGCCATTTCGGCTGATAATCCGGCTGCGACGGCCACATGCGCAGCGTGTTCATCGCAAATGTGTAAACGCCGCCGAGGCCGAGTCCCCAGAACACGCGACCCGCAAACGATCCGCCGCGCTCTCCCGCCACCAGCACGTCCGCGCAAGCCGTGCCCTCGGGAAACGTCAAATTGCCGTGCTCTTTCACGATCAATTGCCGCCGCAGCGGAATCATGAACAGCACGCCCAGCCATCCGCCCATCAGCGCCAGAAAAAATATCCGCCAGTATTCGGCGTTCAGCGAAAATCCCAAAAAGATCAGCGCCGGCATGGAAAAAATCACGCCCGCCGCGGCGGATTCGCCCGCCGACCCGGTGGTCTGCACGATATTGTTTTCCAGAATTGTGGAACGCCCGAACGCGCGCAGGATGCTGATGGAGAGCACCGCAATCGGAATTGAGGCTGACACCGTCAAGCCAGCACGCAACCCCACATACACCGAAACCGCCCCGAACAGCACGCCAAACAGCGATCCCAATACCACCGCACGCAAACTGAATTCCGCTACGCTCTCCCCCGCCTCCACATAAGGGTGAAATTCCCCTGGCGGTGCCGTCGAACTCCACTGTTTCGTCGCCATCAAACCCCCATTCCCACCAAGCTCCCGCCGCGAGTTCCTCGTGGCACGGCCACTCGTGGCTGTGCGCGTTACCTCTTCGTAGAGCGGGCGTCCCGCCGGCTCTTGTTCTGTTTTTTGTGACGAACGATCCGCTTGTCCACCTTCCGCGCCACGCGAACCAATTCGGCCGGTTCGCCGCCGGGCAACTTAGCACCACCAGCACACCCAAGCAAGCCGCATTCGTATACTGAGTCGTGATTGGTGATTGGTGACTGGTGACTGGTGAGTAGTGATTGGTGATTCGCAGTGCGCGGCGCCGGTGGCATGGGCAATCTTGCCTGTGCGTATTTGTTTTGCTTTGGATGTCGCAACGCCCGAACCCAAAACCGAAGAGCACAGCCATGAGTGTGTGGCTGTGCCACGATTGCACATTTGTATCGAATAGAAAATTGTTTCTCGTTTGTTGTCAGCGGAGCGCTCGGCGGAATGATGACTTTGTGAGCCTTATTTGTATCGAATAGAAATGGCATGAGGCAGTGACGAGTGATGAGTGACCACTACTGTCCGGTCATAAGTTGAATAATGAGAATTGGTTAGTGGATGAAGGCTCATCGGTTTGCCGCTCAAAACTGGTAGGTGCCTGCACCAGCTGGGTTTTCTCGAACAGGCTGACGCTGAGAATTTGGGAAAGGGTGTAGAGGCTGTGCTCCAGCCGCAAGTGTTTTTTGACCACCGCCAATAGCACGTAGACGGAACTGGCGATCCAGACTTGGGTTTTCACGGCGTTCTCGGAAAGTCCGTAAAACCGCTCGATGCGCAGATGTTGTTTGATCCACTTGAAGAACAATTCGATCTGCCAACGGCATTTGTAGACTTGTGCGACGGTCAGCGCTGGAAACAGAAAATTGTGGGTCAGGAAGATGAGACGTTTTTCGGTTTCCGCATCGACATAGCAGATGCGCCGCAGCGGATCGGGATAGCCGTGTGCGGGAATAAAACTCTTCAGCCGAATGGTCTGATCGCAGCGCACCCCCGTGATGGCGCTCGACGCAGCGGCGAAACTCGCGTGCGGGAGCAAAATCCATCAACTGCGCGAAAACGGTTCTTCCCGAATTCATGGGCGAAATCCTCCCCGAACCAGGGAAAAACATGGTTGGCGAGCGAATGCAAGTTCAAATCGATTCCGCCCCGTTGCGCTCCTAACGTCAAGACGCAGAGATGCTTACGTATGATCAAAGTTCCCGTGACCGGACAGTAGTGCCATAAAAGGAGTCAAGAAAAAAACACTTCTGCCGCGGCTGGAGTTTTTCTTGCCATCCAGCCCGCCCCATCGAGCAGGTTTGTTCTTGCTTTCCGTTCAGTGAGCTGGGGCGCCGCGCACAGTTGCGCAGCGGTTTGGTTTTCTCTGGCGGCGGTTTTCATCGCCTCTGCGCGACGAAGCCAGTCCGTTCTGAGACCAACAAAGCAGCACGGTTGTCAGGTGCCAACCATGGTTCGATTGGGGACTCGTGGCCCATAGCTTTTTCGGGTTGTCCGAGGGGGGACTAGGCGGGTGGGCATCCCTTCGGGTTGAAGCTGTGAAGAAACATCCTGAGATTCACTCTTGCAAAAAATGGAGCGTGCCGTAAGCTCGCGGCATGAGCCAAGAAAATCCGATCGGCAAACATCCTCTGATTCGCTACGTGAACCGACA
>Ga0210403_10003377_pt1 | contig 14107 bp, 17 predicted proteins | sample IncBWC19MmetaG_FD_150863 | JGI IMG/M metagenome (GOLD analysis project Ga0210403, IMG submission 150863) | Forest soil microbial communities from Barre Woods Harvard Forest LTER site, Petersham, Massachusetts, United States - Inc-BW-C-19-M | ecosystem: Environmental > Terrestrial > Soil >... | reverse complement strand
GAATCTGTTCCGCCGCCGCTAGCCGGGTCCCCCAGCGAAGAATGTGAATGAAGAATTCGTGCGCTGGGGGACCCGGCTAGCGGCGGCGGAACAGATTCGGGCGGGAGTGACGACGTTCGCCGACATGTACTACTTCGAGGATGCGGTTGCCGAAGAGACCAAGACGGCGGGGATGCGCGGGGTGCTGGGGGAGACGTTCATCGATTTTCCTGCGCCGGATAATAAATCCAATGCGGAGATGATGGCTTACACCGAGAAGTTTCTGAAGCGATGGCAAGGGGATGCGTTGATTCATGCGGCTCCGGCGCCGCATTCGATTTATACGTGCTCGAAGAAGACGATTCAGGATGCCGCGGCGCTGGCGAAAAAATATCATGCGCCGTTGTTGATGCACGTCTCGGAGATGAAGAAAGAATGGGACGACAGCGAGAAGGCGAACGGGATGTCCCCGGTCGAGTATCTGGAAAAGATTGGTGTGCTGGGGGCGAACCTGGTGGCGGCGCATTGCATTTTTGTGGATGCGGCGGATCGCAAGTTGCTGGCGGAGCGCGGTGTGGGGTGCGTGCATAATCCCTCGAGCAACATGATGATTGCTAGCGGAGTGTCGCCGGTGCCGGAGATGCGGGCGGCGGGGATTGCGGTGGGGCTTGGGACCGATGGCCCAGCGGGGAGTAACAACGATCTGGATCTGATGGAGGAGATTGATTTGGCGGCGAAGCTGGCGAAGATTTCGAAGATGGATCCGCTGGCGCTGAATGCGAAGGCCGTGGTGGAAATGGCGACGATTGACGGCGCGCGGGCGCTGCACATGGAGAAGGAAATTGGGTCGCTCGAAGTGGGGAAGAAAGCGGATGTGATTCTGATCAGCCTCGATGAACCGAATGCGGTGCCGATGTATGACGTGTATGCACAGATTGCGTATTCGCTGAAGGGGAGCGACGTGGAGACGGTGGTGATCGGCGGGCGGGTGGTGATGCGGGGGCGGAAACTGCTGACGATCGATGAGCCGGCTGTGCTGGAGAAGGCGCGGGAGTATGGGAAGTCGGTCGCGGCGTCACTGGGGATGGAGTAGGGTGGGTCAAAAGTCAAAAATCGACATTCGAAGTCAAAATCCAAAATCCAAAATCCAAAATCCAAAATCCAAAATCCCCACCCTCTCGCAAAGAACGCGAGAAGGGTGGGGCAACCTTCAACTCTCAACCTTCAACTCTCAACCTTCAACTCTCAACCTTCAACTCTCAACCTTCAATTCTCAACCTTCATTCTCAACCTTCATTCTCAACCTTCATTCTTCATCCCTTATCCTTCCTGAGACTTGGAATCCGCTGAGTCCCTTATAATCAAAAGATTCTTTATGGCGGCTATTCTGGAGCGGATTGTCGCGGCTACGCGGGTGCGGGTGGCGGAGGCCAAGCGGGGCGCGGATTTGCGCGAACTGGAGCGACTGGCGGAACGGCATGTGCCGCGCGGGTTTCGGCGGGCGCTTGCGTCGAAGAGTCGCGACGGTGTGGCGGTGATTGCGGAGCTGAAGAAAGCTTCGCCGTCGAAGGGGCTGATTCGGGCGGAGTTTCATCCGGCGGAGTTGGCAGCGGAGTTGGAAGCGGCAGGAGCGGCTGCGCTGTCGGTGCTGACAGATGAGGAATTCTTTCAGGGGTCGCTGAGGAATTTGCGGGAGGCGTCGGCGGCGGTTTTGATTCCCTGTTTGCGAAAAGATTTTGTTGTCGATGAGTTTCAGTTGCTGGAGGCGCGGGCGAGTTCGGCCGATGCGGTGTTGCTGATTGTGGCAGCGCTCTCGTTGGATGAGTTGAGCACGCTTGCGGCTGGTGCGCGACTGCGTGGGCTGGATATTTTGTGTGAAGTGCATGATGCTGACGAGTTGCAGCGGGCGTTGGACGCGGGATGCGATTTGATTGGCGTGAATACGCGCGATTTGCGAACGTTTAAGGTGGATCTGGAAGCGGCCTTTGCTTTGGCGGAGAAATTTCCCGCGGGAGTGGTGCGAGTGGCTGAGAGCGGGATCCATTCGGCGGAAGATGTGTCGCGATTGCGGGCGGCGGGGTATCACGCGTTTCTGGTGGGTGAGTCGCTGATGCGGGCCGCGTCTCCGGGAGATGCGCTGCGGGAGTTGATGAGAGTGCCGAGTCGCGAGTACCCGGTACCGAGCGGGCGATGAGCGTTGTGCTCGTGGAGAGAAGAAGCAGGTTCCTCACCGGTCTTTCAGACCGGTTCGGAATGACAAACTCTTGGGGAGTGCTGGCGGTCAGCTACTGGCAACTGACCACTGGCAGCTAGCAACTGGTTCTATGACTTGGGTGAAGATTTGCGGGATGACGAATCTGGAGGACGCGCTCGTGGCGGTCGAGGCGGGGGCGGATGCGGTGGGGTTTGTGTTTTATGAGAAGAGTCCGCGCTGCGTGACGGTGGAGACGGCGCGGGAGATTTGTTCCAAGCTGCCGGAGAGGGTGGAGAAAGTGGGAGTATTCGCAGGCGAGAGCTTGGCTCGCGCCGTCGAGATTGGATCTCGCGTGGGTTTCGACTCGCTGCAGGTGTATCCGTTATCAGGTCCGAAGAGTGTCGCTGCTGCGGAGAGTCCGGACTTGCCAAAACAGAAAAGGCTTTACTTTGCGTTCCCTATGCAAAAGTTAGTGAGTGACGAACATGCAATCAGTTTCGAAGTAACAAAGAGTCCTGAAAACACGTTTGTTGCGGTACTTCTTGATTCCGGCGGCCCCCAGCGACCGGGCGGTACGGGGCTGACATTCGACTGGACCAAGGCCCTGCCGATTGTTGCCAGCCTGACCCGAACGCAGAATGTGGTTATCGCGGGCGGCTTGACTCCTCAAAATGTTGGTGAGGCGATTGGGATCCTTCAGCCTTGGGGCGTGGACGTGGTTTCGGGAGTTGAGGCACGGCCGGGGAAGAAGGATCCGGAGAAGGTGCGGGCGTTTGTGCGGGCGGTGCGGGAGATGGATCGGAGGGTTGGTTAGGGATGGCTACGGTTCCGCGGAGTACGAAAGTCAAAATCCCCACCCTCTCGCACAGAACGCGAGAAGGGTGGGGCAACCAGCGCGTTTCTGCTTCGCAAAATTCGCGCGCGGGTGAACCGGGGCGGTTTGGGGTTTATGGCGGGCGATATGTTCCTGAGACTCTGATGGCGGCGCTTGAGGAACTTGAGCGCGAGTATGAGCGTGCGAAACGCGACAAGAAATTTCAGGCGCGGCTCACGCAGTTGCTCACGACGTATGCGGGGCGGCCTACGCCGTTGTTTTTTGCGCGGCGGCTTACAGAGAAACTCGGCGGGGCGAAGATTTATTTGAAGCGTGAGGATCTGCTGCATACCGGGGCGCACAAGATTAATAACTGCCTGGGGCAGGGGTTGCTCGTCGAGCGCATGGGGAAGCATCGCGTGATCGCGGAGACCGGGGCGGGGCAGCATGGCGTCGCGACCGCGACCGTTTGTGCGCTGCTGGGATTTGAGTGCGTCGTGTATATGGGGACCGAGGACATGCGGCGGCAGGAGTTGAACGTGTTCCGCATGCGGCTGCTTGGGGCGGAGGTGCGCGGGGTTGAGTCGGGATCGCGCACCTTGAAAGACGCGATCAACGAGGCGATGCGCGACTGGGTCACGAATGTGCGAACTACGCATTATTTGTTGGGGAGTGTGCTGGGGGCGCATCCGTATCCCACGATGGTGCGGGATTTTCATCGGGTGATTGGGCGCGAGGCGCGGGCGCAGATTCTGAAGGCGGAAGGAAAGTTGCCGGCGGCGATTATTGCTTGCGTGGGCGGGGGGTCGAATTCGATCGGGATTTTTTATGATTTTATTAAGGACGAGAAAGTCCGGTTGATTGGAGTGGAGGCTGGCGGGCGCGGCGAGAAACTTGGCGATCACGCGGCGCGGTTTCGGGGAGGATCTCCGGGGGTTTTGCAGGGGACGTACTCTTATGTGCTGCAGGATTCGGGCGGCCAGATCGCGCTGACGCATTCGGTTTCGGCGGGGCTGGATTATCCGTCGATTGGGCCGGAGCATGCGGCGCTGCGGGATGCGGGGCGGGCGGAGTATGTGCCGGCGTCGGATGCGGAGGCGCTAGCAGCGACTACTCTTTTGGCTAGAACCGAAGGGATTATTCCGGCGCTGGAGTCGGCGCATGCCGTGGCGGAGGTGGTGAAGCGCGCGCCTCGCATGAAGAAATCGGAGATTGTGATTGTGAATATTTCGGGGCGCGGGGACAAGGATATTGGGATTATGCGGGAGAATCTGAATCTGGATTGAACGTCAAAATCTTTAACCACAGAGGGCACAGAGGTTCACAGAGGGAATTCCAGGCGGATTGATTCGACTATGCCTTTAGCTTTTTACAAGAAACCGGCGCTGGTGGTGTATGTGACTTGCGGAGATCCAGATCTCGCGACTACGCGGGAGATTGTGCTGGCGGCGATTGAGGCTGGGGCGGATGTGATTGAGTTGGGAGTGCCGTTCAGCGATCCGGTGGCGGATGGGCCGGTGATTCAGCGGGCCAGTGAGCGGGCGTTGAAGCATGGGACTTCTCTCGCGCAGGTGTTGACGCTGGCGGCGGAGGTGCGGGTGCAGGCGCAGTCTACTGGGCTGATCATTTTTTCTTATCTGAATCCGATTTTGCAGATGGGGATGGAGAAGTTTTGCAAAGTTACGCGGGCGGCTGGCGTTGATGGCGTGCTGGTGACTGATCTGCCGGTCGAAGAAGCAGGGGAATATTTGCGGGCGATGCGGAAGTATGATCTGGCCCCGGTATTTTTGGCGGCGCCGACGAGTCCGGATGGGCGGCTCAAACGGATCGCGGAGGCGTCGCGAGGATTTGTGTATGCGGTGTCGCGGACGGGAGTCACGGGTACGCGACAGGAATTGGCTTCGGATGCGAAGAAGTTGGTGAAACGGCTGCGGCGCGTGACCAAGTTGCCCATTGCGTTGGGGTTTGGAATTTCAACGGCGGAGCAGTTTGCCGAGGTTGGAGAGTTTGCCGACGCAGTTGTTGTGGGCAGCGCGATCGTGGAGCATATCGAACGCAATCGCGGACGCGAGGCGGCGGCTGTGGGTGAGTTTGTGAGGACGCTTTTAGCTGGCGCTCAGTTGTCAGTCGCGGCGCGATGAGTAACTAGGTAACAGGTGAGCAGTCAAAATTCCCACGTCTCGCAAAGGACGCGAGACATGGGGCACCCCGCGCTGGGGTATGCAAGGGCTTATGGATATTGAGGATTGGCGGAAGAAAATTGATGAGCTCGATCGGCAGCTCGTGGCTCTGATCAGTGAGCGAGCTCGGGCAGCGGTCGCGATTGGGAAACTGAAGCGCGATACTTCGTTGCCGATTTATGAGCCGGATCGGGAGCGTGTGGTGTTTGAGAATGTGCAGGCGGCGAATCGGGGGCCGCTGGCGGGGCGGGATCTGGTCCGGATTTATGAGCGCATTATTGATGTGATGCGGAATGTGCAGAAAGAAGAGATTGTGGTGAAGGGCGAGGCGGCGGGCGAGAGGATTTCTGATGGCGAAGAAAAGCAGGTTCCTCGCGTTCGCTCGGAATGACAGGACATTTTGATGGCCTGACAGGTGAAGATGTTTGAGCTAAGAGCTAGAAGCTAAGAGCTAGGAGCTGGGTTTTTATGATTGTGGCGATGCAGGAAGGCGCGGATGAGGGGCTGATTCAGCAGGTGATTGAGCACCTGGTGAAGATGGGGTTTGAAGTGCACCGCTCGACCGGGGCGCGGATGACCGTGCTGGGCGCGGTGGGGTCGGGGATTGATTTCGACATCCGCATTCTGGAGTTGTTGCCGGGGGTGCAGGAAGTTCATCGCATTAGTTCGCCGTACAAACTCGCGGGGCGGAGCTTTCGCCCGGAGGGGACGATCGTCAAGCTGGCGAATGGGATCGATATTGGTGGGAATGAAATTATCGTGATGGCGGGTCCGTGTTCGGTGGAGACTCGCGAGCAGATTTTTTCTACTGCGGAGGCTGTGGCGAAGGCTGGAGCGAAAGTGCTGCGGGGTGGGGCGTTCAAGCCGCGGAGTTCTCCGTATTCTTTTCAGGGACACGGGGAAGACGCGTTGAAGTTGCTGAAGGAGGCGGGCGAGAAGTTCAAACTGCTGGTGATCAGCGAAGTGATGGAGATTTCGCAGATACCGATGATGCTGCCCTACGTCGATATTCTGCAGGTGGGGGCGCGCAACATGCAGAACTTTAATTTGCTGCGCGAACTGGCGAAGGTGCGTAAGCCGGTATTGCTGAAGCGCGGGATTGCCGCAACGTTTGAGGAGTTGTTGCTTTCGGCGGAATACATTATGGCGGGCGGAAATTACGAAGTGATTCTGTGCGAGCGCGGGATCCGCACGTTTGAAACCTACACGCGGAACACGATGGATATTTCGGCGATTCCGATCATTCATAAGCTGTCGCATTTGCCCATGACGGCGGATCCTTCACACGGAACCGGTCGGCGCGACAAAGTGGCTCCGATGGCGCGGGCATCGGTGGCGGCGGGAGCGGATGCGCTGCTGATTGAAGTGCACTGCGATCCGAACCAGGCGTGGTCGGATGGGGCGCAGTCGCTGTTTCCGGAGCAGTTTGCCAAGCTGATGGATGAGTTGAGGATGATTGCGCCGGCGGTGGGACGGAAGATCTAGAAGCTTTTCACCACAGAGAGACAGAGGCGCAGAGAGAGACAACTGCGAACCTGTTCGATCTGGTTGTGGCTGTCGTGAACTTCTCGCGCTGAGGTTAACGTGTCCTGTTGTTTCCTCTGAGACTCTGTGCCTCTGTGGTGACTTCTGATTTATGGCTATTCGGCAAATCACGATCATTGGCACGGGGCTGATTGGCGGATCGCTGGGGCTTGCGCTGCGGAAAAAGAAATTTGCCGGGCGGATTGTTGGGTGCGATCGCGAGGGGACGCTGGAGCGGGCGCGGATGTGCGGGGCGATCGACGATGGGACAGTGAATCCGGGGGATGCGGTTCATGGCAGCCAGCTTGTCGTGCTGGCGACTCCGGTGCTGGCGATTGTGGATTTGATCGAACGCTTGGGCCCGGTGCTTCCGGCGAAGGCGTTGCTCACCGACGTGGGCAGCACGAAGACAGCGATCGTTGAGCGGGCGGCGAAAGTGTTTGGGAAGAGTGCGGGGAAGCGGTTTCTGGCGGGGCATCCGATGGCGGGGAAAGAGATGAGTGGAGTGGATTATGCGGATGCGGATTTATTTCAGAAGGCGGTGTGGTTTGTGTCTCCGCTGCCAGGGCAGAATTTGAATGAAGGGTTGTTCGCGGAATTTGCGGGATGGATTGACGCGATCGGGGCGCGGATTGCGATGCTGCCGGCGGAGGAGCACGACCGGCTGTGCGGCTGGATCAGCCATGTGCCGCAGATGATTTCGACGGCGCTGGCGGCTGCGCTGGTGGAGGAGTTTGGAGAAGAGGCTCCGCTGCTTCCGGCGGGCGGGCGCGCGTTGCAGGAGATGACGCGGATTTCGGCGAGTCCCTATTCGATGTGGCGGGATATCGCGATCAGCAACAAAACGAATCTGGAAAAGGCGTTGTGGAAGGTGGAGCAGCGGCTGGCGCACATCCGGGAGAACCTGGCGACGCGGCAACTGGCGGAGGAGTTTGAGCAAGCGCATCAGTTGCGGAAAATCCCGCAGAAGAAACGATAGCTCCAGCGGGTCTCACCAATATTATTGACGGCTCAGCAGATCTGCCGGCCGGCGCTGTGGGACGAGCCTTTCGAGTTCGTAGCGATCGCAGATTCTGTTGGCACTCTCCCACAGTGCGTCAAACTCGGTCCAGCGGGGCACCAGGATACGCAGCGCGAAGGCGCGGATGACTTGTTCGAGCCTGCGGTCGTATTCGGCGAGTGGAGACATGTGTTTGCGCGATGCGCCCTGGGCTTGCAACCGGGCTGCCGCATTACGCGGGAGAAGGTTCGCTCCCGTGTGCTCTGCGTATGGCGTATCCCGCCGCCTCGTAAAACCAGAGCAAACAACACTTCGAAGTTGCTTTCTCTTGTTCTGCATATTGGACGTTTGCCGCGTCCTTCGAGATGCGGTGGCATGTCACCAGATTGTCAAATGATCGTCCCGAAGTTGTCCCCAGAACTTCGCACAGGAAGTGCCTGGGCACGGCGAATCATTTAGAATTCTGACGCGATGAATAAAGTTGTGGCCAATGCGGATGAGGCGATTCGCGACGTGTTTGACGGCGCGACCATCATGATTGGCGGGTTCGGGTTGTGCGGGATGCCGGAGAATTTGATTCGGGCTCTGGCCCGCAAGGGGACGAAGAATCTTCGGACCATCAGCAACAACGTGGGGATCGACGGAGTGGGCAACGGATTGCTGCTGGCGGCGGGACAGATTGTGCATCACATTGGGACTTACGTTGGCGAGAACAAACTGCTGGAAGAGATGGTGTTGAAGGGGACGATCAAACTCGACCTTGTGCCGCAGGGGACATTTTCGGAGCGGATTCGCGCGGGGGGCGCGGGGATTCCGGCGTTCTATACACCGACTGGCGTGGGGACGATTGTCGCCGAGGGCAAAGAGACGCGCGAGTTTGAGGGGCGCACTTACGTGATGGAGCGCGGGCTGAAGGCGGACTTTGCGTTTGTGAAAGCGTGGAAGGGCGACCGCGAGGGGAATTTAGTGTATCGAAAGACTGCGCGGAATTTTAATCCCATGATGGCGACGGCGGCTCGCGTCACGATTGCCGAAGTGGAGCATCTGGTCGAGGTGGGCGAGTTGGATGGAGACTCGATTCATACGCCTTCGATTTATGTGAAGAGGGTCTTTCAGGGGGAGTTGTACGAGCGGCGGATTGAGCGGAGGACGGTGCGGAAGAGTAGATAGTACCGGGTAGCGAGTACCGAGTGTGAGCCATGGACGAATGGGTTATCAAAATGAGGGCGAGTCTTGGCGTGAATCACCTGCGGCCGGGAAAAACTCGCCATACAATCTCGGATGCTAAGGGGCGCCGAGAATTCCCGCCCTTTGTCAGCCTCGAGATTGCGCAGTATCCGGGACAGCAATCCTGCTATCTGCTTCACATTTGTGAGGACGGGTCAATGGCTGACACGTGGCACGAGACCGTCGAAGAGGCCTTGCATCAGGCGGAGTGGGAACTCGGAGTTCAAGAAAGCGAGTGGCAGGTTGTATCGGGATGAGGCGGCACTGGGACTGTCGGCGCGTGAACTGTAAGATCCGATGGCTCAGTAATTATAGAGATCCTTCGACTCCGGCTTTGCTCCGCTATTCGCGGAGCAAAATCCTCGCTCAGGATGACAGGGTGGTGGGAGTAAGGGCGAACGACTAACGACTAACGACTAACGACCAACGACCAACGCCGAACGACCAACGACCCATATGAACAAGCCCGGCAAAGACGTTGACAAGCGCGAGCGGATTGTGACGAGGATTGCGCGCGAACTGCGTGATGGGTTTTATGTGAACCTGGGGATTGGGATGCCTACGCTGATTGCGAATCATGTGCCGGCGGGAATTGAAGTCACGTTGCAGTCGGAGAATGGGATGCTGGGGATTGGGCCTTATCCGGTGGAGGGGCGGGAAGATCCCGACCTCATCAACGCGGGAAAAGAAACTGTGAGCGAAATGCCGGGGACTTCTTATTTTTCGAGTGCCGATTCGTTTGCCATGATTCGCGGCGGGCATATTGATTTGAGCGTGCTGGGCGCGATGGAAGTGGATGAGACGGGGAGTCTGGCGAACTGGATGATCCCGGGGAAGATGGTGAAGGGGATGGGCGGGGCGATGGACCTGGTGGCGAGTGCGCGGCGCGTGGTGGTGGCGATGGAGCATACGACGCGCGAGGGGGCTCCGAAGATTTTGAAGAAGTGTACGCTGCCGTTAACTGGGGTGAACGTCGTCGATACGATTGCGACGGAGATGGCGTACATCCGGGTGACTCGCGATGGGCTGGTTCTGGAGGAGATTGCGCCGGGGCTGACGGCCGAGGATGTGCAGCGCGCGACAGAGGCGCGGTTGATTGTGAGTCCGGAGTTGAAGGTGATGGAGAGTTAGGGAACCGAATTCGGCGAGTCGAAAAACTTCCCAAACAATTCTCACGTCTCGCGGGCACCTAGCTTTTCTTTTTATCTTTTCTGAAAACCTTACGCGGCGGCGATGCGGCGGATTAGGTCTTCTTGTTCTTGTTTGCTTTCGGCGCCGATGGTGAAGGCGTCTAGCACGCCCACGGAGAGCGCGAACTTGATGGCTTCGTCCTGACGGGTGCGCAGCGCGCCTTGGCCTAGAATCTTCATCCCTACTATTGCCTTCCCTGCGGTTTTCATTTCTTTTAGAACTCCAACTACAGTTGCCGGATCGGCGTCCATGATGGCGCCGATGGGATTGATACGCGCGAGATCGATCTCAACCCAGGGAGACTTCGAGGCGGCGCGCAGGGCTTCGATGGTGTGGCAGGAGCAGCCGTGGGCGCGGATGGTTCCTTTTTCTTTGGCCTCGGAGAGCACGTCCATGGCGCCGCGGTAGCGGTCGGTCCAGTCGGCTTCGGTGACGCAGTGCATCAGGCAGACGTCGAGATAGTCGGTGCCGAGTTCGCGGCGAAAGCGGTCGAGATCGGCGCGCATGGCAGCGGCGTCGCGTGCCCAGGATTTTGTGAGCACCGTGACTCTGTTGCGCTGCACGTGCTTAAGCGCCTCGGCAACGTGAGGATGGCTTCCGTAGGAGTCGGCTGCGTCGAAGAAGCGGAGGCCGTGGTCGTATCCGTTGAGCAGAAGATCGGAGAGGCCTTTGACGCCGAGCGCGGTTTGATGCGAGTGATGCTCGGAGCCAACGGTGCCGGTGCCCATGGCGAGGCGACTGGTCTTGATGCCGGTGCTGCCGAGGGTGACGGTGTCGGAGGCGGAGAATTTTGCGGAGAGCGTTCGTTCGGCGATAGCGTTGAGGATGGATTTGGATGAGAGCCAGACTGCTCCAGCGGCGGTGGTGGAGCGAATGAGGAATTCGCGACGATGCATGGTCCCTCCCTGAGTGGTGGCTGTCGTTGGTATGAGGCTATACCAAGTGGGGGCTGGCGGGAAAGTCTGGCGCGTCGTGGAAGGTAGGGATCCTTCGACTGCGGTTGGTCTTTGCGCTAAGGCGCAAAGACCAATCCTCGCTCAGGATGACAAGAGGAATTAAATCCGGAATGGGGCAGCCAGCAGGCGGAAGGGGAGCGTGATGGCCAGGAAGATAATTTCGAGCACGCCGTGGACAGCTACGCCGACGATGCGGAACGGGAGCAGGATCAGCCAGACGAAGGGATAGGCAATCAGGGCCAGAAGCGCGAGCGGCCAGCAGAGGACGAAGAGGATGCACCAGAGCAGGAATGTGAACATGGCGGAGACCTCCTTTTTTCTTTTACTGTCTGAATAATTGTACGGTTGGGGCGCGGAAAATGTTCCGTCCCTTCGGGACTTGCTGGTTTTTTACGGCGGACCCAGCGCTGAAGCGCTGGGCTACACTGTTTCGCCCCTGTGGGGCTTGACTCGAGGAGTTATTCGAATTGCTTGCGGAAGGTGGCTAGTTGTTGCTGGACTTCGGCGAGTTCTTCGCGGAGGCGGGCAACTTCTTCTTCCAGCATTGCTAGACGATCAGCGGTTGAATTTGCTCCGGAAGTCGCGGGCGAGGGCGCGCGCGCCACACTGACATTTTCTCCGGCATCAGACATTGGTGGTGCGCCGGAAAATAAGTGCGTGTAGCGGGATTCTTTGGTGCCGGGTTGGCGGGGGAGGATCGCCGCCAGCGCAGGTTCGCGGTGGGCCAGGCGGTCGAGAGTCGAGATCACGTCTTCGAGAGCTTCGAAGTGGTACATGCGGTCGGTGCGGCTGCGGAGTTCGCCGGGAGTTTGCGGTCCGCGGAGGAGGAGCACGCAGACGATGGCGATTTCGCGGCGGTCGAAGTTGAAGACTTCCTGCAGGCGGTGTTCGAACTTGGTGACGCGGCTGTCGGCGCCGCTGGCGGGGCCGGCCATGCGCTTCTCTTGCAAGGTGGCCACGGCGTCGCGGACTGCGGACTCGTCGAGCGTCATCACCGGGTCGCGATTGTTTTTTTGATTGCAGGCGTTGACCAGGGCGTTGAGGGAGAGCGGGTAGTAGTCGGGGGTGGTGATGTCTTTTTCAATCAGGGCGCCGAGGACGCGGGTTTCGATTTCGGTCAGGAGCACGGGGTTGTCCAGAGTGTGATTCTAATTCATGGGAGTACGGTGGACGGAAGGTGGAAGAGCGTTAAACACAGAGGACACTGGGGAACGCAGAGGAAACGGAGTCAAAATCCGCACCCTGTCGCACACAACGCGACAAGGGTGGGGCACCCTCGATTTTATTTAGAATAGGGCTGTCGCGCGGCGCTTCCAGGGCTTGCCTTTTTCTTGAGCCATTTTTTCCATGTCGGCTACGTAGGCTCCGGCTTGGGTGAGGACGTGGTGGAGGTCGTTGCCGATGCTGATGAAGGTGAAGCCCTTCTCCAGAAACTCTCCTACCCGCGACGTTCCGAACAGGAAGAGGCCGAGGATTACGTTGTTTTTTCGAGCGTGCTCGATCAGTGTTTTCGTGGCGGCGTCGAGTTCGGGCGAGGTGTACATGTGGGGGAACTCGTATTTGTTGTAGAGGCCCATCGACATGCAGAGATCGTTCTGGCCGAGGAAGAGAATGTCGACACCGGGAACGGCGGCGATTTCGGCGATGTTCTCAATGCATGAAGCGGTCTCGACTTGCAGGGCGACGATGCCGTCATTGTTGAAATTGCCCGCGTAGCCGAGGAGTCCCGCTTTGTTCATGCTGCGTTGCGGAAAGTAGACGGAGCGCGTGCCGACGGTGGGATATTTCATGCAGCTCACAGCGATGCGCGCTTCTTCGGCGGTGTTGATGTAGGGGACGAGGACGCCGTCGGCGCCCATGTCGAGCGATTGCTGGATGCCGGGACGGTCGTCGTATCCGCCGACGCGGACGAGAGACTTCGCGCCGCCATTGGCGATGCCGCTGAGCATGGCGGAAAGTTTTTCGTAGCCCATGGGGCCGTGCTGGCTGTCGACCAGCAGCCAGTCGTATCCGCTGTGCGCGAGTTGCTCGGCGACGGTGGGGCTGTGGGCGTTGAGGAACAGGCCCATTTTTGGCTGTCCGGCGCGGAGCTGTTTTTTGAAGTCGGAGCCGCTGAGGGCGGGGTCGGGCATTGGGGAAATCCTCCTGGAAGTCGAATTGATGAGTGTATCGTATGGGGCGCGCGATGGGGGACGGCGCGTTATTTTTATGGTTAGCGTGACCCGCGGACACGTGGAACAGGAGATTCCTCGTCGTCGTCGCATTCGCTCCGGCAGCGCCCGGAATGACAAAATCTTGTAACAGCGCTTATAGTTCTGTTTGAGGAAACCAGAATGCGGATGCTTTTGAATTGGGTGTTGAGTGCGGTGGCGGTGTGGATTGTGGCGCAGTTGGGGATCGGGATTTCGGTGCGGGGAGCGACGGCCGCGCTGATTGCGGCGCTGGCCATTGGGCTGATCAACGCGACGTTGGGAGTTGTGCTGAAGATTATTACGTTTCCGCTGACGGTCGTGACGCTGGGGGTTTTCTGGTTTGTGATCAACGCCCTCATGCTGGAATTGGCTGCGAAGTTGGTGTCAGGATTTTATGTGCGTGGGTTCGCCGCAGCATTCATTGGAGCGATTGTGTTGAGTATCGTTAACCTGGTGTTGAAGGCGATTGTGATGCCGTCGAAGGATCAGCGGTAGTCGACCAGCGCGCGAAGTATTCTTAAAAACACAGCAGCAGGTTCCTCCACTCCGCCGTCGCTGAGCGCTCCGGCTCCGGTCGGAATGACAAATCGTTAAGAGGGCGAGCGCAACGAGTTTCTATTTTTTCTTTGGGGGTTTGATCGCCGCCCAATCTTCTTCTGTCAGAACTCTTCCCAGATTGCTGAATTCGCCGGCACCTTGCAGGAATTCGCCGCCGTCCATGCGGATGACTTCGCCATTGATGTAGGCGGAGCCGTCGCTCACCAGAAACGCGGCGAGATTCGCGAGTTCTTCAACCGTGCCGAAGCGGTGGAGGGGATTGCGGTCGAGAGCCAGGGTCTCGAGTTCTGGT
>Ga0210403_10003376_pt1 | contig 14107 bp, 9 predicted proteins | sample IncBWC19MmetaG_FD_150863 | JGI IMG/M metagenome (GOLD analysis project Ga0210403, IMG submission 150863) | Forest soil microbial communities from Barre Woods Harvard Forest LTER site, Petersham, Massachusetts, United States - Inc-BW-C-19-M | ecosystem: Environmental > Terrestrial > Soil >... | reverse complement strand
GGCTGGAGTAGCTTATTCAAGTAGAATTGTGCCAGTTAGAATCGGGAGTAACGATGCAATTTCAACCACGGCTGCTGCCGCCGGAATAAATTGGGCCGTAAGTACGACCGGTGGAAACGCGGACGTCTTGAGTTGTTCCTGGGGCGGTGGAAGTTCTTCATCATCGGTGAACACAGCAATTTCGAATGCAGTGACCACCGGGCGAGGGGGTCGCGGCGCCGTCGTACTCTTTGCCTCAGGAAACAACAACACCAGCGTCGCATGGCCAGCTAATTTATCCAACGTAATTGCGGTTGGTGGCACGAATCCGTGTGATCAAAGATTTGTTATTACTCCAACCACTCCAAATACCTCTTGTAATTACGACACGCGCCTGAACATTGTGTCCATCAACGCAGGGAGCAATTTTGGTACAGGACTAGCGGTAGTTGCCCCAGGTATCAATGTAGCCACAACAGATATTGCGGGGGCGGCAGGATTCAGCAATCATGTGGCAGACCAGGGGTGGGCTATGTTCAATCAGGACTACGTTCAAAACTTTGACGGGACATCGGCTGCATGTCCATTCGCTGCAGGTGCTGTAGCGTTGATTCTATCAATTAATCCCAATTTGACAAATGCCCAAGCAACAGCGATACTTGAATCCACGGCCAGCAAGGTTGGTGGATATAATTATTCGACAAATCTTTCGAATGGGACTTGGAACAATGAAATGGGCTATGGAAGAATTAATGTTGGTGCAGCAGTTTGTCAAGCTTTATCTACACTTTCCATCGCAGGACAAAATCCGGTTTGTTCAAATAATACATATTCTATTTCTAACTTGCCGGCAGGTTTTGGCTTTAACTGGTCGTCAAACAATACTTCAGGTCTTACAATCAATTCCGCAACTGGTGCAGCTTCACCTGTCGCTAATTTTAAAGGACAAGTAACCATTGGGGCTTCCGTAAACGGCGCGGGTTGTGCGTTGAATTATTCCGAAACTGTGTGGGTCGGCGCCCCCCCAGCAGATAACAGTTATCTTGTTTGGGCGGCCGGCAACCGTGGCGTAAACCCGTTGCAAGTTGCTACAGGGTCCTCTTATTCCTTTAATGTTGACCCGGTCCCAAACACTACTTCATATACATGGCAACCACCTCCAGGTTTTGCAGTAGCTGGGTCGAAAACAACATTTTCACCCTCAATCTCAATTACAACTTCAAACACTGAAGGAACTTACATATTATATTGCCGAGCAAATAATGCGTGCGGCTTCAGTTGGACCAATAGTTTAACATTAAATAACGTTGCTGGCGGAGGAGGGTGTTGTCCACAAATAGCAGTTTATCCAAATCCAACACAAAATGAATTAATAATTATGGATAGCAGTGTTCAAGAAGCAAGTTCTCAATCCATTCAGTCCTCAGAAAGCGTTCCAGGATACACTGCAAATTTCGTTGACGACTCTAACAAGATAATTAAGTCAAGCGCAAGCAAGGACGGAAGAATTGTATTTGATTTAATTGAGGTTAAGGAGGGTATTTACTTTCTCAAAATAATTCAAGGGAAAACTACTGACACTAGACGGATTCTCATCAAGAAATAGAATCTAAATTGTATCAATTGGAATTTAGCATGGAGCCATAAAAAATTTCAGTTGCCAAATTTGAAATCTTCAAATTGCACTAAATATATTAAAAACTGGTCTGATATTGAGACTGGGTCTCCTGATTTTGGAACAAGGTGTATCGTCATGATACATCTTGTTGTATTTTAGAGGAAAATTCCGCGATACACATTACAAATCTTAAATTTCACATCTCTGATAGCTCGAAGTCGACTAAGATCAAATGAACTAAATGCTGGCTGATCAACGGGAGTTTTAGCGTTATCAAGTTAGTATCTTAAACAGGTATCAGGCCCCGATGCGTCGGCGGTATCGAAGGCGATACATGACTTCTGCACTTAATTATTTCCGCAGGGTTCATGCATCGCATTACAAATCATAATAGCCTTTTGAATCGAGACACGTTATAGGAGATTACACCAACGCTTTTGGCTTACGATCATTAGGAGGAAGCATTTTTTAGTAGCGTTAACCACTGCCCAGGCAGGACGAACTCGATTTATTTAGTCACAAAACTCATTTCTCGCTCACAGGCGGGCATCTAAATGTCTTTTATTTGCCCCTGCTGCTCCTTAATCTACTTTATGGACGACTTGCACTATCGATTGCAATTATATTTCTTACACTATCTATTGAAGAGTTGATATGAAATCTAGAAAATTCTGAGCTTACTGATTTGAAGGTCTTGTTCGAACCTAGGGACGCTGATGTCTCGTTGAAAATCGGAACAATAAGCACGAAAAAAATATTGATGTCAATGATGACTTCCACAATTGTTGGAACGGAATAAAATAGATGTACAGAGTTGCTAATTCTTCCAAGTCGAAGCCTCTTTTTCTCATCCTTGGAAGACATAATGCGATTGTTCATCATGAACGAAATTAGATTGAGTAGATTTGACCAAAGCGTGTGAAACAATCTAAAGAACCAACCCAATCCAATAAAAATTACCCAAATAATTATGTATTTGTAAAGTAATTTTTGATTTTGAGACTTAGCTGTTTCAAATCGAGCTATTACATTTTCAAGTTTTGGTAATTTATTTTGGATGAGGTCATTATAGGCTTCAACATCTTTAGACCCCTTTCTTTTCAGACTATCCAAAGAGACTTGAATTTCGTGTTCCATTTTCAACGCTTCAGCATTACTTTTTCTAGCCCCTGCGAGCTTCTCTTCCGTATCTGCCTTAATATTTTCCGGTTGTTTTAATTGAGTAAACAAGACCGCAATCCCCGAAAGTATGCCAATAATAACTGCGACGCTATTTCCCCACCCTTCAAACTTATTTTTAGGAGTTGCATCCTTTGATTGCGAGTCTAACTTTTGCGTGAGGGAATTCACTGCGTTACTAAGTGCCGTTACTTGATTTGAAATTGCATCAAAATTATTTTTTAATTCTTGTTGTTTAATTTCTTCGGGTGTCATCGGCACTATGGTTGGTTATACAAATTGAATCATTGTTGCAATCATGAGAGAAATATAGTCAAATCCTCTATTTGTTGATTGCCCAAGTCTTGATATAATGGGCATTCGAGCCGATATTTTGCCATTTCGTGACGCCATTGACAACTTTGCTATTTAAAAAACCGGACAAAACCAATGAGACAGATAAATTGGTTCTCCGGGCCTCGAATGTTCGGCAAGGCCCTAGCTCTAAACTTATTGATTCAAGAAATTTTAGGAAGGCATTTGCTCAGTTCCCTTAGATTTCTCAAATCTTCAACAAAAAAGGTTCGATATTTGGCCGGTCTATTTCACAGTTAAACGTAGTCCCTTTGTAATGTCTCTATTATATTATTTAAAGCCTGTTTTGCAAGTTATTAATCTCCGTTCTTATCAGAAACCAACTTATTTGTTCCAGTCATTTATATATTGCTCAATTCGCCTAAATTCAGAAGGTAGAAGTAATCGATTATGAGCAATGTAATTTCTAGCTTTCTCCAATTCGTCAAGTCGTTGCTTTAGCCAATGTTGAGTTGGTATTAAATCGGAGAAATCAGCCCAGTTATTAATTATGATATCAGACTGGAAATTCCGGGCAGCCTGACCACTTCATTTCGCAACCTTGCAAATTATCTTAATCGGCTGATTATGAACAAATGGAGATGGTCACCTTTAGACGGAAAAAACTGATCAGACTCCGCGGAATTTCCACCCTATTACACGGCGCTAAAACTTATGACACGGCAGCGAAAAGAAAATTCCAGGTATTAAATGTTAAGAACCTGTAATCCGTTTAAATTCTTTAAATCTTCAATAAATTGGTTCGATATTTTGCCATTTAGGAACTTACAGAAAGTGCCAACAAAATCCCAGATTTCAGGGATTGTGGAAGCGCATATTATTTACGTCTTTCCGTATCGGTCTTGAGTTCAAGATTATACTCTTAGAAAGAAATAGCGAATCAATTCACCTACCTTCAAATATGCTTAACCTAAACAATACCACTATGACAAAGGAAAAAACTATGATGATGGTTCTTGCAATTGCCGGGTACGGCATTGCCTTCGCGCAATTGCCAAAGGACGGCAAGAGCGATAAGAAAGTAGCCAGCCACACTTTCGAGGCCACGTTCACGAAATGGGTAACTAAAGCCCCCCAAATGGCAGGTGTCGTGGGGGGTGATGTCGGAGTTGGCACATATTCGGGGGAGATTCTTAAGATGAATACTGTGGGCGACATTACTAAGATTGAGGCTCTTTACAAATTCAACGGAGGGATACACACTTTTACCGCGCATGTCTATGTAACTGAGAACGACGCGCCCGGAGTGGGCACTGCAACGATAACCGGCCGCGTTGAGGAGGGATGGATGAAGGGCGCGACTGTGACTGGAGAATACAAAGTGTGGGCTACATGCCCAATACCCACACCGGGTAACGGGGACGGTAATAAGTGTTACCAAGGAACGCTCCACATTCCGAAAGGTGACGGGAATTGGGGCATTAACAAATTGGGTTTCACATCAGCACCTTCATAAAAAGGCTGGTCAACCGGACCAGCCTTCACTCTGTCGAAGCAAACGGAATATTTGCAAATAGCAAATCATGCTGCACAACTAGCCAACGACTAAACTGCAAACAAATCTCTCAAGCGGTTAATTTTCCTTAAATCCTCGATAAAATGGTTCGATTTTCCACCCGTGAGGACTACAGTTCAAATCGAACCATTTCAGTCTATTTTGTATTGGTCTCCAATTGTCACATTTTCGAAGGGACTGGCTCCGTCCGACTCCAAGATTTTTGTTTTAGTTGGCTCAAGTCACAAAAGTGTCATGAGACTTTTTTTTGAAACCAACCTTGGGTGGAAGCTCACAGATGTTTACTAGTTTTTTGAAGTAAAGAGAAATCTTAGAGACTCCTATTTTTCTGCCAAGAGATTAATTTCCTACGTATTTTCTATCTGATTTGAGTGGTTTTTTTGAGAATAGAAAAAAAGGTCGGGAGCTACCGACCTTTTTTTATTTTACTTCTGACTACTTCTTTCGACTATCAGGCGGAATAATGTTATTCATTCTCAAATATTCAACCATCTGACCATAATGATTTGCAGTATGCAGGATCGCATCTATGACAAAACCGCTAGGGCTCCCTTTGAACGGAGTAGCTAGAGGCTTTACCATATTATCCTTGTTAATTGTTGCGACAGCCCTGTGTAAGTAGGCAAACGATTCTTTTAGGTATTCAAGAATCTCTTTTCGTGTCTTGAGGTAATCAGGAGCCTTCTCATTCTTTTCACCGTGGGGTGCCTTTTCTCCTAAAATGGCAGCGGCCAATTGGTACTGCGTGGCTGAAAAATGTTTTATCTGTTCAGCAAAGGTTTTTACGCCTTTAAAATCGCCATAAGAGATAGGGGGAGCAAAATTAAATTTATCTTCCGGCATTGCTTCGGCCACAGGGACTACTAATTCTTCCGTTTTGGTTAACCAAAGGTCAAGAACCTCAGTTACTGAGTCTCTCTCAACAAGGCATTGGCTGTAAGCAATGCTGTCCACCCATGTCGCCTGAAGGAAAATTAACAACGCGATTTTTACGATATACGGTTTTTTAAAGATTTTTTTTTTCATGATTATTTTACTTTTTTAAAGATTGACTAATTGTGAAAGTATTGGGCGAGGCACAATAGATGCTTCGATCAATAAGTGATTATTAGATTATAACTAGGTTGATTGCAGAATTCGTGATGGGATCAAAGAAGGCCTGGTGGCTTAAAAATATTAGAGCCAAAACCTTTTATGAGTTTGCAAGTTAGGAGAACAGGGAAAACCTCAATGGGGTTTAAGAGGTGTGAAATGTAGGTTACTATAACAAAGTGAACATTGCTTTGGCACCTACAAAAACCCGCCGCGCACCCTTCACATTGATCTTTATTTTTTTCCATGGTTAGATCATTATTCCAAGATTTAAATCCTAATATTTTCAGCCGGGGTCTTCTGGAGATCCTTTCCTTTTTTGGGTTTGAACTTAGCTTAAGAATAGATTTAAATCCTTTTTGATGGGCAGAACAACAGGTATTTTTCCAAATCGGCAAAAATAGATTGGAGGATGAAATTAAAGGGTTATTTTTCGATGCGCAGCCCAAAACATGGCAGCAGATACCACATATCAAGAACAGAAACCATATTGAATAACTTGTTGATTTCACCTTCAGAAACCGGTCACCCAGCTCGGAATCTCCAGGAGTCATATGAACTGATAAAATTTATTCGGTAAGCAATGAACTTGTAGGGTTAGATTGGGCCGATCGAAAAGCTTGGGTGCCAACAATACTCATAGCAAACAACAGCACGATAAATCCAGCAAGTGGAAATGTCCACCATTCAATTTCAGTTCGAATAGCATATCTTTCTAAATACCAATTGAGTATCCACATCGCCAAAGGGGAAGAAATGATGAATGAAACGATCACCAGAACTGAAAAATCCTTTGACATTAATCGAACAATGCTCCAAACAGAAGCACCAAGTATTTTTCGAATACCAATTTCCTTTGTTCTTTGCTCCGCCGTGAATAAGGTCAGGCCAAACAACCCTAATCCGGTTATGATAATTGCGAGGGCAGCAAACAATACTGCCAGCTTACTGGTGAGATTGATAGAAGTGAATTTTTTTTGAAACTCTACATCAGCAAATTGGTATTCAAAAGGATAAGAGGGGGCATATTTGTCAAAGGTCTTTTTAACCGAATTGATAGATCTCTGTAGATCTTTTGTTTTTTTTAATCGAATTGTTAGAACGTTGACTGAATTAGGATCGAAAATAGCAAACATCGGTTTCACGGGCTCGTATGGCGATCCCATTAAAACATCATCAATAATTCCAATTAACTTACGTTTGCCTCCCCATAAATCAAGTTGTGTTCCAATCGGGTCCTTCAAATTCATCAATCGAAGGGCAGCTTTATTAATGAGAATAGAGGAGGAATCGCTTTTAAAATTTTCGGAGAAATCCCTGCCGTCCAAAATTCTAATGCCCATAGTATTTGTATAGTCATACTCGGTAGTAATGGTGGTGAACAACACGCGTAACTCCTCCGGCTTTCCGGGCCAGCCAAGCAGGTTATTCGAAATGATGTTGGTAATGGCGCTATTACACTTGGTAACCGCTTCCACGCAATCTTGGCCGAGCAACTCAGATTTTATTGTTCTGTAATTCTTTTCAATTTCATTAGTATAATTAACAGTTATTAAGTTTTCCTGATCATACCCCAGTTGACGTCCTTTGGTAAGTTGAATCTGTTGATAAATGACGAAGGTTCCGATTATCAAAACAATTGATAAACCGAATTGAAGTGTGACTAATATTTTACGTGGCGCACTCACCCCCTGTCCAACAATAAATTTGCCCTTAAGAACTTTTGCTGGCAGGAAAGAGGACAAGTAAAAAGCGGGATAACTGCCCGACACCAATCCTGTAACAATAACCATTGCCAAGGTGAAAATCCAGAATTTTGCTGAGAAGTAATTAATTTCCAAACTCTTCCCGACAAGATCATTATAGAAAGGTAAAACTAATTGAACAAAAATAATTGCTATGGCAAAGGCGATAAATGAAATGAAAGTTGATTCGCCAATAAACTGATTAACTAACTGAATTCGACTTGACCCAATGCTTTTTCTTATTCCAACTTCCCTGGCTCTGCGCTCAGAACGCGCTGTAGCCAAATTCATGAAGTTGATGCAAGCTATTGTCATAATGAAAATGGCAATAACCATAAACATTTGAACCAAGTCTTCTGCGCCTCCTTCTTCTTTTCCATTTTCAAATCCACCGTGCAGGTGCCACCTTATTAGGGGATAAAGAAATAGCTCCGGTTTGCCATCTATTATGCCGTGTTGTTGCAACATGCCATGAATACGATTCTCGACGCTTGCTTTCCTGGCAGGATCGTCTAGTTCGAGAAAAACCTGAAAGGAATAATTTCGCCATTCTGTTTTATTTCTACGAACGTATTCGCTGATACTTTCCCGAAACTTCCAAGGCACAATAAAATCAAATTGAAATGTGGAATTAACGGGGATGTCTCTTAGCACACCTGAAACTTTCAATTCATGTTCATTATCTAAGTGAACTATTTTGTTGATTGGATCTTCATTTCCAAATAGTGCAAAAGCAGTTGACTCTGTGATCACAATGGATGCAGGGTCATCTAACACCTGTGCCGCCGTTCCTTTGACAAGCGGAAACTCGAACATTTCCAGGAATTCCTCGCTTACAAAAAATCCTCTTTTGATGAGACGGTTTTCTGCCGCCGACAAGAGATAATCGGATACTGAATTAGTAACAGCCGTACGCTTAATATTGTTGTCAGCTGTCTTCAATGCTTCATAGGTTGGCAGAGGAAGTGGAGTCCATGAAGTAATCTTCCCATCAAAGTTTGTATTTGCCCATACCTGATACAGCCTGTCCGCTTTAGGATGAAATTTGTCGAACGATTTTTCATCCGCCACCCAAAGTAAAATAAGAATGCACGAGGCAATTCCAATCGATAAACCCAATATATTGATGACGGAATAAAGTCGATTACGTATCAAACTTCTCATAGTGACAGTAAAGTAACTCTTAATCATATGCTTCTATTCGTTTAGTTCTTTACTAGCGTACCAATTTATATGCCACTATGTTTAGGGTTGATAATATCTGAAAAGCAAAAGGAGGTGAAATGAGCAATGACATTGATAACGATTTCGCACGGTAATGTCCCAAATACGAACAATGAATTTAGTAGTCTCCATTTAGGATTCCTTCTCCGGAAAGGATCTCTATTCAAGGTGAGCGACTTCCAAATAAATGCATGAGTTCATCCTTTATCCCTTTCAAATAGTTGTTTATAGATTTTTTCCAGCGCTCCTTTTCCTTAATAGTTTTTCCAACCTTATAACTTAATTAATGCTTTTATAGACTTTAGAATCTTAATTTCTCCGAACTTAAGACGGCAAAATAAAAGGCAAGGTTGTTCACCTTTTTAGGGTTTACATCATCAGCGTTTTAAACTTGACGGATCCCTTAAAATAATTGACCGATTGATTAATTTGTCCTTTATAGATATCATTAAAGTCATTATTCGTGGCTAAAGTTGTTATTTCTTTTCAAAGATTCTCACTTATGAATTGACGGCGCGTCATTTGGATAACATTTCAGCTCAATTTTATTAATCAGGTTTTTTTGAAATTCCTACTTAATGGAATTCTCGAAGACAATATGCACTTAATTTCGGCAGACCGAATGGAAATGAGCCATGTGGACGCTCTTAAATTCAAGAAAAGAAGGGCGCAATTATTTCTTCCTATAAACTGTTTTTGTTTTAATTCTAAAACATCCACTATGGAAAATCCGTACTAAACGGGAATAGTCAGCATTTTTGTCTCAAGTTTCATTGCGGGAAGAAAACTACCTAAAGAAAAACGTGGATTCTATGATTACAAAACGATTGAAAAGAAAATAATTTACCCATCTAAAATAAATTTTATGACGTTAAGCAAGATTCCTTTATTGATGACAATTTGTTGTCTTTGGAATACCGAGTTGATCTCACAGAAATTTGATACAATCAAAATTGACGCCACGAAAATAAATACATCTGTATTAAAACCTGGTACACATCGATACTTGGTTTATTTTAAAAATGGAAAAGATAGCAGCCGTATTAACTATCAATTCTGGTCAAGAAAAATTGAATTAATCCATTACAAAGGCAAAGACGCCATCAGTATCACTCAAGAATGGGAGAATAATCAAAATATTTTTCATAAGGTGAATTCAATTTGCGAAAGAAAAAGCTTCCTGCCTCTTTACCACGAAACTTGGTGGAGGCGAAGTGGGGCCTCAATTTTTGATTTCATTAGTAAGACGGTCTCGGTAAAGGGCGAGCTACTTACTGATTCAGATACCTCGAAAACTAAAAAAGCGATTTATCAGGCCTTTAAAGCTTCGCTCCAACAGTATGTCTTGAATTGGCATTTGGATCTGGAAGTGTTTCCGGTACTTCCTTACAAGGATAAAGTGACTTTTCTTATTAATTTTTACGACCCTGGTTATTCCCCCCTGCATATGAAGTGTACACAGTAATAGGAAGTGCGACTTTAACCGGATATGAGAATCAACGTATTGACTGTTGGCTACTGAGTCACGCTGCGGCGAATGACAAGGAGATATTCTGGATTAGTAAGAAGACAAGAGAAGTGATAAAACTTGAACAAGATTTGATGGAAGGTATCGGTATAAAATAAAGTTGGGATTTAGCTCCTAACTGCTATTTTCTACTCACGCCAAGCAAGTATAATTGTCTGTCTCAGCTAAGGGTTAGTAGCTGAGGTTTAGGTTTAGATTTGTATATGAACGGGCAATTCAAGAGAGGTTCGCGGTGAAGATTTAGATCTGTCATTGGCGGCCTCTCTTTAACTTAAATTGGCCCAATGTCAGTTAATGTTAAAATAGATTTAAAAATGAGCTGCGTGGTTTAGAGTTTTTATTGGAGGCCGAAAGTTCTTGACAACATGTCGTTCAGGGCACGCTCTTCCTTGCGAAATTTTACAATACCTAGCGGGATATTTATAACTCATTTTTGACGACTCTATCGCCCATCCGTTCCTTGGCTACGCACGGCCCAACAAAGTTGGAAAAGATAAAGTTGGATATGACCTTGAGGCTTACTTTGTTATTAAATATAACATGAGCAAATGAATACTTGAAACGAACGGCAATCAGTCAGTCAATTATTTCGAGAGATTGGTCAAGTTTAAAACGCTGCTGATGTAAAACTGAATAGTAGTGGACAACATTCTTTTTGTCTTTCCTCCAACTATTAAATCGAGATTTCAATGTACTGTCTATGATAGAATCTTTTTTGGAATTTGCTTCGTCATTTTTCATTGTCTCAGAAATTTGAAAGGGATGGTTATTTCTTAATTTATGAAGGAGGGTCGATCAACTAAAGTTACACCTTTGTAACTGATAATTAATGCAAGTTACCACCCACTTTACGGCTGGATGCTTGCTAGGAGTACAGGAGAATTGATGTGCTTACAGAGGCTATAGAGACTTTCAGGGTAGGTGCACTTTGCAGTGAGTCCAGCAGCATAGCGATGGATTCTCGCCCTTCAAAAAAATACCCACAAAAGGGTGGCCGAATCATCCCATTGGGGTATTGATAAAGCTGTCGATCATTTTAAAAACCGCAAAAGTTTTACCCGCAAATGATTGCCTGAATGCGGACGATGAAAAGAAGTCTGCCCTCTACTCACCACTTTGTTAACTCGCATTCATTATTCAATAAACCAAAAATACCCTCAAAAGGGTAGTCGAATCACCCCATGGGGGTATTGATAAACCTGACTATCATTTTAAGTTTTGTTCACCAATGAGGAAGGAGCCGAAAATGCAAAGAAGAGTAGGAGATAAATTTTTTTTGATAAATGAAATCTGTATTCAAATACATCGGCCTTCTAATTGCGTTTAGCATTTCTTTTATTATAAATGCGCAACAAAACAAGTCTAGTATCCTGGTTGTCTCCGGGGGCGGTGCGCGTGGTGCATGGGGGGCGGGACTGGCCAAATACCTTACTAAAACAGAGGGTAGAAATTACCTCATCGCGTATGGTACCAGCACCGGCAGCCTGATGGGGCCACTCGTTTTGTTGCACAAATTCGATACGCTGGAAAAAGCCTATACCTCTGTTACCCAGCGCGGCGTATTTAATGTAAATCCATTCAACTCCAAAGGCGGCATAAAAGCCATCCCTGGAATATGGCGCGGACTCTTTTATCGCACATTGGGCGAAACCAAAAACCTGCGCAAGCGCATAACGGAAAATTTTTCAACGGCTGATCATGCTGCGCTTAATAAAAGTGGTAAGGAATTTTTTGCCACGGTCACCAATATGAGCGACTATAAGGCCTACTACATGTCGTCCAAAAAATATTCGTATGACAGCACCGTGAACTGGATTTGGGCCTCGGCCAACCAGCCCGTGTTTATGTCGATCTATGAAACGGACTGGAATCCAGAAGTGCGAAGCGGGAAAAAGAGCAAATGCTATTGGCAAGACGGTGGCTTGCGAGAAGCAGTGTCGCTGTCAGAGGCGGTGAACAAGGCCACAGCCCACCACATTCTTACCATCGATGTGATCGTGCACGGCCCCAAGCACCTGAGCGATGGCCAATGGAAACCGAAAGGAGTACTCACCGGGCTGGAGCGTACGATTGATATCCTCACTGAGTCGGTGAAAGAGCAAAATATTGAGGTTGGGGTTTTGCTCGAAAAACTTAAGAACTGCATTGACCTTGGCGGGGAAGGTGGATCCCCGGAACTTTACACGGTGAACATCTACTACATGTATGATGAAGACTATGGGCTGCTGGACAACAGTTTGATTTTTGATCCTGCCATTATGCGCAAGCTGTGGGATAGCGGAGCAAAAGGCCATGCACGAAAATCAACTTACAAGGCAACAGTACAGGGCCTTCAAAATATGGTACGCTAAAAAATAAAAAACGGAGCAGCCGAAAATCCTAAGAAGAGTAGGCATTAAAAATTTACAACTATGAGCACGTTTCGATTTGGAAAACATGCCCCCAAGCACGACTATCGCACGTTGCTGCTAAAAAACTATCTGACCTCAGCACTGCCATCGCCACCGCCCGCCTTCGATAATTTAGCAACGGTTTATTCGAAGCTGAAAGTTGCAACACCAAACACTTTGTTTCCAATGGACGGTAACGATACTTATGGTGATTGCACTATTGCGGCTCTAGCACACGCATCTACTGTCTTTGACGGTTTGATTAGTAAAAAGAAGGTCTGGCCTCAATCCAGTGTTGAAAAGCTATATTTTCATTTATCGGGAGGAGCCGACACTGGCCTGAATGAGCTTGACGTATTGAACTACTGGCAATCGCATACCGCGGCCGGGGACAAGATTCTTGCCTACGCAAAAATTGACGTAAAAAACCACACGCATGTGCAACAAGCTATACGCCTTTTTGGCGGAGTGTATCTGGGCTTTCAAGTTCAACAAAATTGCCAGCAAGAGTTTGCAGCTCGCCAACCATGGACACCTGGCCCATTAACCAATGATGGTCACGCGGTATTTGCCGTAGCCTACGATGCTCAAGGTGTTACGGTGCTCACTTGGGGCGATACACAAAAGGGAATTTGGGGATGGTGGGATGAGTGCGTGGACGAAGCCTATGCAATTTTGCCGCCCGAAGCGAAGAAAGCAGACTTCGACCCAGGATTCAACTTTGATCAATTAAAGGCGGACTTGGGAGCCGTAGCAAATTAAAATGACCGGAGTTAGTAATAAGTCCTATACGGCAAGGGCAAAAATAAATGAATCGAAAAACTTGCAAAACGAAAATGAAGGGCTGATGAAAACCTAATCGACAACCGATCAACTAAAATAGTCTATGGCTTTATTCGAACCTGCCCTGCAAACAGCGCTGCTTGATGATGGCGGCTATATAAATGACCCTGACAATCGCGCCGGGGACACCTACAAAGGCGCAACGCGCAATATCTTCAGCAAGCTGGACGGCTGTCAAATTGTTGATTCGCTCAAACAACAATGCGGATTCCCTTCCCGCCTCGACAAGCATGCTGACTTGAAAAACAAAGCAAACGACGTTTTCAAAACAAACTTTGTGGGTCGCATTCGAGGCGATCAGAATACTGATAGCGGTACGAGTTGTCTGGCCTTGGCCAATTATGTATTCGATTCAATCCCATTGAATAATCTTAATCATGCCCTTGTTCAAAAGATAAAAAAGGCAAGCAACAACAGCATTTCGGTTTCCGGCCCTGATCGGGCCAAGCGACCAAACATCAAATTCACTTTCCCCAGTGAGACTGAAGACGTCCCACCACAAACCGATTGGCAAACAAATTACCCCGATTTAGGCGAGGCGGTATTTCAAATTGCTGGAGGCGAAGTGCAATCCATTTTCGGACTTCTATTATTAAATAACTACTACACGGTATTCGATCGCTTATCCGACAAGAACGG
>Ga0210403_10003374_pt1 | contig 14112 bp, 10 predicted proteins | sample IncBWC19MmetaG_FD_150863 | JGI IMG/M metagenome (GOLD analysis project Ga0210403, IMG submission 150863) | Forest soil microbial communities from Barre Woods Harvard Forest LTER site, Petersham, Massachusetts, United States - Inc-BW-C-19-M | ecosystem: Environmental > Terrestrial > Soil >... | reverse complement strand
CGATACTTTTCCCGGAGATGCCATCAAGAAGATGACGGACGACTTCCACAAGGAAGGCATGCTGGCGCAGTTGTGGTGGCTGCCGCTCGGGGTCGAGGATGGCCAGGGAAAATATGAGTCGCACAAGTACGCAGTTTCCAAAGTCGCACAGGAGCATCCGGAGTGGCTGATCTTGGACAAGAACGGCAAGCATGCGCGCATGACTCGCGGCTTGGCGGTGCTGTGTCCGGCGGTGCCGGAAGTGCGGGCGTATCACAAGCAGCTGACAGAAAAATTCATTCGCGACTGGGGATTCGACGGCAGCAAGCTGGACAACATCTACAGCGTTCCAGCCTGCTACAATCCCGCGCACCATCACAAGTCGCCGCAGGATTCGGTGAATGCGATGGGCGATGTCTACAAGGAAATCTTTCAGACGACGCGCGCGCTGAAGCCGCAAAGCGTGACCCAGAGCTGTCCGTGCGGAACGCCGCCATCGCTCGCTTGGTTGCCGTTTATGGACCAGGCGGTGACAGCCGATCCGGTGGGTGCGGTCCAGGTGCGGCGGCGGATCAAGATGTATAAGGCTCTGCTCGGGCCAGAATCGGCGGTCTACGGCGATCACGTCGAACTTTCTGCGATGACCAAAGTGGGGAACGACTGGAAAGAACACGGCGACGATTTCGCGTCCACGATTGGAGCCGGAGGCGTGGTGGGGACCAAGTTCGTCTGGCCCGATCCCGGTCCGAAATTCAAGGACGTAAATCTGACCGCTGCGAAAGAAGAGCGCTGGAAGAAGTGGATCGGGTTGTACAACGAGAAGATGCTTTCGAAGGGCGAGTTCAGGGACCTTTATGTGACCGGCTACGACGAGCCCGAGGGATATGCGATCGCGAAAGACGGTAAAATGTACTATGCATTTTTCGCATCGCCGACAGGCTGGAAAGGCGAAGTCGAGCTGCGTGGATTGAAGCCCGGGAAATATCGGGTGAGTGACTACGGCGAGGTCAAAGAACTCGGCACGGTGGACGCGGCGGCCAACGGTGTGGCGAAACTGGCGGCGGAGTTCAAAGATCATCTGTTGCTCGAGGTCAGTTCGCAGCCGTAGTGTTTGGTGAGTAAGTCGGCGCGATGTTGGGATCGATGGATGATCCCGGCGAGCTTGCCAGAATCTCGTTTCCGGACCGCGAGATCAGGCGCTGCAGGGTGTGTGGGTACAGGATTGACCGCTCGGTGTCCGCGCCAGGCTTCCGTATAATTCAGTTGTGCCCATTGGCCCAGGTTGTGCAGAGCGGAACCGAATCGCGGAATTGTTCGTATGGTGACACCCCAAGCAGAACTCACGATTGACGAGTACCTCCGCAAGAGACTGATGCCAGTTGAGGGCGCCATTCCCCGACTCGCCGGCATCGACATGTACGGCAACTCCATTCCCGCCGGGCCGGTGGGCGGCGATCTCTTTGAGTACATCAACTTTCAGCAGCGTTACAACATCGACGCGCGCATCGCTCGTGCACTGAAGCTGTCCAAGGAGTTCCTAGAGCCTGTTCCCAAAGGCCAGACGCCTCGAAACTCGGTGGATGCGCATGTGGAGTGGTTGCAGTCCGAGCCGGGCTACACGGATGCTGTTGGAGTGGAATACAGGAGGGCGAAAAGGTCAGAGCAACTGAGAATCGCCGAAGTCCTGCCAGAACTGCACACGACCGCTGGCGTGCTATTGGTGGACGCTCAGGGGCACGGCATCATCTCGGCGAAGATCGCGTCAACCGTACACGACACCTTTCATGCGTTCATGCTCGCGGAGCTGGATCGGAGCGGAAAAACAACACCAGACATGTTCGAGAAGATCAATCTGCGGCTCGCCGAGTCCGTCACCGCACGAAACGCTTTAGGTCGGGATAAGGATGAGAATGCGCGCGAAATCGCGACCATGCTCTATGGTGAGGTGCGTCCGAGTGGACATTTCCGCTTCGTAAATTTCGGCCACCCGCCCCCGTTAGTATTTTCGGCGGAATACGAAAAGTTCATGGAGATCTGTGAGGCTAGCATGGTGCAGTTACTCCCGCTTGGGCTGGCGATTCCGGAGGACAATCCAGACCGGAACCGGTATCTTTCCATTGCGCCGCGAGCGCGCAAAATGAACTCATCCGACGTGGCAGACATCACGCTCATGAGCCCCGGAGACATCCTCTTCCTTTATACAGACGGGGTTTACGATGGCAGCGATGAGCAGGACCGCATTCAGATTGAACAGGTAATCCGTGAACATCGAGATGAGTCTGCAAAAGACATTTGCAACGCGATCCTCACACATGCGCTGGAGCAGGATGACTACGTGAAGCAGATTGGTGAACCGGATCGCGTCGACGACAAGACCGCGTTTATCATTAAGCGCAGGTAAGAAACCCTAGCCCTCCTGCCATGGCCAAAGCGAGTGGCTTCATCTTCATCCCTTGCTCGCGAATCCCATGCCTGCTAGGACGCCTCGCATGTAAGCGAAGCTGGCGATCACGCCCGGCATCGGATCGTCGGGATGAATCTCATATTCCAAATCGACGAAGCCCTGGTACTTCGTCGCGATGAGAGCTTCAAACATCTTGCGAACCGTCATGATGCCTTCTCCCACCGCGACCTGACTCTCCTTGCTTTGGGAATTCGTAAGGTCCTTCATGTGTACGTTGAATAGCCTTGGGCCTGCTTCGCGGATCGCCTGCACCACATCCGTGCCCGCGCGAACCGTATGCCCGACATCGATGCAGCAGCCGATGCGCGGATCCATGCCCTTCACCGCCTTCAATATATCCAGCGGTGAATGCCACAACTTGTCCTCGGGGCCGTGATTGTGGATGGCGATGCGGATGTCGTATTCGTTTACGAATTTCTCGATTCGCGGCAGAGTCTCCGGTGCAGGGTCGCCCGCGACAATAACGCCGATTCCTGCTCGCTTGCAGTATTCGAACTTGCTGCGGATATCCGCATCTTCATCTTTCTCGAAATAGATGGCGCCGGCAGCGTGCAACTTGATGGCCGCTGCGGCATAGTCCGCGAGTGCGGTTGCTTCGTCCTGCGAAGCCATTGGGAGATGGTCTTTGACGTCCTTCGCATTCAGCGCGAACACGTTGAGTTGCTTCGTGAAACCGATCATCTGCGCGCGGTTGAAGTTGCGGAAGGTGTAACTTGCAAGGCCTAAACGAATTGGCGATGCTTCGTCGGCCGACGGCGGTGCGTTAGTCACGGCGAAGAGATTGCGCGGAGTGGCACATGCTGCCGCAACCATTGCCCCCGAGCGAACGAAATCTCGGCGCGAAAGGCTATTTTTCTTAGACATGCGGCGCCCAGCCCTTTTCGTACTCGCGCCCCCACATCTTCATCGCTTCCGGATCGGCCTGGATGCGTCCGCTTTTCGTGTCGAGATGCAGTTCACGGGTCACCTCCCACGCAATGTTGGAAAGCTGCAGCATGGTAACGGAGACGTTGCCGACAGCGATAGGAGCGTTGAGTTTCTCGCCCTTACGGATTCCCGCAATGAAGTTCGCGAAGTGCAGGTCCGTCATGGAATCGCTGCCGATCAGATCAGCAGATGAAGTCGTATTGCCGGCTTTGAATTCGCTCGTCTTATTTCCTTTAAGGTCGTAGATCTCATAGCCACCGCGATCGATAAGCACCGTTCCGGCGGTTCCCATGATTGTGGAACCGCGATCTCGCCCGTAATACTTCATCCCCTGGCAGCTCTTGCCCTCCCACGAAATCACTTTGTCCTCGTACTCGAAACTGGTCACAAGCGTGTCATAAAACTGCCAATCGTCTTTGAAATGGTATCTGCCGCCTGAAGAGGTAACTCGCTGCGGATAGTCGCCGCCAAGCGCCCAACGGCAGACATCGACCTCATGCGTGCCATTATTGAGTGTTTCGCCGGTGCCATAAATTTTGAACCAGTGCCAGTTATAGGGATGCACGTTGTCCTTATATGGACGGCGTGGCGCTGGACCCTGCCACAGATCCCAATCGAGCTGCGGCGGCGCGGGTACTTCTTTGCCGGTGCCAATCGATTTCCTCGTATTGACATACCAGGCTTTTCCGAAGTAGGGCCTGCCGATAATCCCTTCGTGAATCTTAGCGACGATCTCGATGGTGTGCGGTGAGGAACGCTGCTGCGTTCCGATCTGCACGAGCTTGCGATATTTCTGCTGCGCCTGCACCAGCATCTCGCCCTCGGCGGGATTGTGGCTGCAGGGCTTCTCCACATAGACGTGCTTACCCGCCTGCAAGCCAGCGATTGCCATCGGTGCATGCCAATGCTCGGGAGTGGCAATCGTGATGGCGTCAACGTTTTTCTCTTCGAGTATCTTGCGAAAGTCTTTCTCCGCCATTGGAGCCTCACCCATTTCCTGTTGCGTACGGTCAGCAAACTTTTTGAGAATATCGCCGTCCACATCGCAGACATGCGAGATGCGGGCGGCGTTCCGGTTCGCTTTAAGCGACGCGAGATGAGCGTAGGCGCGGCCATTCAGGCCAATCACAGCAAAGTTCAGGCGGTCATTCGAACCTAGGATCTGGCCATAGCTCTTTGCCGTAGTTCCTACAGCAAGTCCGGCCGCTCCAACTGCGAGGGCGTCAAGAAACTCGCGCCGTGTAATCATCGTTTTCTCCTAATGGGAGGGCCTCCCGTCGCACAGCCATTCCCGGTCTAACACCGCTGACAAAACATACCGCGATTAGCAGGAGATGCCCGCCTTAGTCAGTGTCATCTTGAGTCCATGCATGCTGATGCGTGTGGACGCTTCGGGCGTGCCTGCGCCACGCCAGTGGGTCTCGAGACTTAGTCCATAGTGGAAGCCGTCGCGCCGTAACGCCTGAAGTTGTCCAACCCAACCCACGATGCCGCCGCCTACCGGAGCCCAATCGTATTTGTGGTCGGGCTTGCTCACCACATCTTTGCAGTGACAGTGCCCAATGCGGTCTTTGGGCAGCAACTCATAACCGGTTGGATACGGTCTGCTTCCGAGGGCAGCGGCATTCCCGGGATCCCAGTTCAGCATGAAGTTGTTGTTTGGAATCGCCTTCAGCACTGCCGCCGCCTCTTCGCCGGTTGCGGTGTTGCAGGACATCTCGTTTTCGAGCAGGAGGACGAGGTTATCTTTGGCGCAGCGTTCTGCAGCTTGCTGCAGTTTGGCATTGATCGCCGCCCGGTACGGCTTCTGATCGTCCAGTCGCCAGTAATCGAAACAGCGAATCCGGTCAGTATTGAAAGACTTGCAGAGGGAGATACAGCGCTCGAGCAGTTTGTCCTGCGCGCCGGCATCGAAGTCGGCATGGAACTGGTCGCGCGTTTCACTCTGCGGCGACCGCGGAGCTCCGGGCCAGTCTGTCTTGAACAGCGGGCTGGCAATATCGGTCACTCGCAGTTTGTGTTCGTCGAGAATTTTCTTCGCCTCCTCAACTTGTTTCGCGTCGAGTGCGGTCACATTCTTGTCCCACATGGAGCGGAGCTCGATCCAATGCAGCCCGAAATCACCGGACACCATTTGACATGCGTTTTCGAAGTCCTGCGTGATCTCGTCATTGATTACCGCCAGCCGGAACGGGCAGGTGCCTGCGCCCGTTTCCCCCGAAGCCAAGGATTCGGTTAGCGACGACGCGCCGGCCTTCCTGACCAGTGGCGGCAATACCGCCCCGAACCCTGCCAGTCCGAGGCTCGCGAGCACGCTACGTCGTGTATATCCCATGCGATCCCTCTCCTATGATCGAGACATCATCTCAGGTCGTCCTCTGTTTCTTCCACTCTTAATTGGTCGACCAGCTATTGGTTGACTCCGCTGGCAAGAAAACCGCCGTCGATGACCAGTGTCTCTCCAGTAACGAACGAAGCGGCATCGGAGCAGAGATAGACGGCAGCTCCGACGAGTTCTTCGGTTCTGCCGAAGCGGCCCATCGGCGTCCGCATCAACAACTCCCGGCCGCGCGGCGCGTTGTCGAGCAGGTCTGCATTCAGGGCTGTGCGGAAGACACCGGGCGCGATTGCGTTCACCGTAACGCCCTTCTTTGACCACTCCACTGCGAGCGAGCGTGTCAGCGACAGAACGCCCGACTTGCTGGCCGCGTACGCGGCGACTTCGGTGAGGGCAACAAAGCTGTTGAGAGAAGCGACGTTCAGAACGCGGCCATAGCCACGCTCGAGCATGTGCTTGCCGAAGATCTGGCATGCGCGCAGCGTCCCCGTGAGGTTCGTGTCGAGGATATCGGCCCATTCCTCTTCCGGCATCGTAAGCGTGGGCATACGCTTGATGATTCCCGCGCTGTTGATAAGGATGTCGACTTTGCCGAAGCGCTGGAGTGCGGCCGCCCGAAGTTCTTCGAGCGAGGCGCGCTTGCACACATCCGAGCACAGGCGCAGAGTTCGGCGTCCTCTCCGCTCGATCTCGGTGGCTGTTTCGTCGACGTGTTCCCGCCGCCGCCCCGAGGCGATGACATCGGCTCCAGCATCGGCGAGGCCTAGGCTCAGAATACGTCCGATCCCGGAGGTGCCTCCGATTACGACCGCCGTCTTGCCTTCCAGGCTAAAGATATTCGTCATCCTGTGTTCGTCTTCATCGCTACAATTTACCGCGGCAGGCCCAAAGTCCTAATCCTGGATTGGGAGTAAAGAAGACCTCTTCGCCGTCAACCCAGTTGTAGCCATGCCGAAGCGCTGATGGGCGGTAGCGCATGAGCAGGCTTTTCAAATCGCCAAATTCAAAGCCCACGCTTTCAACTTCTTCTTTGCTCAGGTGACCGGGGCACCACCTGATTGTGAAGCGGCCTTCAGAGGAGCCGTGTATAAGATGGGCGGCCGCGCTCAGGTCGCCCGCGAGATCCGCATTAGCATTTACCGCTTCGAGCGTCGCCGGAGTTCCGCGATAGCCGTACTTGCGGATCAGGACGTCGATGGCTGGGTCTTCGCCGAATCCTCCTACGCCGGGAGCGAGGATGATCAACTCCGCAGCGTCGGCCAGCGCCATGCGGGTGCGGTAGATCGCCTTGTTGCCAAGCCATGTGCTGTGAAACTCATGCGGATCAAGATAAACGACAGCCTTCCGGATGGGCGCTTCGAGGATCTCGAAATTGACTTTCAGGCTGAGCTCGGCGGCACGGTGGAAGCACTCGGCGTCGTCGCCGATGAAAAGGCCGCGCACGGCCAGTCGGTCGTCTGCCGCGCGTCCGACGACGGTGAGTACGTACACGATGGGCAGATGCCGCAGAAAACGATCGGAGGCGTAATTGAGAACCGTGCGCACGGGATTCTCCGCACGGCCCATGATGCGCTCCATCCCATAAACCGCGCCCAGGTAATGGCTGCGGTTTATGCTCTCCCGGCCTCCGGCGCCGACGAGAATGTTCTTGTTGTAGTTCGCCATGCCGATGACTTCATGGGGCACGACTTGACCGATAGAGAGAATCAGATCGAAACCGCCCTGCGTAATCAGCCGATTCACCTGGGCCGGCCAGGTATAGTTCAGCTTGCCCTCCGATTGCTCATGGATGAACTCCGCTGGTACCTCGCCGAGAGTCTCAACGTCGGTTCGCCAGTTATGCACTCGGAAAAGCTCGATCGGCATGGCGCCAAACATGCGCGTGATCTGCTCGGGTTGCATGGCAGCGTGGGTGCCAAGAGCGGGCAGAACCGCCTGCAACCGGTCGCCGTAATACTCCGACGCGTAGCGCGTCAGGTCGCCCGAGCGGGAATGTATACGGCTCTGATCGGGAGGTACAACGAGCACGCGATTTCGTTGCCCCAGCTTCGCCAGACTGCCCACAAGCAGATTCTGCAACTGTGGAAACAGATCGCTTTCGACACTGCCTGCGCCGCAGTAGAGACTCATCCGGCGAATTCCACCTTCTTTAGTCCGGGAGCGAGCAGATACATGACGATCAAAGCCAACAGGTAAGCGCTGGACGCGATGCCGAACAAGACCGCATAGCTGTGCGTCAGTTGCAGGATGTGTCCTGCGAAGAAGGCAAACAGCGCGCTGCCGACGGATCCCGCCATACCGCCGATACCAACCACCGCACCTACGGCGCTGCGCGGAAACATATCTGACGATGTGGTGAAAAGATTGGCGGACCAGCCCTGGTGTGCGCCCGCCGCAACGCTGATTAATGCGATAGCGGTCCACACTGACTTGGCACTACTGACTGTGTAGATGGGAACGACTAGAAAAGCACAGAACAGCATTGCCGCAAGCCGCGCGTAGTTGGGCGACAGTCCCAGGCGCCCGAAGGGCGCCGGCAACCAACCTCCGCCGACGCTGCCAATGGCCGACACGTTATAGACAATGATCAGTGGCAGCCCGAGATGCGAAAGGTTCAGATTGAATTTGGCGCTAAAGTAAGAGGGCAGCCAGAACAGATAGAAATACCAGATCGGATCGGTAAGGAACTTCGCGATCGAAAACGCCCAGGTCTGACGGAAGCCGAGCAATCGGCGCCAGGGGACGGACGGAGATGGGCCCATGTCCGCGGCCGCCTCCTGGTAAATATGCCGCAGTTCCCTGGCGGTCAACGTGGATTGATCGGTGGGCGTGCGGTAATAGCGGAACCACCACAAAATCCAGAGCACGCTGAAGAGGCCAGTAGTGAGGAAGGCGGCGTGCCAGCCGTAGCGCAGCGTCACCCATGGCACGATAGCCGGAGCCAGGATCGCTCCGACATTTGCTCCGGAGTTGAAGATGCCCGTAGCGAGTGAGCGTTCGTTCTGTGGAAACCATTCGGCCACCGTCTTGATCGCCGCGGGGAAGTTGCCGGATTCGCCGAGTCCGAGAAAGAAGCGCGCGAAGCCGAACTCCAGCACAGTGCTGGCCAGCGCGTGGCCCATTGCGGAGACGCTCCAGACCGCCATCACCAGCATGTAGCCGATGCGCGTGCCCAGCTTGTCGATCAATCGACCAGCGGCCAGCAGTCCAATCGCGTAGGCGATCTGAAATGCGTCCACAATGTAGCCGTAACTTACTTCCGTCATGCCGATGCTGTGCTCGAGAGTGGGCTTGAGGATCGCGATCACCTGGCGGTCCATGTAATTAATCGAAGTAGCGGCGAATAGCATCGCGCAGACCGTCCAGCGCACGCGTCCAAGTCGCGTTCCTGCAGATAAAGTGCTCGGCGTCGGATTGTTGAAAGCCGTCGTATCCGCCATGTTCCTGTTCTACAGTCGATATGCCTTTTTCACTAACTCATATGCGAGATCGTGAGCCACTTCCAAAGCCTCATCTTCCTCCAGCCGGTGTTCGACAACGAGCTTCGCCAGGAAGGCACAATCCATACGCCGCGACATGTCGTGGCGTGCCGGAATCGAGAGGAAAGCTCGAGTATCGTCGTTGAAACCCACCGTATTGTAGAAGCCCGCCGTCTCCGTCACCTGCTGGCGGAAACGCATCATTCCTTCCGGACTATCGTGAAACCACCACGGTGGCCCGAGCTTCAGGCAGGGGTAGTGCCCGGCCAGCGGCGCCAGCTCCCGGCTGTAGGCAGATTCGTCGAGCGTGAAAAGAATGATCGTTAGATCGCGCTCATTGCCGAACTGATCGAGCAAAGGGCGCAACGCGTCCACATAATTCGTCGGCGTCGGAATGTCCGCACCTATGTCGCGACCGTAGCGCTCGTAGAGCTTGCGATTGTGGTTGCGCGCGCTGCCCGAGTGAATCTGCATTACGAGTCCGTCTTCGAGGCTCATCCGCGCCATTTCTGTCAGCATTTGGGCGCGAAAGAGTTCCTGTTGCTCGGCATCCGCGCTGCGAGCGATCACCCGGCCAAAGAGTTTGGCTGCCTCTGCCGTGGAAAGATTCGCGGTTCGCGCTGTGGGATGTCCGTGATCGGTTGCCGTGCAGCCGAGTGCGCGGAAACGGACGCGTGTCAATCGGAGCGCGTTCAGGTAGCCCGCCCACGACGAGGTATCTTCCCCGGTCTTCTCGCCTAGCTTTGCGATATTTTCGGCAAATCCGGCAAATTCAGGATCGATAACCGGGTCTGGCCGGAAGGTCGGTAATATCCTCGGCTTCCAGTTCGATTCGCGGATGGCCTGGTGCTCGGCCAGCGAATCGAGTGGAGAATCAGTGGTCGCCAGCACTTCCAGATTAAAACGCTCGTACAGAGCGCGCGGCCGGAACTCCGGCGTAAGAAGTTTTTCCGAGATCGTGTCGAAGTAAAAATCGGCAACCCCTTCCGATAGTCGCTGCTCAAAGCCGAACAGTTCCTGGAAGGCAAAGTCGAGCCACATGCGCGTTGGTGTTCCGCGAAACAGATAATAATGGGTGGCAAAGATGCGCCAGACTTTCCGCGGATCCCTTAGTGCCGCTCGCCCAACCTCCAGGTCTTCAAGCGAAACTCCCTGGCTGTAGAGCATGCGTAAAATGTAGTGATCGGGCTGCACAAAGAGTCTTGCAGGATCGGGGAAAGGCTCGTTCTTCGCAAACCATGCCGCCTGGGTATGCCCGTGCGGACTGATGACCGGCAACTTTCGCACACGCTCATAGAGCGTCCTGGCTATCTTCCGTGTGCCGGGTTCGGCCGGAAACAGACGATCTGGGTAGATCAGCATAACTTCGACACTACCTTGTCGCTTCGCATCGCCGAACAGCGATGCAGGAGCGCCGCTTGCGACCTGACCAGCATACACGTTGTTATTATCTCGGATGGAGATGGCCAGCTGAATTCGAGGGACTTTTCTATTCGGGGAGGACGTTAATCGCGGTTATAGATGGATAGTTGACAGCCGGCGTAAAGTAAATTTCGATTTTGCCCTGGAGCGTGGGTTCAATATGCGGAAAGGATTTGACCAATGGATCGGAACCGGCTTCCCGAAAAATATCAAATCCTCCGAGAAGCATCGAGCCGTTACAAGAAACATCAAACACCCGGCTGCCCACACCTCCAATACCGCCATACTGAAGTTCGAACCAGTGCTCCATAAAGTGCAGCTTCAAAGTGTACTTCTAGCCGGTTGCAACAGGCACTCCGTAATGGAAATGTCCAAACCGATGTCATTCGTAAAGACGACCATCGCTGACGTTGGATCGATCACCTCCGAAACTACTGAGGCGGCCGCCGAGGACCTACCTTCGCCTTGACTGTGCACGGTGCGCACCTTCCCACTGGGGCGAACAAGCCGATGTTCAGGGTCGGGTCCAACTCCGCCAGAACGGCCTCTTCTGCTGTCCGGAACACAGACTCTCGATCTTCCGGGTGGATCATTTCGCGTACCGTGGCTAAGTCTATGGGACCTTGCTGCGGCTTCAGCCCAAAAGATCCAGTAGGTTTCGTCGGACCAGGTCGCGCGATCCCTATCGAGGTTCCATACCGAGTAGCCGACGGGGGCGACAAGTTGGGCTTCTTCAAGTCTCGCTTTGCTTTCTCGCAAGTCGCGTGACGTGAATAACCTTTTGAGCAGCGTCGAAAGCCGCTGACCAACTTCGTCGAGGCGTTTGCCTGTTCCAACTACGACGCCTCTCATCAGTTCCTCCCAAAATCGCTCATGATCCGCACCCTTACGACAGTGCTGCTTATCAATACGAAAAAACTGTCTCATTGTCCAGTCGCTGCAGACGCCTCCTAAAGTAAAATGACACAATATTTTTGTAATGGACTCAAACAGTGAACCGAGGAAATGCGCCGAGACCAAGATTAATCTCACCAAACAACGAGCGCGCTCTGGGCCGGCAGTAAAGAAAAGAATCGAGAGATCCGATGCTCACACGAAGAAGGTTTCTTGCCACGGCAGCCTGCACCATGGCTGCAGCAGGTCTTCACGCGCAGGGCCAAAGCAAGGTCCGGGTTGGCCTCAGCATCCCCAAGGATGCGACTGGTCCGCATATGCCGATCGACTTTGTCGGCCTGTCTTATGAGGTGCAGCAACTCGCGGAACCCAGTTTCTTTTCGGCGCAGAACATTGGCTTGATTCGCGAGTTCAAAGCACTCTCGTCGACTGGCGTTCTGCGCCTTGGAGGCAACACCAGCGAGTTTGCGTACTGGAAACCTACGCCCGATTCTCCCGAACCAGAGCATCCTCGAGTCCGTGAGGTTGCGGGCGAGCCGAAGGCTCAGTACTACGCGGTGACGGTCGAGGCAGTCAGAAACCTGGCGGGGTTCCTCCAAGCCACTGGTTGGACTTGCGTATACGGCATTGGGATGGGCACGAATACACCGGCACGCACCGCCGAGGAAGCGGTCTTTGTAGCCGAGACGCTGAGCGACCGCCTCCAGTATTTCCAGGTCGGAAACGAGGCGGATCTATTTGACCGGCACCTGCGCGATCCGAAGACATGGTCGGCCAAGACATACCTGGAAGAATGGCTCGCGCTGGCGCGCGCTATCGCAGTTCGGGTGCCGACGGCAAAGTTCGGCATGCCGGATGTTGCCGGCGCTGTGTCATGGCTGACTGAGATTGCTGATCAATGGCCTTCCGTACAGACCCGGCCCCGCGTAACGACTCTGACTCATCATTATTACTTTGGCGGCCCGGCGACGAACCCCGAGGTCAACATTCCGAACTTGCTGAAACCGGCGACGATGCAAAAGGTGCAGAACACGGCGAATATCGCATCGGCCGCAGCCAGCAAGATGGGTGCGCGTGTACGCATGACCGAAGGCAACACATGCTATCGCGGAGGCAAGCCAGGTGTCTCCGACGTGTTTGCCGCTGCGCTTTGGTCTGCCGACTATTCACTGCTGTTGGCCAGTAATGATTATTCTGGCGTCAATCTGCACGGTGGCACGGGCAAGTCTGTGGCCAATTCCGTTGGCGGATCTCTTCCCGGCGACGCGCTCCTCGAAGCGAAGGGCGAGACTCCCGAACAGATTGCCGCGCATCCGCATCCTTTCTATACACCTATTGCGACATTTGGCTTGAACTATGTGTTGGAGCCAGTTGCGTATGGGCTCAAGTTTGCGGGCTCGTTTAGCGGCGGAACACTGTTGAAGACCGAGTTCTCCACGAAGCTGCAGGCTACGGGAGTCAATGCAACGGCGTATGCCGCGAAACTGCCTAGCGGGCACACATGCGTGATCATTCTGAACAAGGACGCGGCAGCAGACCTTGAGGTGGAACTCGACTTTGGTCGCGACGCGAGCGGAGTGGTGCAAACCGAGACCTTACACGCAACCGAACTAGACAGCCGCGAAGCTCACATCACAACGTCACCGAACACCGATTCGCTCAAGCAGGGCAAGTGCTCCGTTACTGTTCCCCATGCGACGGGATTGCGCGTGACGGTGAGTTGAATCTTCTCCGCCAACTGACCCAATATTCAGTTCCAATTCGCCGGGCGTTCATCAGGAGTTGGGAATCCATTAAAACTCCGAAATGTTTTTGTCAATTGCGATGCACAATTCGCTCCCGGATTATGAAATGGGTTGTACGTAGAGCGATCTCGATGAACGACCAACGTGTCAGTTTTGGACTCGGACTCTGCCGCGACAATCCCCACCCCACATGACCGGTCGCGATGGGTCTTAAATTTCTTGCAATTTGCCAAGCAGTCGGGAACATAATCAACGATAGCGAACAACACCACCATATCCGTTTTGGGATTCAACCAGTCGGGTACGTGGAAATTTCCTTTGAAACGCCTTCGCAACCCGGTCGCGAAGAGTATGGTCTTCCGCCCATTGGACGACCACCGATTGATGAACTTGGAACAATCTGAATCGTTTGGGGCGCAGGAGTTCCTCGCAACCGAACTAAATTCGTTCTAACCTGCTGTGTTGAACATCCTGTCACACTGATGACCCTAGTAAGGACAAAGCGCTGATCACCCACCGTTGAGCCATATTCTGCCTTTTGCAGGGCCCTGGCGGCTTCCCTCTCATCTGCGGACCGGTTTGAAGTCGAAATAAGCCAGATTCATGTTTCCGTTCGTCATTGTGTGTACCGTGAGAACATTTTTCCCTTTGCTCAGACGGACTTTGAAGAGTTGGGAAGCCAGATTCCAATGGTGCCATTGACGCCAGGCAAGCGGGTCTGCAGGATCATTTGTTGTGGTGATCTGCAGAGGTCCGGTTACGTCCTTTCCGTTCACATCGACTGATATTGTTCCGCCGCGATTCGATGTGTAAAAGAAATCGGCGGCGTACGTTCCCGACTGTGCCACATCTATCGTTATGTTG
>Ga0210403_10003370_pt1 | contig 14134 bp, 9 predicted proteins | sample IncBWC19MmetaG_FD_150863 | JGI IMG/M metagenome (GOLD analysis project Ga0210403, IMG submission 150863) | Forest soil microbial communities from Barre Woods Harvard Forest LTER site, Petersham, Massachusetts, United States - Inc-BW-C-19-M | ecosystem: Environmental > Terrestrial > Soil >... | reverse complement strand
TGTTCGTGGTAAATGGGGTAAAACTCATCCAGCCACGCGCACCTTTCAAGCTATCCGCATTGCCACTAACAATGAGCTAGGGCAGCTGGAACAGACTCTACCTTTACTGCCTAGCCTGTTAAAAACAGGGGGTAGGGTAGCAGTTATAAGCTTCCATAGCCTCGAAGACAGATTGGTCAAACAATTCTTTAAAGAAGAAGATCAAGCTGGCTATGAGTCTGAGCTGAGCCTTTTGACCAAGAGACCTATCAGCGGTAGCGATCAAGATGTTAACAATCCGCGTGCCCGCAGCGCTAAATTGCGAGCCGCAGTTAAAATAAAAAAATAAAAAGAAAGGATATGTCTTATGGCTATCCAAATTAGAGACCTATCAGTAGCTTGCCAAGTAAAGGTGGTTCAAAAGAACCAGCTTGCTAAGCAATAAACTGTATTGTCACCCTCTGTCTGCCAATTGGTGGGCAGAGGGTGATTCATAAACATCAATATAAAAACCACAAAAGATTATAAATGTCACAATATAATACAATCGCTCTAACGGGTCGTGAACACAACCAAATTTGGCGTCGCAATCAGAATACAGTTCGATACAAATTTGGTTCTGCTCTTGGGCCGGTTAGCAATACAGTTTTGATCGCGGTAATGCTTTGCGTGCTTGGTCTTTTATATCTAACACAGATCACCAAGACGAGTACCTACTGGTACCAGCTAAACGATCTCGAGAAGAAAAAAGAGCAGCTATTAGGGGACAAGCGGGATCTAGAAGTCGAATCTGCTCGTTTGCAAGCGCTAGAGCGCACTAAACAGAGTGATGTAGCCAAAGCCATGACCACGCCATTGGCTACAGACTACGTTAAAACCAATTAGCAGTTTGTTATCCTATAAATATGAAATTACATTTGCCACGTTTTAGCAGGCCGTTAATGCTGGGCTGGTTGATGTTTATAATCGGTGGGCTTTTTATTGTTAGATTGTACAATTTGCAGATTACTAAGCATGCCTATTACGAGGCCGAAGGCTTAAAAGAACATCAAGCAAAGTTTGTGATACCGGCTAAGCGTGGCTTGATATATGCTCACGATGGCGTGAATATAGTGCCATTGGTTCTAAACGAACCGGCTTATCTTGTGTTTGCTGACCCGCGCTATATTAAGAATCTCGAATCCACTGTCACTAGCCTTAATCGCATCGCGGGCGGCAACATGGTCAAAGATTCAGCGACGTTATTAAGCGACAAGCAGCACCAATATGTAATTGTGGCTAAAGGCTTGAACAAACATCAGGCTGAACTTATAAAAAAAGAGAATCTTCCAGGTATAGGTCTGCAAGCAGGGGAGCGTCGCGTTTATCCGGAGGGTACGTTGGCTGGCCAGTTGTTAGGGTATGTTAACGGCGATGGGGTAGGGCAGTATGGCATTGAGCAGTTTCTTAACAGTCAGATCACTGGCAAAGCGGGGTTATTAAAAGCATCTGCTACAGATGTACATGGTATACCTATAGATAGCAGCGATAAAGATGTTCAGATCCCAGTTCAAGATGGCTCTAACATAGCGCTTACAATCGATCGGTCTATTCAGTCATATGCCGAACAAGCGCTCAAAACTGGTTTAGAAAAAGCCAAGGCTAAACACGGCAGTGTGTTGATTATGAACCCTCAAACTGGTGCAGTGTTGGCTATGGCAAGCTTGCCAAGTTATGACCCTGCTAAATTTTATGATTTAGGTGAGAATGATTACAGTGTTTATCAAAACCCAATAGTCAGCGATCTTTATGAGCCAGGCTCGGTCATAAAAACTTTGACTATGGCAACAGGTCTAGATTCTGGTGCGGTAAAACCCGATTCTACTTTCGATAACACCGGTTCTATCAGGCTAGATGACTATGAAATACGTAATGTTGAGCAAGATGTAAACGGCAAGCGAAACATGGCAGACATACTGTTATATTCACTCAATACGGGCGTTGTGCATATACTCCAGGAATTAGGCGGCGGTCAAATAAATCGGCAGGCTCGCGATAAACTCTATGGCTATTTTAATAATCGTTTTCTTCTAAGCCAGAAAACCGGTATTGAACAGAGTGGCGAAGCATATACTAAATTATTTAGTCCAGACGACCCTCAGGGCAATAATATTCGCTATGCCAATATGACATTCGGGCAAGGTATGAACGTGTCTATGATACAAGTTGCTTCGGCTTTTTCGGCAGTTATAAACGGTGGCACATACTATAAACCACATCTCTTGGATGGTACGCTGAATGAGTTAGGGGCAGAGCAATATCAGCCTCCGCAAGTTGTTAAAAGCGGAGTAGTGTCACCAACTACTACAGATCAACTCAAAGATATGATACATATGGCCCGGCAAAAGACCTTCCCTGGTGCCGATAAGCAAGGTTATATAGTAGGTGGCAAGACAGGCACGGCTCAGGTTATAGACCCTAAGACTGGCAAATACTCAGATTCTAATGCCATAGGTAGCTATCTAGGGTTTGGTGGTGATAGCACCCCTCGCTATGTAATAATGGTCCGGGTAGTAGATTCACAGATTAGCGGTTTTGCTGGTGCTGCCGCTGCCGCACCGATTTTTACAGATGTTTCTAATTGGCTGATAGATTATTTAAAATTGCAGCCAACACAATGAATGAGATAGTACGTAAACATCGACCAGACTTTTTGATTTTACTGTTTATGGCAGTACTGATGCTAGTAGGCATGGTAGTGATCTATTCTATTAGTCCGGCCCTCACAGAACGGATTAATACCTTTGGCAACACACTAGATCAGAACCACTTTATGTACCGGCAAGCCGTATATTTAATAGTTGGTTTAATGGCGTTTGCTTTTACGGCTATCATGCCGCTTGGCCTGTGGCGCAAGTATCAGAGCCAGTTGTTGGTTGCTGCATTGTTGGTCAGTTTGGTGCCAACGCTGGCTCAATCTAGCAAGTTGGTTCTATGTACTAATGGTGCCTGCCGGTGGATCAACTTTGGGGCTTTTACCATTCAGCCAGCTGAAGCTCTAAAGTTTGCTATGGTAATATTTCTAGCAGGTTTTTTGGCTACTCGAGTATCGACTGATCGTCTGAATAAAGTTAATGAAACATTAGTGCCAGTTGGTATTATTCTGGCCGTGGTGGCCATGATTGTGGTTGGTTTGCAAAAAGATCTTGGTACTGGATTAGCGTTTTTTGGCATAATGGTTTGTATGCTATATGTGGCGGGTCTAAAAATAAGATATTTTGTATTAGCGCTAATCGGTCTGTTAATAGCCGGGGCATTATTTACTATCACCTCAGTGCACCGGTTGGAGCGAGTGTCGACGTTTGTGCATGGTGCGAACGATAAAGAGGGCACGGGGTATCAGATAAACCAAGCTTTAATTGCAATCGGTAGCGGCGGTATAACGGGCAAGGGCCTGGGTCAGGGGGTGCAAGCATTCGGATATTTACCTGAAGCAGCTAATGATTCAATTTTTGCAGTGGTGGCCGAGAGTCTCGGATTCATTGGTATAGTTCTTATTTTGATAATATTTGCGATGCTGTTTTTGAGGCTGCTACGCGTAATGGACTATGCTGGCAGTGACTATCATCGTATACTTATGGCGGGCATATTTGGCTGGATCTTTACTCATACAGTGGTGAATATCGGGGCTATGCTAGGTGTTTTTCCGCTTACGGGTGTGACATTGCCATTTCTGAGCTTTGGGGGTACGAGTCTGCTGTTTATTATGGCAGCCCTAGGACTGGCTTTTCAGATATCTCGGTACACCATGCACAAATTACCAGATAATCAATCCAAGAAGGAGAAGCCGCATGAAGATCGTCGCGGCCGGCGGAGGATCAGCGGGTCACGTTACGCCGGCACTAGCCGTTTTGAGAGAACTTAAAGAGCTTGATCCAAAACTATCTGCCTATTTTATAACTGACAGGAAGTTTGGCCATCAGACCACAGAACTTGTTGATAATTCTAAGCTGTCTATTCAGGTTAAAATAATCGTGGCAGGCAAGTTGCGTCGATATCATAAATTAGCTTTGCTAAAGCAGTTATTAGACGTCCCCACTGTTTTGCGTAACTTATCAGATATGATACTAGTGTTGGTGGGATTTTTACAAAGCTTATTCTTTCTGATTAGAATTCAGCCAGATGTTGTTTTTTGCAAAGGCGGTTTTGTGTGTCTGCCAATAGGTTTAGCGGCTGCTTGCTTGAGAATCCCACTAGTGGTACATGATTCTGATGCTCATGCCGGTTTGACTAACCGCATTATATCTCGTTTCGCAGCAGTTATTGCTACTGGTGCGCCACTAGAAAATTACTCATATCCGACCGAAAAAACTCACTTTGTAGGTATCCCGGTCGACAGCAGCTTTAAGCCTGTAAGCATTGCTGGCCAACGAAAATATAAAGATAGACTAGGGCTTCATGATATAACTAGGCCGTTGGTAGTTATCACTGGTGGTAGCCTTGGCGCACGAAACATAAACCAAGCCATAACGGCTATTGCTCCACATTTGCTAGGCTCGTGCGCTTTGTTGCACATAACAGGCTCTAGTAATTTTGAGGCTACAGTTAGTGCAGCGCCTGAGCATATAGACTATCTATTAAAACCGTTTGTTAGTGACGGTACTGCCAAGATTTTTGGGGCGGCTGATGTTGTGGTGACGCGAGCAGGCATGTCGACCTTGTATGAGCTTGCGGCTATGGCTAAGCCTGTCATAATCATTCCCAACCCTTTGTTAACTGGTGGTCATCAACTCAAGAATGCCGCAGTTTATCAGAAAGCACATGCGGCAATTGTACTAGACGAAAATGAGATTGTCTGTGACCCTTCTGTTTTGGAGCGAGCGATTATGATCTTAATTAAAGACCCTCGTAAGCGCCAATTTTTGGGCAATAATCTGCATAAATTTGCTAAGGCAGACGCGGCAACGGATATGGCGGCTTTAATTGTAGAAGCTATGGCTACGCATGGTGGGGCTAGTGAACATGGGGTGGATTGACCGTATAAAATCTAAGGACACTGCTCGGGCTTCTGCTAAGCGTGGCGACGATTACTCGTTTCGTCGTAGTCGCACGTTATCTGGTAATAAAAAATCTGGTATGCAGACTGCCCCTAGCTCTCTGTCCAGTGATCGGCTTAGGAAATATGATTTTAGGCAATTACGAATCAGAATAGCTAGACTGGTTCTATTCTTGATATTTTGTAGCGCTTTCCTAATATTGTTAGTGGCGAATTATATAAAAACGGCAAATGTAGTTATTGCTCAATCAACTACTAAACAGCCACCGATTGCTACATATCAAAAGACAATTATGCAGTATTTTAATGATCATCCACTAGAGAAATTTAGTTTCTTGTTGAATCAGTCACATCTTAATCAATATCTAACCACGCAGAATACCGAAATTGCTAGCCTTGCGGTTCATAGCGCCTGGTATGGTGGCACGGAGCAATTTTTAGTTACATTCCGTAAGCCTCTACTTGTTTGGCAGCTCGCCGATAAGAAATTTTATGTAGATGAAAAAGGAGTGGCTTTTACGTACAATCAATTTAGTGATCCAGCCGTGATTGTTAATGACCAAAGTGGGGTTTTGCCTGATCCCAGCGGTGCTATCGCCTCCAAGCGCTTAGTGCGTTTTTTGGGCGAGCTTGTGGCAGATGTTAATAGGGTAGGGAAGGGGCAGGTGAGTGCCGTGATCGTCCCGCAGTCAACGCGTGAAATAGATATAAAACTTACAGGTCGCAACTATATTATAAAAACTCATATAGATCGTGACCCGGCTGCACAAGCAGAGGACATTAAGAGGGTATTAGAATATTTTGATAATAATCACATTGTGCCGCAATACATTGACGTGCGGGTAGCTACTAAGGTGTATTACCAATAGAGCGCCCCGCTATACTGCCCTTTTTCTAGTTCGTTTTTTGTTCTTTTTTATTTTGATGCAATTAGCTATTTATATCTATAATTTTTGGCCTTAGCCTGGGTGTGTGATTATCTCAGTTCGGCCGTGAAAACAGAGTAGTGGTCGGTGCAAATAAAATGACACAAAAATACAGCAAAGAAACATATACAGCAAAATGCAAACATATTATGTAATGAGCTGTGGAAAAGTCAAATAAGCTATATAGCGAACTGTATCTAGCGGGACGGAGCCTTTGGATCACTTTTTATGGTATTACAGTCAGCTATATATGTAGATTCACTTACTGTAATACCGCGATTACGAGACCGTACCCCTATCAGCGACAGGGAGGAATATGTATATTTAGCCATCAGTTGGGTCTAAAGAGCTATGTCGTAAAATATACATTGTGCGACATAGCGTCATTATCTATTTATCGTAGATTTATAACGTTATCACTGCCTTGTGCAACCTGCTCATGGGCGCTCTTTGTCGGGTCAGCCCTCTTCTTGCGACGTTTGCGACGGCGTTTATTAGAAGGCTCTCCAGGCGCTATTGATTCAGTTGTCCCGGATTTGGTGGTCTCTGGTGTATTCGACGTTGCCGTTAACGGTGCTGGAGTTTCTGGTTTAATCTGTGCTAGCTTTTCTAGTTCGTGGTCTTTTGACTTAGGCGGTATTTCTATTTCGCTAGGTAATTTAGTAAACTGTTGTCGACTGTTTTGAATAATATGGGCACTGTAATCCGTCTGAGAATCTGGCAGCGTCAATGTTGTGCCAGAGAAGGCTGGTACCTTCTCCCCTTTTATGAGCATGCTTATGGCAAAATGTCGGGAATGTAATTGCATAATATCTTCGGGTAAAAATACTGGTGCAAAGAGCTTAGAGATTAATGGTGCGTCGTCGGCACTAACTCTAAAGCTGACAGTCGTGCCGACATTGCCGAATACGGCGTTACGCACAGTATCTTCCATCTGCGAAACGTATTGGTTGGCAACTACAAGATTAAGGCCGTATTTACGGGCCTCTGACAGGATAACAGCGAATGAATCTGTGGCAAAGTTTTGGAATTCATCGACGTACAGATAGAACGGTCGTCGATCTTCAATGCGGGGAATGTCTGAGCGGCTCATGGCAGCCAATTGAATCTTAATAACCAATAGTGCTCCAAGAATCGAGGCGTTATCTTCACCAATGAGCCCTTTACTGAGGTTGACTATTAAGATCTTGCCTTCATCCATTATCTTTCGTATATCAAAGGTTGATTTTGGCTGGCCAACTATATTGCGGATTATAGGGTTAGCTGTAAAAGCGCCAACTTTATTGAGTACCGGGGATATAGCTTCTGAGGCAAATTTATCGGTCCAGCTAGCGAACTCTAATTGCCAAAAATCAGACACTACCCTATCTGTGACGTAACTTAGGACTTTCTTACGGAAGACTTTATCAGTTAACATTCTGGTTATATCGAGCATGGTACTCTCTGGATAGCTCAGTAAGGCCAAAATAGTGTAACGCAGTATGTATTCAAGCCTTGGTCCCCAGCTATCGCCGAACATGCGCTTGAGCACCCCTATAAGCTCTGAGCTAATGTTATTGCTCATGGCTGGGTCGATAACTTCCATTGGATTAAACCCGATCGGGTGGGTCGTATCAGCGGGGTTAAAGTAAACTACATCTTTGATACGCGATAAAGGTATAAAACGCATATTATTGACAGCAAAATCACCGTGTGGATCTATAATTGCATAGCCATGATTGTGAAAGACGTCAGACAATGCCAGCAGCTCTAGCATCCCAGTTTTGCCAGTTCCAGTTTGGCCGATTACGTAGACGTGATGACCTCTGTCTTTGCGACTGAGCCCGAATTGCTGGTTAATGCCTCGAAAATTAGTTAAACCAAAGGCACTTATATTGCGGTCTTCTGATTCGTTGCCTGTAATAACAGGTAAAATTGAGGGCGGTTCAGCAGTTTTGGAACTGGCCCACACTATATTTGGCGTCTCTACGTTGGTATGTGGTAAATGGAAGACACTAGCAAGCTCTTCTATGTTGAGGATGTAGCCATGGTCAATAAAAAAACGAGCTTGATATTGGGCCAGACCTTCAGCCGAGAATGTGGCTCCATGTTGCTTGAAGCCATTTAGATTAGTCGTATTAAACTGTTTAAAGGTACCGGCGATGGCTTGCATCCGTAATTTGGCTGTAGCAACATTATTGCCTAGATAGGCAACGCGTATTTTAACCTGATAGCCTAACTTAATGCTTTTTTGTTCGACGGCACTAATACGAGCCTTTTCGCGCTCGCTTATCTCTGATTTGCTACCACCTGATTCGGCTGGGGGTTGCCAAAGGGCGCTAAAAGTCTTGGCGGTTGCGCGGCTTATGCCAGTCACAGGGTCGCCACTACGCAATATTCCCCCACCACCGTTCTTGGCTCGGTTCACGTAGCGAGTGGCTTTACGGTGCCAAGTGTCGGGGATAGGTCGAGCTAAGACCTGAATCCACATTTCTTCGTCAGGGTCATCAAGTTTAGCAAGCGTGCCAGTGATAGCTGCTAACGGATCGACCTCAAAACTTTGAAAAGTTTTGATTGGCAGCAGAGTGTTATCAATAACCTGCAATTCGGCAGTGTAGCTAACAGTTTGAGTGTGTGCTCGGGTCGCATAATCTTCTTCGGCCTCAGATATCTGTACTGAGGGGTATTGGGCGTATATCTGCCCCTCTACAAAATTTTGGAGGGGTTTAGGTACCCACACATAAAAACGAATACGCTTGTTAACAGAAGCGATCTCGAACCCAATGTGTTCTTGCAAGCCGCCTTGGGTGATCAGCTCGCGTTGATTGCGTAGAATACCATGGAGGCTGGCAAACATTTGTTCGGCAGCTAGCTCCTGTTTATCGTTAGTGCGAGGTATTTCTAGTACTAATAAAGCGTGCTCGGTATCTGTTATTGATTTAGCGCGCTTGTTATTGTGGTAAGCAAGATAGGCTAACACGATAACGATCGGTAGCCAGATGTACCATTTGCTTATACTACTAATCAATAAATTAAAAATTGCACTCATAATTGTTGCAACCTTTATTGTCTCGTAGATTGCTTGGCTATGCAACTAGGAGGACGTTTTAGTCAGCTAAAGCGTATGTCGCCTTGCCAACTCGCTTGAATTTATCTTTGCTTTGTAGGTTCAGTAAGATTGTAGTTTGTTTGACCTGACGATGCTTGAGCACTCTTTTGATTATTTCGTCTCGATGTAATGCTCCGCCTTCATTGCGCAAAATGTCACTAATGATGTCAGCGACTGTGCCCTTCTTGAATCCCCATGTGTCTAAGGCGTAGATTCCGCGCCCTACTAACACGAACCGATTGTCTTTGATCAGTTCGTTATGTATAGCCTGGGTAGTTACATTTCTACGCTTGAAATCAGATTGTTTGATAGATGAGGCAATATCACTAAAATGCATTGGCTTGGTAGAACTTTGCAAGATAACGTAGATTTTATCGCGAATATTCTTAGGGTTAACGGTTGGCCACTTTGTAAGACCCCAGTTGCCGTTGAGATTAGCAAGATTCTTGCTAATTGAGGCTAGAGCCTGGACTCTATCGGGGTGTTCATAATTAAGTTGGTCATGTAGAGCTTCTATGGTAATGGGCTGATTATTCTTTTTGATTGCTGCCACGATTTCATTGACATTCTTCTTAATAGCTGTTGAATCGTGATCGTCTTTAATGCCAACACTGGGATAGTACTGGTCACTGTCTTCTACTATTGCAAGCCGTGGTGCCAGAGTTGCAATAAAAGCGATGTGTGCACGGCTGCGCTCAGCATTATTGTTAGTAATTTGCATCGCGATATCACTAATACGAGCCACATGCCCTAGGTCGTACAAGTGGCGAATGATAATTTTTTCGAACTTGCTAACGTCAGGCAGATTGTTTTCTGCCATCGACTCTAGTTTAGCCAAAATGGCTTTTTCGAGCTGACGAACGCGCTCTCTAGTTATGCCTAGCAATTCACCTATCTGCTCTAGGGTTTCTCTGCGATCATACAAACCGAAACGACGCGCAATAATCTCACGCTCACGCTCGCGCTCTATAGATTCTAATATATTTTTGATGGACGTCGTGACGTCATCGGCTGTGCTGACTGAATTATCCATGAAGACAGGCCCCTGAGTTTTACTATGGTATACTATACAACAAACCTTTATTAAAGTCAAAGGTTATGTTCATTTATCTACTTTTTGCTTCCTAATTATAGCATCAAGTAGACTAATTAGATAGTGTGTGACCTACTTTTTAACACTACGCTTGCGCGTTACTCGCCGCTTGGCAGGGGCTTTCTCTAACAGATCTCGGCATTCATCGATAGTCAGATCTTGAGGTTCTTTATCTTTTGGAATTTTAACGTTTTTATTGCCATCGGTTATGTATGGCCCGAATCGGCCTTTTAGAATCTTAATACCCTCAGAATCAAAGATTTTAATCTCGCGTTCGCTCTTCTTTTTGGTGTCTTCAGCGATTAGTTCTTTGGCTGTGTCTAGGTCAATGGTGTATGGGTCATGACCACGTATTGAAACATAGCTACTGCCGATTTTTACATATGGCCCGAATCGGCCAATATTTGCTTCTATATTATTACCTGCTGAGTCGACACCAAGTGTTCGTGGCAGATTAAATAATTCTAGAGCTTCGGCGAGAGTGATGGTCTCGAGTTTTTTGCTGGCAGGTATAGAGGCAAACCGTGGCTTTTCTTCATCTTCAGCTGTGCCAATTTGCACCATAGGCCCAAAACGTCCAAAACGAGCGCTGATTGGCTTGCCAGTCTTTGGGTCGTCACCAAGTGGGCGTGATTGGCTGGCTTCAGCGCGACTAATGTCGGCTGCGCCCTCTACTTTTTGATGGAACGGTACGTAGAATTCGGCCAACATTTTTTGCCAGCTGAGCTTATCGGTCGCAACTAGGTCGAATTCTTGCTCAACATACTTTGTGAAGTCATAGTCTACAATATCGTTAAAGTATTTGGCTAAGAAATCTGTAACTAGCTGACCAGTACTTGTAGGGACGAGTTTATTCTTGTCGGCTGGAGGGGTTTCTGAGCTTTGTTCGCGGCGGATGTCTGTGGTTTTGGCGTCCAATTTGAGCCGAATGATCTCGCGTTCCCCGCCTTCTACGTCGGCTTTCTCTACATAACCTCTGTTTTGGACGGTACTAATAGTCGGGGCATACGTGCTTGGTCGGCCGATGCCGAGCTCTTCTAGCTTACGCACTAGTGTAGCTTCGGTATAGCGAGCCGGTGGGCGTGAGAATATTTGTTCTGCCGATGCTTCTTCAAGCTGCAAAGTGTCGCCTTTTTTTACGTCCGGTAGCAAGCCGTCTTCGTTGGTTTTTTTGCCTTCATTCTGAACTTTTAAGAAACCCGGGAAGGTAATAACTTCGCCCTTAGCCTCAAATGTTTCTTTAGCCTTACTAAGCCCTACGGTGATGACTGTTTTTTCTACTTTGGCAGATGACATTTGGGTGCATAGACTGCGTCGCCAGATAAGATCATATAGTTTTTGTTGTTGAGCGTCATTGCCAGCTTCGCGCTTGGTAATGTTGGTAGGTCGTATAGCCTCATGTGCTTCTTGTGCACCGGCCGACTTGGTGGTAAAGGTTCTAGAGTGGTGGTAATCGTTACCGTAGGTGTTTTTTATAAAGTTTGTCATGTCTTGGATAGCCAGCGAGCTAAGATTGACCGAGTCGGTACGCATGTAGGTTATGTGACCTTCTTCATAAAGTCTTTGAGCTAGCATCATGGTTTGCTTCGGTGAATAACCCAAACGTCTTGAAGCCTCTTGTTGTAAGGTGCTAGTAGTGAAAGGTGCGCTAGGGCTACGTGTGCCAGGAGTTTTTTTAGTGTCAGTTATGACGCAATCACTAGTGGCCAAAGACTCGAGTAGTTTATGGGCGTCTGACTCGTTCTCGAACCGTGTAGGGCATTCGGCGGGTAACTTAGTGCCATCTGCCAGTTTAAACACAGCGCTCAGCTTAAAGGTTGCCTGAGCGTCGAAGGCTTCAATTTCGCGCTCACGTTCGACAATTAACCTCACGGTTACTGATTGCACACGACCAGCACTCAGACCGGTACGTACCTTCTTCCAGAGCACTGGGCTGAGCTCGTAACCTACTATACGATCGAGTATTCGCCGAGCTTGTTGGGCATCCACTAAACTTATATTAATCTCACCGGGGTGTTCTATGGCAGCTTGTATAGCTGGTTTGGTAATCTCGTGAAAAACAATACGTTTTGTGTTTTGAGGTTTTAACTTTAAGACCTCTGACAGATGCCAAGCAATGGCCTCCCCTTCTCGGTCCTGGTCACTTGCTAGCCAGACTGTTGTTGCCTCTTTGGCGGCTTTGCGAAGCTCGCTGACAATCTTCTTTTTGTCGCTACTGACCTCGTAGTTGGGTGCAAAATTATTAGCAATGTCAACACTCATCCCCTTTTTGGGTAGGTCGCGGATGTGGCCAAAGCTGCTCTTGACCACAAAATCATCGCCTAAAAATTTGGCGATGGTCTTGGCTTTAGCGGGCGACTCAACAATTACTAGGTTCTTGCTCATATTTACCTGATTTACGGTTCGATGTCCTATGTTAAGGTATAAGACCTATAAAATGCAAGCTCTATTGTAGAAAGCATAGTTAGGGAGGATAATAAATTATTTATAGAGACCATTGATTAGCCCCTCTCGGATGTATTTTGTTTTCAATCTCGAGCATCGTTAAAGTCTGGTTAAATAAGCTAGGCTCTAGCTGACTTTGTATTTGAAGGTCTTCGCCATCATGCACGCCGTCTAAAATAAGTTGCAGAATAGATTGTTGTTCTGCAGAGCTGGCTTGTATTAAGGGGATGATGGGCTGTTCGGCAACTGTAGATTCTTGGAGCCCAAGTTCTTGTAATACGTCTGACACCTCAGTTACTACTGTTGCTCCAAATTTTAATAGGTTATTGCAGCCAACACTGGTAAGGCTGTTGGCATTACCCGGTACAGCCATAACTGATTTGCCTTGATCCAGTGCAAAGTTGGTAGTGGCTAGAGTCCCGCTTCGGCTGGAGGCTTCTATTATTAGCAAACCGTCACTTAAGCCAGATACAATCCGATTTCGTTCTAAGAAATTACCTTTATAGATTTTGGATCCTGATGGATATTCAGTTATTAACGCCCCACCTTTACTTATGATATCCTCGGCCAGCTTTTGGTTGGTGCGTGGGTGGATATTGTCTAAACTGGTTGGCAATACGGCTATAGTGATGCCGCCAGCATCTAATGCTGCTTGGTGGGCTATGCAGTCAATTCCTAGTGCTAACCCGCTGATAATAATCACTCCCTGTCTAGCCAGATCGTAACTTAATTTGTAAGCCATCTCCTGACCGTAAGTAGTTGGTCCCCTAGTGCCAACTATTGCTAAGCTTACTTTACGTTGGGTCGGTAGTGTGCCTATATACCATAACCTTTTTGGGCATTTCGCAATATGTACTATGATCTGAGTATACTCGTTATCATCTGGAGTTATACTATTGATCTTACTGGGATTTGTGTGAAAAAGTGTTGACATAGTATGACTGACGTGTTATTTTAATTGTCGGTGAGTTAGTTATATTAACTCAGTGTACCTTATATCCCCCAATTCTAACTTACGAGTTAGATTGCATGCAACGTGCGTTTAAAAGTTACTACCCTCCACTTTTATATGCTGGCCGGTTTACCCGGCGACGTTGCCTGCAAACTAACCCCTTTAACCGGCGGACCTCTACTTTGTGAGGTGGGTCACGCTAATGCCCGAATAGGGTGGGTTGAAGGGTGAAAGAGCGTCAGGAAAAGCCCACCCTTTCCTGACGCTTTTTTGCGTCTAGAGATTTTCACTGTCATACCACAAGGACATCAAAACACATCTGTTAGAAGACAGTCTTCGGGAAGAACTTCGGGAAGAAGCTCGCGTCTTTTTAATGTCTATGTGTTAAATTTGTATGCTTTCGTGAGTGAAAGTTTTGTCTTCTTGAATAAAAGCTTCTGCAAACTTCTTTGTATGTTCGAATATTTGAGGCAGTTGTTTTTGTTCACCTGGCGTTAGCTTGCCAAGTACAAAATCAGCGGCGTCAATCTGCCCTAGTCTTTCGTTGCTAGTGCCTATTCTGACACGGGCAAAATCTTCACCAATGTGCATGATGACGTTCTTTATGCCGTTATTG
>Ga0210403_10003369_pt1 | contig 14136 bp, 11 predicted proteins | sample IncBWC19MmetaG_FD_150863 | JGI IMG/M metagenome (GOLD analysis project Ga0210403, IMG submission 150863) | Forest soil microbial communities from Barre Woods Harvard Forest LTER site, Petersham, Massachusetts, United States - Inc-BW-C-19-M | ecosystem: Environmental > Terrestrial > Soil >... | reverse complement strand
ATGCTATCGCGAATTGGTTTGACGATGTAGTAGGCGGTCAGGATGATAAAATGGAAGCCGAAGCCCAGCCACAACGCCCGAATTTCTTTCGGTTTTACATCGACCGCTTTCAAGAAAAGGCGGTTCAAGAATGTTTTTCTTTGTTCCATGCCGCCAAAACTTCCGCTTCGCGCTGTGGCGAGAGACCGGCTTTTGGATGCGATTGGCGCTCTTGCGGGCACGACTTGAACCAGGCGAGCGTGTCGCGCGCCGTGACGTCCAGTGGACGGAACGTCAAGCCTTTGTTCAACGCGCGACTGATATTCGTGCGCGCAACCGCATCTCCTTTTCCCGTCCACACCGGCATGTCCGACCACGGCTGCACTTTTTGCTCGGTCAAAAATTCTTCGCTTACCCACGTGAACTTCGCGTCCGACTTCAACGCATCTTTAATTCCGTCGAGCATGCCGCCAATGCCGAGCGGTTTGGCCGGGCCAGTCGCGTTGTAAATTCCCGTCTCGCGGTTCTCGACCATGCGAATGGTCCACTCGGCAAGATCACGGCCATCAATAAACTGCACGGGATCATCCGGTGTTCCCGGCGCCAGCACCTCCCCGCCGCGATCGATCCGCACAGGCCAGTAGGTGAAGCGGTCGCTCTCGTCGCGAGGGCCTACAATCAACCCGGGCCGAATGATCAATGTTTTGCCGGGAAACCATTTCTCGGTTTCACGTTCCGAAAGCGCCTTGAGCGGCCCGTAGGTTTTGAAGCCGGACGCGCGCACAGCTTCAATCGTCTCCTTGTACGGATCTGCGCCTTGGTATTTTTCTGTCGGCGCGTTTTCATCAGGGCCGGTCTTGACGTCGCCATAAACCGAAATCGTCGAAATGAACACATAGCGTTCGACGTTTCCTTTGAGCACTTGCGCCGCCTCGCGTACCCAGGCTGGAAGCGTCGTCGGGTTGTCGATGACCACGTCCCATTGCCGATTTTTAAGCGCGTCGAGATTACCGTTACGATCGCCGACAAGTTGCTCCACTTCCTTGGGCAATTCGCCGGGGTGTGTCTTGCCACGGTTGAACGTGGTGACTTTGTGTCCACGACTCAGTGCATATTGCACCTGATATGGCCCAGTGAATCCGGTACCGCCGAGAATGAGAATGCGCATTGGTGTCGGTGTCTTCGCCGCGAATAAAGATGTCGTTGCGGCGCGCGACGCGAGCGCACTCGCGGCGGAAATTTTGATGAAACGGCGGCGATTCATACACGCATATAGCCGCTGTAATGCGTCTGCGCCAGATGCCTTTGCCGTTTGATGAATACAGCCAGCGGGAGCTGAGCGATACGCGGAAGAGAAACCTGAGGTGACTGAGCTGGTGCGAACGAAACCAACGCCCTACAATTTCGATATGACGAGACGCGAAGCTGCAAAAATGATCGGCGGCACGGCGGCAACTTTAATTTTGCCGGTCAGCGCCCAAGGGAAAAGCGAATCATCAACGATGCTGACGCGCATCATTCCGTCCTCTGGCGAGAAAATTCCCGTGATCGGCCTCGGAACGTGGCGGGCGTTCGATGTTGATCTCACTGCGGACATCCGAAGGCAATTGGAAGACGTTCTGTCGCTCTTTGTAAAACTTGGTGGCCGTGTCATCGATTCGTCACCCATGTACGGACGCGCGGAGGAAGTGATCGGCCATGTCACCTCCACGCTCGGGATCCGGGAGAAGCTCTTTATTGCCACGAAAGTTTGGACGCGCGGCAAAGAAAACGGAATCAAATCCATGGAACAATCCATGGCGCTTCTGCGCACGAACCGAATCGACCTGATGCAGGTGCACAATCTTGTGGATGTGAACACACAGCTCGCAACGCTGCAGGAATGGAAACAGCAGGGACGCATTCGCTACACCGGAATCACGCATTACGAGTCCGGAGCTTTGAGCGAAATCGAAAAACTAATGCGGAGCGAAAAGTTTGATTTCCTACAGATCAATTATTCCCTGATGGAACCGGAAGCTGAGGAGCATGTTCTGTCGCTGGCGCAGGAGCGCGGGATCGCGGTAATCGCGAATCGGCCGTTTGGAGCCGGCGATCTCTTCGGCAAAGTGCGTTCGAAGCCGCTTCCGGATTGGGCGGCGGAATTTGATTGCCGCTCATGGGCGCAATTTTTTTTGAAATGGATTATTGCAAATGCGGCAATCACGTGCGCGATCCCAGCCACGGATAAACCGCGTCATCTCGAGGATAATGTCCAGGGCGGAATTGGCCGCTTACCCGATGCAAAAATGCGCCGGCGAATGGCAGAATTCGTGTCGTCGCTTTAAACCTGACGCCCGTTTGCAGATTGCGCGTAAGTCAAATGAAAAAAATTCTGTTTCTTGCAAAAAAAATGGTTGCGAGCGTGGCCGATATGCCGGATAGGTCGCGCTCTTTATGCGAAAACTTCTCACCCTCATGTTCACCGTGATGGGATTCGCGGCGTTTTGCCCAAGTCCCGCTTCGGCGTTGGTGTTTTCGGCACCAAAGCCGAAGTTCAGTTATACTGATGCCTCTGGCAAAAAGCAGTCCGTCGAAGTCGTGGACAAATATTATCCCAAGAAGATTGTGAAGCCGTTTGCAAAGGTTGATTCGAAAATCGATCCAAAGTTGCGCCGGGCCGCTACCATTGCCGAAGAACGCGCCCACGCCCACTCGCTTTCCAAGTGCTGGCGTTTCGTTAAGGAAGCGCTCGTTGCTGCGGGCGTAGTGAAATCGCGGCCGCAAACGACACTGGCAAAACAAGCCGGCCAGGAGCTAGTGAACAATTACGGTTTCAAAAAACTGCCTGTTTCAAATCCGTACGAAGCGCCTGTAGGATCTGTGTTAGTCTATGACGCCCAGCGCGCGGCCGGTCATGTAGAGATCCGGACCGAGGATGGCTTCGTAAGCGATTTTCGCTCGAAGACGCCATCGCGCCGGCCATTGATCGGTGTTTTCGCCAAGAGTTAGGCTGCGTCTGATATAAAGCGGCGCGGCGGCGTCGCACTCCAAAGACGCAAGCGCGAATCGGGGCGCGGAAATTACCGCCACGTTTTGGACTGTGGCGGTGCTCCGCCGCTTCGCCTTGTAGCCTCAATGCGTCCGGTTGAGTCTTGCACTCGGCCAAGCTGTTGCCATTCGTTACAGTCTTTCAATGTCCTATACGAACACCATCCGCATCGCCATGTGGTCTGGCCCGCGAAATATCTCGACCGCCATGATGCGTTCTTGGGGCAATCGGAATGACACCGTCGTCATCGACGAGCCGTTTTATGCCTTTTATTTACAGGCGACCGGTATCCAGCACCCCGGTGTGGACGAAGTGATCGCAAGCGGCGAAACCGATTGGCGGAAAGTCGTCGTGCATCTCACAGGGCTAGTCCCGGCCGGCAAGCGGATTTTTTTTCAGAAACAGATGACGCACCATCTGTTGCCCGAGGTAGACCGCGAGTGGCTTGGCACCGTGACGAACTGTTTTTTAATTCGCAACCCACGCGAAGTCATCGCTTCTTACCTGAAGAAGCGCGAAGACCCCGCGCTAGAAGACCTCGGGTTCGTGCAGCAGACGGAGATTTTTGATCTGATCCGCACCCGGACGAATTCGGTCCCGCCCGTCATCGATGCAAAGGACGTGCTGCAAAATCCTGAGCGGACGTTACGACTGCTGTGTAAAGCAGTCGGCGTCGAGTTTAGCGCCTCGATGCTTTCCTGGCCGCCGGGGTTGCGCGATACCGACGGTATCTGGGCGAAGCATTGGTATGGCGAGGTGGCAAAAACGACTTCGTTTCAACCGTATCGTGCAACTCACAGCGAAGTCCCAGCGCGATTCCGTGAGACTTACGAGCACTGCCGCGAGTATTACGAGCAGCTTTATCGATACCGGCTGCATTGAAGATCTCGTACAAAGAACGCAACGTGCACAACGCCATTGAAATGAAAGTTTTTCGTTGCGTCCGTAGTGGACGTTGTGTGAGGTAATTTAGATGTTGCAAACATTCGACGAACGAAACCGCGATCTGATCGTGAACGTCAATGGAGCGTTGGTGCATCGCGACAAGGCCGGGATCAGCCCCTTCGATTCGGCAGTGCAGGGCGGTGACGCGGTGTGGGAAGGGTTGCGACTCTACAAAGGCCGGATCTTCAAGCTCAACGAACACCTCGACCGCCTGGAGCGTTCGGCTCGTGCACTGTGTTTCGCCGAGATCCCGCCCCGGGAAAAAATCATCGACGAAATTAAGCGCACACTCGCTGCGAACAAGATGCGGGACGGCGTACATGTTCGACTCACTCTCACGCGTGGCATGAAGATCACTTCCGGCATGGACCCGCGGCTGAATCAAGCCGGGCCGACGCTGATTGTGTTGGCCGAACACAAAGCGCCCGTTTACGCGAAGACAGGATTGAGCCTGATCACGAGCAAGATCCGGCGCCCGCCGCCGGACGTTCTCGATGCGCGAATTCACCACGCAAACCTGCTGAACTCGATTTTGGCAAAAATCGAAGCGAACAATGCCGGCGCAGATGACGCGCTTATGCTCGACACGCGCGGTTTTGTCGCTGAAACCAATGCCACGCACGTGTTCATCGTCTGCAATGGCGAGCTAGCGACGAGTCACGTCGTGGCATGTCCAGAAGGAATCACCCGCGCGACCGTGATCGAGATCTGCGCCGCCGAGAAAATTCGTTGCATCGAGACCGACTTATCAGTTGTGGATGTTTATGGCGCGCACGAAATGTTCTGCACAGGCACAATGGGCGAGTTGGCTGGGGTTACAAAGATCGATGATCGCCAGATCGGGGATGGTAAGATCGGTCCGATGACAAAACGCCTCAGCGAGCTTTACGCGCACCGGACCGCCACTGAAGGCGTGCAGATGGTGAATTTGTAAGAGCTCAGTCGTTTTCTCTTACAGTTGTTGGGCCGGCTTGAGAAGGCCCAGCAGGATTGCGACAGGAATGGAGGTGTAGCCAATGAAGAGAAGCCAGGCGAAAATTCGGCCGCCCAGCGCGAGACGCGGCGTCAGTTTCTTGTCGTTGAATCCGAGCGATTGAAAAAAACTCGATGATCCGTGGCTTAAGTGAAGCGCAAGTAGAAGCAAGCCAAGCACGTAAAAACCCGATACGAAATAGTTTTGGAAACCGTAAACCATCATCGAGTAGACGTCGTAATGCCCCAGAGGATCCATCTTGAGCAGCGCAAAACGAGGGTCGGTCACCCGTACTGTAAAATGCGCCAGGTGATAAACGATAAACGCAAGCACGATCAACCCGCTGATCACCATGTGGCGTGAAGCGAAGTCTGCTTTGACGTAGTGGCGATCAATGTAGGATTCGGGCCGCGCACGGCGATTTTCAATGGCCAATTGAATCGTGACATAGATGTGAAAGATGACGGTCGCGAGCAGGAACACGCGGATTGCCCAAAGCAATGGCCCAAGATCGCGTAGATGTCGTGAGTAACCGTTAATCCAATCTGGACCCAGAAAGATCTGCAAATTGCCGAGCAGATGTCCGATAACGAAAGCAATCAGGATAATGCCAGTGACCGCGACGATCATCTTCTTTCCGACGGACGAGCGATAGAAAGCGGCGAAAATATTCACGACAAATTTGGCGGACGGCGAGACACGCCGCACGCCTCAGATTATGAACGCCACTTGGAGCGTCAAGGCCGCAACCGTTAGCAACCCTTCAGGTTCTGAAGTACTCCTTCGGCGCGGTGGAATAAGTAATCTTTCACTTCGGTTTACCTAAAGGATATAATTGGCAGCCTCATGCCGAAGAGCCAAGAGCGTCAGACGGTTTCCCAAGAAACGTTTGGGTTCCAAGCGGAGTGTCCAACACTTGCGAGCGAGCCCGTTGTCACAGCTAGCCGCCGAGCTGGGTTTTTCTTACAGTTTCTCCACTACGAATGGGCGTCGGCTGCGGTCTATCTGTTTTTAGATGTTGTGAGCTGGGTTGCCATTTACCGAGTCGTCGGCTGGTTTCGGTATGACGCGTTTTATGCGACGCCGTTTCAATTTTTCATCATTAATCTTATTCAGCTCGGCGTGATCGTAGCGGCGCTCTATTTCGTGGGCGGTTACGATCGAACCGTTGAGAAGCTAACCCTGGGATATGCCGCCGAGCACATCCTCGCGGTGACAGCAGCGGCCTTCGTCAGCGCGCTGCTGATTTATTCCGCGGCGACCTTTGATCAGACAATGAAACCGAGCCGGGGCGTGCTGCTTTTGAGCTTCGTAATTTTTTTACCGCTGTCGCTGGCTTATCGCCGGTGGATTCGACAATACGTGGTTGCAAGCAGCGTCGGCCGGTCATTCCTGGTTATCGGTGGCGGCGAGGCGGCGGCGCGTTTTTACGAGGCCTACAAGAAGTCAGCAAGTGGGCAGCAGCTGGAATTCGTGGATGTGAATGAGAAGCGCGTAGGCCAGCCGATCACCAGTGAAGGATCGCCGATCATACAAGGAGATCTTGCGGCGAGATTAAACGATCTCGGCAAATGTTACAGCGGCATCATTCTCGCCGAGAGAGCGAGCTCGTTGGACACGCAACTGCTGGAGCGCCTGGTGCATGCGCAATTTCAGAAAACGCGCGTTTATACCTTGGAATCGTTTTACGAAACTCACTGTCGATATCTGCCACTGGGAATTGTCGATCCGTTCTGGCCGCTGCAAACCGGGTTTCAATTGGCACGCACTTCACCGTACCATTATCTGAAACGAATTTTCGATATCGTTGCCTCCGCAACAGCGATCATGATTTGCGCTCCACTGTTCCTGCTAATCCCTCTGTTCATTTGGATGGAAGACGGCAGTCCGGTTTTTTTCCGGCAGGAACGAGTCGGCCGCGACGGGAAACGTTTCGTTCTTTTCAAATTTCGCACAATGCGCAGTCGCGTGGCTCAGGAGGATCAAGACATTTACACGCGAGAAGGCGATCATCGCGTTACATCCGTGGGGCGCAGGCTGCGGAAACTTCGGTTCGATGAGCTACCGCAACTTTGGAACGCACTCAAAGGGGACATCAGCCTGATAGGGCCGCGTCCGGAGTGGAGCAAGTGTGCGGAACGATATGAGCGGACCATCCCGTTTTATCATTTTCGGCACCTGGTCAAGCCGGGGATCACCGGATGGGCGCAGGTGAATTATGCATACGGCGAGAGTAACGACGATGCAGTTGAGAAGCTAAAATACGACCTTTACTATATCCGGCATTATTCGCTGAAGCTGGATGCAATGATCGTGTTAAAGACCTTGTACACCATCCTCTTTGGCAAAGGACGCTGAGGGGAAGCGAGACATCGGTGATTAGTAATCGGCGATAAAATTGCTGAGTCCCAACGCGTGATCTCTCGTATCTTCCGTGCTGCGTCGCGCTGGACTTTCTTTGCGGCACTCGTCTATGCTCCTTGGGCGTACGGAGCCACAACATCAACGAGCATCCGGAGAACTAACTGGATCTTGCTGGCTACGCTCGTGCTTTGGGTTGCCGAGCTGGTCACCAGTCGCCGAAGGCCGCAGTGCCCGCGTCTCCTGATTTGGTTAGCAGGGGCTTTGATTTGCGTCGGAGCCTCGATGGTTTTGAACGCCAAGTCCATCTACGACTCCGAATTTTCTTTTTTCGTGCTATTGCCGAATTTCGCGCCGCCTCTGGCAGGCTCCGTAGATTATGCGATTAGCAGCGCTTGGATGATCCGGGGCGCTTTGCTGCTCGGGACCATTTTGTTCGTCTCGGACTCGGCCCAGAGTAGCCGATGGTTGCTGCGACTATGGTATGTCATTGGTCTGGTCGGTGGCTCGATAGCGTTGCTGGGTTTGCTCCAGAAAGCTACCGGGGCACAAATGATTTTTTGGGAGCCGGCGGCGCCGCCGGAGTTCGGGGTTACGACATTTTTCGCAACGTATTTTTACCATGGCAATGCTGGTGCGTTTCTGAATCTAGTGTGGCCGTTGAGCGCCGGTCTCGTTATTCGGGCGTTTAGGAGGGCATCTCACCCGGGTATGCGCGCGCTATGGGTCACCATTTTCATCTTGACCGTTGCCGGCGTGCTCGCGAACACCTCGCGCATGGCGCAGTTCGTTGCGCTTCTGTTGATGGTTGTGATCGGCCTTCATTTTGGACCGGCGCTTCTGCGAAAGTTATCAGGAGGACAGAAAAGCGTCGTCGTGGCTGGCGCGCTCGCCATTACTTTGGCGCTGATCGCGCTCGCTCAGGCAACGCATTTGGAGCAACCGCTTAACCGCTGGCAGTCCGTAGGGGAACGAATTCCTACCGACGCGCGGTGGCAAGCATCGCGCGTGGCGTTGGGTGCGCTGTCTGGCGCGGGGTTGTTGGGGTCGGGCCCAGGAACATTTCGAGTTGTGTTCCCAGCCTACAACATCAGATCCGGCCATCCGGTTCCGGGAACCTGGAGGTTTTTACACGAGGATTACCTGCAGACCGTGCTGGAATGGGGATGGCTGGGAAGCAGCCTGTGGGGGTTCCTCTTCTTCGGAGGACTAGCAGTCGGAATTCAGAGTTACAACAGGTATGCCAGGAGAGACTGGATGCCGAGGAGACGCATGCTACAACCTCTGGCTAGCCTAGCACTCGCGGGGGTGGCGCTGCATGCGCTGATCGATTTTCCATTCCAAATCGAGTCGATCCAGCTGTATGTCGCAACTTACCTAGGCCTTTGTTGGGGAAGCAGCTTGTGGTACCAGCAGTCAGGATTACCCCGTCACAGTTCAGAAGTCGCGATTATTGAGCACAGCTGAATGTCTAGGCTCCATTCTCTTCGTAATCGGACCCGTGCGTCCGACCATAACTCCGAGAATATGCTCCTTCTTCCGCACCGTAACCGTGGGACGAGTAATGGTAATAGTAACCAACCCCACGGCTCCGTCGCAATCGATTCAAGACAAGACCTGCCGGGCGAATTCCTGATTTTGCCAGCAAAGAAATTGCGCGGCGGACTGCCTGGCGCGGTGTTTTTGCTGCTCGAACGACAATGCACAGCGTTTGGACATGCGGCGTCATCAGAAGAGTATCGCTAACGGCCAGGATCGGAGCGCTGTCGATCACGACGCGATCAAAGAGCGTGGCAGCCTCAGTGATCAAGCGCCCGAAGAACGGGCCTGCGAGAATTTCAGCTGGGTTGGGCGAGCGCCGTCCACCCGCGAGGACAGAAAGCTGACCTCCGGTCGCCGCGAGAATATTCTCGGTGACTGCAATGTTCTCACCGACGAGCTGAATTTCACCGACAGGAATCTGGCGTGCGGCTGAGCCCACACCGGCTTCACCCAACAGGCAATCTATGACTCCAGGCTCGCTCTCCTCATCAGAATTATTTTTGGCGCCAGGGAAACGGAAGATCTTGTGCATCGTTGGCCGGCGCAGATCCCCGTCGATGAGAAGCACGCGATAACCCTGCTGAGCCAGCGCAAGCGAATAATTGGCGCTGGTGAAACTTTTTCCTTCGTTAGGCACAGCGCTTGTGAAAAGCGACACTTTGCGCTCCGCTTCCGGTCCTAACAAGGCAAGCGCAGCGCGTAAATTGCGGAACGCTTCGGCCGCCGGACTTTCGGGAGTTTCAACGACCACCCGATAATTTGAACTCCCAAACGCTCTTTTGCTTCGCCGTTTCAAACGGTTCACAGGCCCCTCGTCAGTAGTCTCAGGGACAGCAGCGAACACCGGCAACCCGAGCGTGCCTTCTGCCTGATCAACAGTCTTAATTGAACGATCCAAGGCATCCGCGCCAAAAACGAATGCCAGGCCGGCAGCCAGACCTCCCAGCAGGCCTAGAAAGATTGTCCTCGTAGGTCGCGGACTAACAGGTGACTGCGGAAGTGGCGAATGCTCAATCACGCTCACCGCGTTCGCTTTTACATCCTTGCTCAAGCTTGTCTCCTTTATTTGACGAAGAACGCTTTCGTAAAGCGCACGATCGGTTTCAGCTTGCCGCGCCAACTCCTGCCACCCGATAGCTGTCCGATTGAGGGCGACTGCGACGCCCTGTTGGTCTTGCAACGCTTTTTGCAGGCTGACCTCTGTGGCCTTGGTCTGTTCGATAGCGTTGCGCAGAATCGCCGGCTGCGCTAGCACGGCCTGACGAAGCTTCTCTTTCGCGTCGGCAAGCGAAGCTTTGACAGCGATCATTTTGGGATGTTTATCCTTGTATCGGAGGGCGTAAGTCGTAATCGCAGCTTCGATTTGCGTAACGGTGCGCCGCGCTTCGGTCACCATTAGAGCGGCGGAGATACTCGGCACCGCAAGCAAGGCGTCGATGTTATCGCCGGATTGTTGGATTTGCTCGAGCTCGCCTTCGAGGCGAATCCGGTCGCCCTTTGCTGCCGTTAATTTATTGTTCAGGTCTTGCAGCTTGTCTTCCACCAGACCGCCGCGCGGTGCGCCACCCGCGCCCGACCCCTGTTGTGAACCTGTGGCAGCTGTGCCGCCGCCAAGCTGCAATGCGTCCGGATGCGTTGCCTTGTAATCCGCAACGGCAGCTTCACTTCTTTGGAGGTTCCTTTTCAACCGCTCTTCTTCTTCGAGCAAATACCGCAACGCCTCCTCACTGAGTGAGGTGCGCCGTTCGATTGAATTGCGGATGTACTCCCTTCCGACCGCTTCGGCGAGGCGTTGTGCCATGAGCGGATCGGGATGCGTCACGTACAAATCGATCAGGCGCGTTCCGCGGCGGATCGCCGGTCTTACCATACCGGCCATTGCCCGGCCCAATCCTTCTTCGAGCGGGGTAAAGGTTGTAACACCGGTTGTACTCTGAGGGTTCACGCTAGGCTGCGGCGTTTCACTGCGCTGCACCGGGCTGGATTTCTTATCGATCACAACGCTTTGGCCCAAGAGCACACGTCCACCGTCTGCCGCCAGACCCTCCGAGCGCACGACTCTGGAAAGCAGAGTTTGATTTGTCAGATTTTGTTCAATGGTCCGCAACGCCTCCTGGCTCGCCAGAAACATCGAACGCATGCGCGTTGTGGAATCGTCGGTAGGAAGAAAACTCGGTTCCTGAAATTCCACTTCCAGCACGGTATGGCCCTGGTAGAGCTTCGGCGTCCGCGCCAGATAACCGAGCGCGACAAAAAGCCCGGCGAGAACGCAGATCGCCACGATCCAAATCCGTTCGACAAGAGAATGCCAAAACCGGCGGAAATCGAACCTTTGCAGTCCTTCAGCGTAGTGCCCGGCCAAATCAGATAAAACGGGTTTCTCCGAGTTTGTGGAAACGGTCGTGCCGATCGAAGATTGCGCAGGATCAGTCACAGCGGAATATCGGCTGCAACCATACACCAAGAAGTGCGCCCGAAAAGGCGCACGGCACGAAAACTTTGGCGTTAAAAAATACTTTCCCCGACGGTGATGGTATCGCCCGGCTCGATGCGAAAACCTCCGCCGCTACCCTTGTTGAATTTTTTGGCATTTACCTTGAAAATTTTGTCACCGTTTGCGCTCTGTCGCCGGACCGTTATTCGTTCCGGCGCAGCGATCCGCGTATATCCGCCTGCCAACGCGATCGCTTCCAGTAGATCGATGCCGTCTGGATTCGACTCGGGCATTTCATAACTGCCGGGCCGACCCACTTGTCCCAGGATTGAAAAGCGCCGCTTGGCGTAGCCAAGGAGCATCACGTTTACTTTTGGGTTCACCAGATAATCGCGGCCGTACAACTCAGTAAGTTTCGAAGCCGCCTGCGTCAGGGTTAAGCCCGCTAAATGAACCGAGCCCAGCAATGGCACGCTCAAGTTGCCTTCGGGATTCAGTCGGCCGTTTGTGCGTAGATCGTCTTCGCCGAAAACCTCGACCCCGATGTAGTCGTTTGGACCTAACACGTAACCAGCCGGTGCACTCGCTCCGCCTCCGGGAGGAAACGCCGGCCTGGCAGCCGACGATGTGTTCGGCGCCCCGATGGCCTGCGAGGCCCCGCTGCCTGGCACGATTTGCCCCGGGAGAGAGCCTGCCAATACGTACAACGCGAGCGCAATTAACAACCAGCGTCCACGTTTTCCCGCTCGCAAACGACTGAAACCCTCGTTAGAACCTGACCGTCGCCCGAACGCCCACCTGATTATCATAGAAGCTGTTGGAACTCACATTGCTGCTGTCATCGCGGTGCAGGTAGTACACCCCGGCACTCAGCCACCTGGTAATCAGCACGTCAAGGGACGGCTCGATAAACCAATAATCATCGTTCCGCGGCGCACTGACGTTGTTGGCAGCAGCGAAGTAATCCGAGTTTTCATAACCGACCCCCAAGCCGAAGTAAAGGCGCTGGAATAGACGCTGCTGAAAACGGACCGCAACGTATGTGTCCGTGAAATCTTGATTGGGAAGGAACCCGGAATTGTATATTCGACGACCGGCCGCCAGCGTGATGGTGGTGTCTTCGAACGGATTATAGACAATGCCCAATTCAAAGACGGGCGTGGTGTACGTACCCCGATTGCCATCAAACTGACGAAACTCAGCACCCACCGAAGCATACATACCCAATTTGGCCGTCGCCTGATAATTGAGGCGCAAGTTCACCTGCTCGAAACTTTGGTTAGGCGTTGGGTTGTCCACCCAATTGTACCCGAAAGTACCGCCAATACCGACGGAGACCTTTGGCAACCAGTTGTAGTAAAGGTAAAGGCCGCCTGAAACAGTGTAGTCACTGATATTATTCGGGTAAAAGTAGATGTAGGAATCGAATTCGCCCTGTAAGAAAAGTTTCCCAGTCAAGTCATAGTCTGCCCGCAACCGCGTATTGAAAATGTTAAGCCGAGTGGGTGCACTCGCGTCGAGGTTTGCCCATAGCCCGGTCGTATCGATGATGCTGCTGAGGTTTGCCGAATCGAGTAATGCTATGTCCTCGGCGAGGCTCAACCGCAAGCGGCCAGTGCTATATCCTCCCTCCAGGTGAATCAGCTGGTTAAACCCGTCCTGGTCCGAGTGATCGACAAACAGAATAGCACTCGGCATATAATCCAGGCGGAGGTAGCTTCGGCTGCGCCCCTCCATGTCGCCGACACCAATGGTGATCTCCGGCTCGATCGCGAAATAGTAATCGGAAACGCGATGTGTGTGACTGATAAAGATGTTGTCATCCCAAACACCGCGCACCGTCAGCTGCAAACTATAATGAAAACGACGCGGTTCGCCCGAGGTCGGACCTTGATCCATCGCGACATCTTTGGTGCTGAACCCACCGTAAGGGCCTCCTGCCGCTGGCGACGAAATGACGTTTGTCTGCGCTGTCGTGTACTTCGTCGAAGAAGACCACGGGTCGGGCGACGACGGGAAAGCTTCCTCTGCGGAAGGCAAAGGCGAGGAAGACGGCAACGGCTCCGCCGGGGTAGAAGGCAAAGGTTCCGTTGCAGGCGGCATTGGCTCCACTTGCGCTGATGACGTCGGTTCCGTGGACGGAAGCGTTGGCTCCGACCAGGGCGGCAAGGCCGCCTCTTGAGCCGATTCCTGCGCTCCCGCAGCAAAAACAAATGTGAAAAATACTGCCAAGACGACTACAAGCGTTCGGCCGGTAATCATGTGGATCATTTATCGGCGGCGGTTTCTAACGTCGGTCGGGCGGAACATGGCGCGAAGCGGTGAATGCACAGAGCATAACCGGGGCGCATGGCCGCGAGACTAGGCTGCCGCTGTAAAAGCGTCAATCAAAAAACCCTGCAAAATCGCGAAATTTGGCGGTGTCTTTTACCGCACGGCTCTCGTCTCCGACTCCTTGTTAGCACGCTTCTTGGTCACCGGGAAACTTGCTTTGCAGTTGTTCGCGTAAGACGTTTCGCCGCGATTCACCAAGGAACGACGCACTGACATGTCAGACGCCAAAAAAACGCTTACTATCAACGAAATTTATCGTTCCATTCAGGGTGAGAGCACCTGGGTTGGTTGCCCGTGCGTTTTTGTGCGTCTGACATTCTGCAATCTGCGCTGCAACTATTGCGACACCGAATACGCCTTTTACGAGGGAAACAAACGAACATTGAACGAAATCGTGAATGCGGTGGCTGGGTTTCGTTGTCCATTGGTCGAGATCACAGGCGGCGAACCATTGCTCCAGAAGAACGTGCTGCTGCTGATGTCGATGCTGTGTGACTCTGCCTATACAGTGTTGCTCGAGACCAGTGGCGCTCTGGA